>Ga0116231_10012352_pt1 | contig 12604 bp, 10 predicted proteins | sample S1TSphgellanicum_2_FD_89695 | JGI IMG/M metagenome (GOLD analysis project Ga0116231, IMG submission 89695) | Host-associated microbial communities from peat moss isolated from Minnesota, USA - S1T2_Fd - Sphagnum magellanicum MG | ecosystem: Host-associated > Plants > Peat moss > Unclassified... | reverse complement strand
TGTCATAACATTCTTTACCCGCGAATGTTTACCAAATTACACTAGTTGATCTATAAAATTCTTTAAAATTCTTGCTTCTTTGGGCTTCCATAACATTCTCGCACCAAGAATGTCATAACTATGTTCTTCTCGCAGTTCTTTAACTTTTTCTACAAGTAATTCAAATTCCCTCTCAATTCCGTATAAGGATTTCTTCCTATTTAGCATCCCTCCCTCTAAAGTTTGTGTAAGGGCTTGTAACTTAGACTGCACTTTTTCCAATTCTATTTTTTGAGGGATATCCTCATTCTCCTTTTTAGCACCTTCAAAAAGCTTCCTAACTGTTGCTAACACTTTTGATAGAAAAGCCTTTGGCTCTTTAGAACCTTAAAAAACACAAACCTCATCATTGTAATCATCACCTTGACATGAAGAAGAAGTTCCCCAACTAGTGCCTTTAAAGGTTGCAGATGGTGGACTCTTCACCTTTTTCATCTATTCCTGATTATTGTCAAAAGTGTATAAAGCCCAGTTAATGCAATATTTTTTCCTCTTTGCCAACTAGCCCTTCAAAAAAATGCTAGAATAATCACCATTAGAAGGTGGATGAACATAAATTGTCTCCTACAACTTTAATATTCCCTCACAATCTTCTACACTTAGTAAGTCACATGGTTTGACCTTCCAATCATTAGGGGATGATCTTTTCCCAAAATATGTCACAAGTTCATCTTTTGAGACAATGTTTGTTGATGTGTCACAATGAACATCTAATCCAAAGGCATTTAAAGAAAGCTTATCTCCAAAGTCTTGCACATTCCAATGTGCATGACCAAAAACATGACTCATCTTCTCCATCTTCCTTTTCTCTCTCTTGGAAACATGATCCTCTGACTTGACTATTAGTGTTCAAATGATTGATGGAACTTTAGGTGCCATTTGAGATTACTAGCTTGAAATCTACAACCTTTAGAAAAAAAACTACAATTAATGGATTTTGTAGCAACAAGTTCTCTCACAAATGCCATAGGTTGTTTTTGAGCAAATAACATTCTCTAAGACCTTGCATTTGTTGTAAAACAATATTGCCAACCCATAAACCCAACCCATTGCATGATATATTCTTACCTTGTTTCACCAAACTGCAATTTAATAGAAATCCCGCCATAGCTAGAAGTCTCGCAAGATCTTGCCATCGTTTGCAACAACGTGTTAAACATGGCACTTTAGATTCTGTTTGCGACTTCCAAACAGTGTCACAAGTTGAGCTCAACCATTGCTACAACATAAAAAGAAAAAAATACTTGTGCATTTTGTAACTCTACATTCAACTTATTAGGCTACACTTAGGTTTCTAGTGACCTATCACTGCTACAGTTAGGTTTCTAGCTACCTATCATTGACATTCAAATTTAATATCACCCAATGAAAAATTTCCTTATCCAAAAACAACGCTCAAAACTACTTTCATTTACTTTTCAAAAATTGTCAAGGTAGCAAGGATGTACAAAATACCTTGCTTTCACATGTATGTTTACTCATATTATTAATTGTGTTAGTGTTGTTCACATGCATCTAGATGTTTTTTATGTTTAAAAGTAAAAACATCCACCTTGAAGGTAAAAAAAAAATTATAAAATGTAATTTATGAATTAATACTCTTTACCAATTTTGAGATCTAATTCTATTAAATTTATATGAGTAGTTGTAGTAGAGTTAGTAAGTGATAATAATTGGTTTGGAAAATAGAATTAATTTGCATTCGATTTCCCTGACATTGTTTTCATGAAAATGGTTTATTTACTGCTTGAGGATTGTAATTTCACCACTCTACATTATTATTTCAATAGGTTCCCCACAATGGGAAAGGCCAAAGTTTACATCCACTTTTAAGTAATGTTAATTTAAGTCTCAATGTATTCAATAAGTAAATTTAATAGTTTTAAAGTGACATATGAAGTGTGTCATATTCTTGGCCACCACCTCCTTTGTAATGTCATGCATTGGATTCAAATAAACCAATGAAATTTACCCCAACACTCACATTGTCAACATGTTGTTAGTTTGATTTCCCAACATAATGATTGATTGATTTTTATATAATATTTGATTGGAATTTATATTGAATTACATAATAATATGCTTTTAAACCTTTTTTATTAATAATATGCTAGTACATCTAAGTTACATTTATAATTTAACATATTATTCCATTGTTTGCAACATTGAAACTAAATTTATTCATGACATAGGGATATAAGATCATAATTTAATTCTAGTATGATATTAATTATTATTATATAATTTGGCTATTAACAATTGAAATCATATACATGTTCAAGCATTTGAAATCATTCACACAATGTTAATCTAAGCTAAACATGGCCAAAAACAAATATTATTGTGGCTAGAAACATGGCTAATTTACATCATGATGGTTAAATAATTACTACTAGTGAATATACGATTATACTTAACCTATTCCCTACAGAGTTTACTAGGTTCCTATTATGTATATATGGATCATAAATCAATTATATCTATATATTAATCATATTGAATATGAGGTATTATTAAACTTAATATTAATCTTATTATTTAAATTTAATTTGAGTAATAATAATATATTTAAATATTTTAAATTTTAAAAAATTTATTATATGCATTGATTTATTTTCATATTTAATTTAATATGATATTAATTTTTTACTATAAAAATAAATTACATATTTCCCACCCCTTACACTTTTATTCTATTTTATAACCACAATATAAAGATTTATTTATAATATTGCATCATATTTTTACCATTAAATTTTATTCCAACATTGTATAATAATATTTAATTTATTCACACCAATGAATATTTAAAATGGATTGTATATCAAGACTTTTAAATTTTCTGATATTAAAGGTTCTTATATTACTTATATGTATAACAATTTTCTCCTTTTGGCAAAACATCACCAGTGAAAGGAAATTTTTTTTCACTAGTTGTTTTTGTTTATGTACAATTACCTTTTTAGCTACAAGTTTCTTTTTCCTCCTTCCTCTTTTAGGGATATTCATGACAATGTGAGCTAGTATTCTTGGGGGTGTAATGGAGGTGAGCTCACACTTCAATCCTCTCATGCGCAAATATATCAAGAAGATTTGCTTGTTGATAAGCAATCTCCGACTCCACTTGCATTTGGTTTTAGACTTTTTTGTAAAACCCAATTGGTAAATAATCCAATTTTTTGTAATATGCTAGATTAGTTGATAGATGGGGAATGAAGGATTTGGAGTTGGATCATGCTTACAAATCACTCGTGCATGAGTTGATAGAAGAACTAAATAGTTATATCATGTGTGTGCTTACTCATAATCATGAGGGTGTTAGTCACATGCATGCAAATATAATTTTGATAGGAGTTTTGAATGTGGTTTGGAAACACTAAAATTCCTAATATTTTCATACATGTCACTAGGCATGCCCATTGCCATGTGCATGATGGGCCTTCATGGCAACCACATATGACCCTATCATTCACATGTCAATTGGCATGTCATTGTTAATATGTAGCGGCATCATAGTCGACATTTTTTAATGGTCAAATCTCCATCAACAATGGACATACCACAAAATAGAATCAAATTATAACAATGGAATGCAAAGACCAAGGTGCACAAACCTACTTTCACTAAATATAAAGGTGAATGCACCCTAGGCATTTAAAGTGCATGCATGGTAACATGGGGTGCCTAGACACATACATGGTGCCTAAATGAAATAACATAGAACCATGAAGGCAAACAATGAAAAAACGTTTTGATAGATCCCCTTGTTATAATTCCTAAAGTTTGACCCTAGGATCACAACACTATTAGGGAAGGCCTCTCCCTTTCTACATAGTTGTAACAATATGGGCCAAAGTGAACCAATAGCCACTAACACAATGCCAATATGAGGGATGGGTGGCATTGGATTGATGGATAACACTTATTTGTTAGATTCTAATTCCATAGCTAACATTAGTAGAAATTATGTCCTTTGCAACCAAGGAAATAATGACTAACTATCCTAAATGATTTTATCAACGACCATAGCCATATAATACAATTTCATTATATATGTGGAATAAATATGAATAATAAATTAGTCATTTATATGATTGATGGATGAAAACTTGCAAAATTGACATACTTCATCCATTTTCCATCGACCATAAATTTTCACATGTTATGGTTTTCAAGTGTGTGCTAGAGAATAAAACATCAATGTGGATTATCCAACCATCATTTTTTCAAATAATGAAATACATAGATGTAGTTTATGACTAAATTTTGATTACTTCAAATGACCTGGAAAATATTGTCATGATGTCGTGGCATTTTTTATAATTAATTAATTAAATAAAATCTTGTGGCATTGGAATTTATTGGATCCCACTATATGTTTTAAACTTAGGAGACTTATAAAATGACTTATATATGACTAAGTAATTATAATTACTATTACATAAACAACATGGCACCTTGTATAATCATAAAATTATTAACCTTACATGATGTGGTACCCTAGGTGGCTAGACAATTATTTAACAACATTAACTCAAAATTAAAAAATGAATATTAGTAATTTAATATGTCAAGTACAAACGAACACAATAAATTACAACATGTAAGGAACTTCTTTTGTTTAATATTACACATATAGGTTATATAAAAACCTTTATTACATTTTTCTTAAATAATCTTGATATATAATCCATTTTAAATATTCAATGTGACTAAATTAAATATTAAAGCAAAATTTGTTAATTATAGCCATGATGTGTATTATCTCACAATTATATTATTTTATATTATTCAAATTAAATTAAATTATTTAGAGTGAATCATAACTCATATTTAACATGATTAATATTTTAAAATTATTAATATATATAGATTTAATTGATTTATGATCCAGTAACAAATCTTTTATGTGGATAAATTACATGGATTCATACATGTAAATTAAAGGTTATTTGTAAAACTATGATATTATATTGGAAGAAAAATTTTAATATAAATTCTTAAACCAAATAAAGGTTTAAGATATGAAAGTTTTATTTTATTTATTCACAAATTAGGAGCAATATTCACAAAAAGTTCAATTTGGTCATAAGAATATTCCAAAAAAACCTTTCCGAGCTTTTGATCCTTGCCGTGAGAATAATCACATGGCCAAGAAAAAGCCAAAATTTTGGAAAATATTCCACATAATTATGACATGCCCCTGTTAGTTGACCTTTAATAATGGAATATATTCTTATAATATTACTAGCTTGGTCATAGGATTTATGAAAATATTCCATTACCAAGGATTAGGGCAAATGTTCATTATAGGCATTTTGCTAAATTCCATATATAATTGTAAAATTTTATAGATGAGTCATTTAAATGATTCACCCCGATGTTGTGGTTGTAAACAAGTTTTTTTTATACTTAATTCCATTTAAATGGTATCTATATTATCAAAATTATAGCATATTATAATTAATAGCATGTAATTTCAATCAATGACAATACAAATTCAATTATTAAAGCTCATATTATTTATTATGAATCATTTCACTTCAAATTAAGTTATTGTAAATTAAACATACAGTTGAAATATTACACTAGGCTATAAACCTTAAACTGTGAACCCTAAATCATAAACCAGATAAAGATCCCTAAATGCCATAATAACATTATAAACCCTATGTTGTACCTTCAAAACCCTTTATATTCAAATGTAGGATCCTATGTTATATTAATGCATATCCCACACAACCTAATATTATGCCCTACCTTTTAAACCCTAAATGAAACAACACAAATGCCCTATCCCATATGATGTCAAAAAATACCCTAATTTAGCATTGAAACATTCTATCTTTAACAATAAATAATATAGATAAATCTAGTGCCCTACATTGCAAGCTTTAAATGTTATACCATACATCCTAAGCCTTAGACGCTAAACCATAAACCTATAAACATAAGCACCAAAATTTGATATACTTGAGAAAGTAAACATTCGACAATATGCTAAGATTGAAAACTAAACAACAACATTGCCACATGGCATAACTTGCATCCAATCTAGTACCAAAACCTTAATACCATCTCATCATCATAACCCATGGAGTGAAAAATCCACTTTCAATGTTTGTTATTACAAATCATTAAAGGTGGGAGATCCATTAAACATAAGTCTCACGAGCCATTCTTGTTATGGGGAGGTTTAAGCAGCCGATAGCTTTGGGTCAGAATGTGAATCTTAATATTTTCTTGAGAAAAGATAGAGTGCCATCAAGTTTTCTTTCAAGAACTTTTTTTAATCTAAGCATGAAGTTAAGGTTTTAGGAAAGAATCTTAGACAACAAGGATTTGGAGCTTCAGAGGGGATAAGAGTAGGAGAACTTAAAAGATGGAACACAATCGAACTCTCCTTTGAAAAAACTTTTTAGTATAAAAGTGAAATTAGGGTTATGGGAAAACATTTGGGACACAAAAGATCTGGAGTTTTGGAAGTGATCAAGCATTAGAGAATTGAAAAGATAGAGTGTAATCAAGCTTTCCTTCAAGAAGTTTTTTCAATTTAAGAATGAAGTTAGGGTTTTGGGAAGGAATTTGAAACATGAAGGATCTAGAGCTTCAAAGCACAATTGAATTAGACCCATCAATAAGTTTTTTTGGCCTAAGACTGAAATTAAGTTAGGGTTTTTGGGATGCATCCAAAACACCAAGGATCAAGAGTTTTGGAAGGATCAAGAGTAGGAGAATTGAAAAGACAAAGCATGATCAAGCTTTCTTTCAAAGTTAAGGTTTTGGGAAGGAATCCGAAACACAAAGGATCTAGAGTTTTGGAAGGGATCAAAAGGTAGGAGAATTGAGAAGATAGAATGTGCTTGAGCTCTTTTTTGAAATTTTTTTCCAAACTAAGCTTGCAATTAGTGGTTCAGTCCTTGTTGAAAACCATGTCCATACTCATTCTAAGGCTTCAGAAAGAGGAGATTCAAGGTGAAATTTTGCAACTCAAAGAGCTTCATTGAATAGCTAATGGGTACAATCCTCTCACCATTCCTACCCATTGCTCCTTCACTTTTTCAAATCCTCACATTAATCTTGTGATCGATTAACATCACAAGTCTCTTTCATTCGATAGTTTAACGCCTTCCATAGTATAAAATAGTTTGTGGCGACGTGTTTTATTTTTGTGTACTTGAAAAACAACTTCAAATTCAAAATTGTTTTGCATGACAATATATTCTTGATTATTCACACCCACAAAATTTGCATCTCTTTTCATTTTACAATTCCCATTTCATACATTTAATGTTTCTATAAAAGCTTTTCCAATAAAGAGTCCATTTGCAATTGTTTTTCTTAGGTTCAGAGGATTTTAAAACGTTGGTTGGCATATTCAGAAACGTGTTGTGTTGATAGGGTTTCACAACGTTTTGCACTAGATGAATATTGTTTGTATTTGATACCACCTCTCGGAAAAAAAATGGAGCCATCATAAAAAAAAAAGGTCAGTTACTGCTTCACAATTCACTATGAACATCAAAATGATTATAAAGATTCATGACTTTTATCATTTCAAATCCTTCTTGTCCTAGAGTTTCCACATTCTTATATTCTAATCAAATTATTTTGCATGATTTTAATGCATCCTCCGCTTGAATTCAAGAACCCTGTTATTTTTTCATCACAATTTGAACATCAATTTTGCTATTACGAACATAAACCTGGAAATAGAAATATCAATGGATCTTTTCAAATTTTCATAGTTTTTATCCCTTAGATGGTATTCCTAAAACTCAAAATCGAAAGCAAGAAACAATTCCTTTATTACAAGGATAACCAATGGCATTAGTTTATTCCACTATCGCCCATACCAACAACAACATAATCATAATAAAACTCAAGTAATAAAATGTTCAAAGTCTTATTATGAATTCTTCATAGGATGTTCGGCAACTTTGAAAAGGTTCTATTACATCAATTAGTATGATAACGAGATACTTATTGTAAGATAGTCCCATGGAAAATTAAAAGACGCCTTGCATTTGGCATACGTTTTTTAGAGCAATACCACTTTACCCCTTATATGTTAGTGATGTTCATTGCAGAAAACACCTTGTGGTTGCCATGCCTTTTCTTGATAACAATTTGAAGGAAATTGCAAAAATTGCTTGTTGGCCATTTGGAATTTCTTGGACAACCAATTGAAGGAAATTGTAGAAAAATCTTAGTGGCCACTAGGTGGTTTTTTTATCAAAAATTGAAGAAAATGCTTAGTGATCGCCATGCATTTTCTGGATGGGTAATTGAAGAATAAACACTTGGCAGTTGCAAGGGGTTTTTTTAAGGGGAAATTAGATAAAATATTTGGAAACCATTAAGTGTTCTCTCAATGGGAAATCGAAAAAAAAGCTTGGTGGCCGCCAAGCATTTTCTTGATGGGAAATCAAAGAGAATGCCTAATGACTACTAGGTGTTTTTTTAATGGGCAATCAAAGAAATCACTTGGCAACCATAGGCGTTTGTTTGATCATTGATTAGCAAAAATATTGGAGAACGCTTGGCGGCCGCTAGGAGTCTTCTCCATGGGAAATTTAAAAAAACACTTTACAGCCACCAAGTTTTTCTAGAACATCAAATAGCATGAATTTTGGGGAATGCTTGGTGATCGTCAAATGTTTTCTTGATACTGGATTGATGGTAAGATAAAAAGCATTTGGCGGCCGCTAGTTGTTTTTTGCAATTCATTCTAATTGGAAATGAAAAAATGCATAAATGTTGCTTGACATTTCTTGGAATTTTGAAAACAGCTATCTAGAAAACACCAACGTTTTTTTGATGGCCTTTATGCAATGATCTTGGAAATGTTCTCCTCGCCAAAATATTATGTGAAATCCAACATTAATTAATTTAATATTCTAGAAATTTCTTTGTAATTGGTTGGGTGAAATACAATGTTATTTAATTTAATATTCTAATTTTTAAAAAATAATTGGTCGACATTCAATTGAATTACATAGAAAAAAAATATTCTTGTAATGGATTAAGTGGTTCATTTAATGGTTCATCATTTTTTATTCAATCATGCATTCCAAGGTATAACAGTAAAAATATTCACCCATTAACTGTGTGAACGTTGGGTGTTTGGCAAGTAAATTAACTTGAGGAACCATGAAAACATGATCGCAAATATGCATGTTGGTGACACAATTTCTTTTTGGGATTGTAGTGAGGATGCTAGGGTTCAAATTATAATAGGGCAATGTAAGGATCCATCACTGGTTTCAATTTATGGTGTTAGTGGAATGGAAAATTGTATAATTATAACCATCATATCCATGGTTGAGGCATTCGAGCAAAGAAGACTCTTTTGTCGAGCATTCTGGTTACACAATATTGCAGATCATTGGTGGGAAATGATTGTTTTTGGTCTGTAAGGGATGTTTCCTTGGTGGAAGAAACACTTGTATTTCTACCAGAGGAAGGCATTCAATCGAAAAGAAAAGTGTCTTGTAAAGATTAGGTTCTCTCCTCATCCTTACGTTCTGAAGGATTTGATGTTAATGAAGAAATTAACAACACAATGGATGGAATTCCTAAGGACAAGTCTTGTGGATATAAATGTAATAGTTTTGAAGATGCCACCAGTGATGGCACATTAAGAAAAGCTTTTTTCGAGTCTATGAATGAAGGGATGAATGGGAAGGAAATGGCAAAGAAGAGGAGGAACGAATTGATAATGTAAACGTGAGAAGGAACTTTCGCATCTCATCAAAAGGAAGGTTAATTTAGTGAGTTGTGGAATGTGACCTTGTAAATGATGTTGGGTTGTTCATTGCAAGTGGACATGTAATAGCTTATGACCCAAGGGAGGCAATTCTAGATAATCAGCTTAATGAGGATCATGTCAAAGTGAGTATTTTATATTGCCCGAATAATGTTTCAGCGGTTATAACAATTTGGAAATGGTCATTGGCACAAACCATTGTGGATGGGTACTCTATTTAGAATGTGAGTTCCATGTTATGTTGTGCATGGAATTGTTGTCAACATTTTCCTTGTGAGAAGATGACATTATTAAGAGAACAATTATGGGGTCTGTCCTTTGAAGAACATAAAGTGTATGGAATGGATATTCCAATAACGTTGCATGTTAGAGGAGACATGAAGTAGCAAAAGTTCATCACAATTTAGGAAATAAACATCTGTGAAACGGCATGGTATAAGATCACTGGTTTATTTAGATTGACATACATGTTATACAAAGCAAATTCCAAATGAAGATGTAGATTTTAACCTCATGATAACAAAGGTTCAAATAAATTCCAAACTCCAAGCAAGCAAGCAAAGTCAAATGTTCAATCCTTGATTGACTTGAGTGTTGACACAATGCTGCATCAATTGAAAGGAATTAAAAATGGTAGACAAGATGTTCAATGACTGTTACCTGATATGTGGAAGAACTTTTGACAGTGAACTGATCAAGTAAATGATAGTGTATACAAATTAAAGGAACATGTGAGTATGATGTATTTCTTTGAGTTTAGTTTTCAACGTTTAAAATTGTGATGTGTTTTGTAATTTGATCACTTTTTTGGATTACATTTTCATATATCAACAAGGAGTTAAAAATTGGAGGTATTTTGTAATCTACAGTAAGCAAGTTGAGCAAGAGACACCATCTCAAGGTTGATGTAAAAAAAAAAGGCTTTATTTTTGCAATGTGTATTGTGTGCGAGTCACTAAAGGATTTAATATTAAAATTGGGAAAATATAGTAGTGATGTGAAAAAATATGAATTGAAGTTGAAAAAACACATCTTGCATCAAAAGTCATGTAAAAGCTTGTACCATATTCAAAGGTCCAAGTCTATGCATTCCAAATATGAGTTTTTATAAGTTATCCATGACAAAATGGATCATGCAAAAACTACACTCCCAAGGTTATAAATGGCAAACAAAATGATTTTTGGGCTTGGACAATTGCCAATTATGTTGACAAGTATGATAGCTCATGGTCATGGTGATGAAAGATATGCATACTATTCCTATGAGTTGTGACTTAATGATCCCAATTTCACAATTGGGTCCTTGTTGTGGCTTTTTCGAACTTTGAAAAAGCTCCAACTTATGAATCCAAAATATTGTTTGAGCACCTTCCCCAAAACATGCTCTTTGCATGTCTTTTGTAAGGAAAATTTCAACGTATAAATGAATTAAAGACATTAAGTGAAATCGTGGGACCCAAACCATTGCCAATTTTTTTTATTTTAAATGGATAATTGTGTGAAGGACAATAAAAATAGGTATTTGTTAGCATTTTTGTCATTGTTAACAATGAAGGAAGTGTTTTAGGAAGTTAAACTGGGATTCCTTATGGTTGGTCATACACATGAAGATAATGATGGATGTTTTGGATATTTGTCCAAAAACTTGAAATAATAGAACAATTATTTTTGGCATATTTAATGAAGGCTTTCATGGTCTCACAAGAAAGACCTTTCATTCCAGAGTTGATTCAAGAAATTCCAAATTTTAAAAGTTGGGTCCTTAGTTGTTTAAAGGATGGTCCAAAAACCTTAATAGGGCATATTGATATGCATCTTTTTAGACTTTTTTGTGGATTCGTCTAACTGGCATGTGATGTAGTATAAAGTTTCACCAATTGATAGCATTTGGAGTCCCATAGAAGGGCCTCCAATCCAATTATGGAAAGTTAATACAAATGGATCTCCAAAGTTGCCTACTAGGGTTCTCAGCCTTGTTCCATATCACCCAATTTGAGGCCATGATGTGGTGAGGTCGGTGGAGAAAAAGAAGTTTATTAATGCTAAACTATTTAAATACCTAGAATTTTGGAAACAAGGCATTGAACAAAATGCAACTTATGTGATGAAGATGAGTTTGTATGTGGATTATTGGGAGGATGTTTTGTTATATTTGTCAAAACCTTTGCTTGCTCAAAGGTCCACTCTTCTTGAGGACTTTTAACCTTTTAACAATTGGAAGTTGAAATATGCAAGAGCTAACTTGTTATCCACAAGGTTGGTTGTTGATTTGAAAGACCTGATCAATCGTCCTTATTGCAAGCCCAAGAACTTAAAGTCAACTCCCATATACATCTTATTTAGAGATCTTAACAATGGAGATTTTATTCTTGTGAAGCCTCATGATCCTTTCCTTGTCTTTGTTTGGTTGGGAAGAACACAAAGTGTGACGCGTTCCCAAGTCACGGGGTGAAACCCACTTGAGGGTTTCACAAAGTCAATTTGCGGAAATTGTGACTTAGTAGCACGCTCCCGGCTTCCAACTCTAAAAAGGGGTAGAAGGTCGAGTTGGGAGCCCAAGGATTAGACTAGGAAGAGGGACTAGTTTAGCTCGTGTGAATCTGCATCCAAAAACGAACCCAAAAAGGTTAGTTTAGCATTCGGGACACCCTTGGGTGTTGGGACTTACCACGAGCACTTGGACACACAAGACTCACCACGGCCCGGACTCGGGAGTAAGCCACCACCTTACTCCCTATAGTATTCTCTGCGGTTGGTCGCCGAGGCTACATCCAAATGGCACATTTTGTTGGGACT
>Ga0116231_10012351_pt1 | contig 12604 bp, 8 predicted proteins | sample S1TSphgellanicum_2_FD_89695 | JGI IMG/M metagenome (GOLD analysis project Ga0116231, IMG submission 89695) | Host-associated microbial communities from peat moss isolated from Minnesota, USA - S1T2_Fd - Sphagnum magellanicum MG | ecosystem: Host-associated > Plants > Peat moss > Unclassified... | reverse complement strand
GTGGGAAAAAGTAAAAAAAATTCTAAATAAAAAGTTTTTTTTTTTTTTTTTTTGCATCACTTAGGGCTTTTTATTTCATTGGGTTTCAATTTTTTCCTTAGTTAGCTTTTCATAAAATTGTTTTGTTTTGGCATTTGTATACAATTGTTTATTTATTGAAGTGTGACAATGCATATATCAATTGTAAAGTTTAAATTGTTTAATGGTTTGGAAGATTAGGTTTGTAAACAAGTGAGGTAATACAAGTTTGTTTATTATTAATCCGCAAATAATCAGGGTTACACATGTTTGACCATGTTGGAGCTTTGAGATTAAAGTGAAGATTTTTACATCAGTTCATAGTGATTTGGCATCGTTAGAAAAGGTTGGGTATTACACTTTCAATTTGTAGATTGGATCTTTCTAGAAGGAGAGTGGAAACAATTTTCATATAAAAGATAATTGTAAGATTTAAATATTTTTGTCTCATTAAAGTTTATTGTTTCATTAGGTTTCATTTTTTTTCTATAATTAGCTCATAAGATTGTTTTAATCAATAGAGTCATTGGACCATTTGTCAAAATGATAATAGTAAAAATTATGTGTGGGTATTACATAGTCAATGTGGGAGAACATGTAAGTTTTATGTGACCAAGCAAAGGTATTGGATCACAAGCTCTATTGAAAATGGCCACATGCACATATTGGAATTGGTCTTCACACACTTTGCATTTTTTAAATGTAGGTATTGTAAGCTTAAGCACATGGTAAACAATGAGGAATTTGTAAATGCATACATGTATTGCATGAATGGAAAATTACATAGTGAATGTTTGGCACCCTATATTTAAGTATTGCACAATTCATTTCTCATAAAACAATAGTTATCATAGTCATATGTGAGAATTGCAAGTTTAATTATGCATATAGTGAAGGATTTGTAAAAACATGCAAGTATTGCATGAATAGCAAAATTGCACAATAAATGTTTGCCACCTTATATACAAGCATTGTATGTGTGGTTCCCATAAAATGAAGGTTATCACAGTCATAACTGAGTATTGTAAGTTTAGCCATGTACATGTAATGAAGGTTTCTTAATTGTATGAAGGTATTGAAAGTTTAATGATACACATAGTGAAGGTTTATTTAGTGATGCAAATATTGCAAAAGCCTCATCATCCTTCACTTTATAAGTTTTATCATCCTTTCAATGCTAATAATAAATCAAACCCATATGTAGGTAGTGTGTTATGTTCACAAATAACAATTACAATACCTTCATGTAATACAAATTTTGCATGTGCACAATGAAGGTTTAGTAAAGATACGTGAGTATTGTAAATTTAATACTGTACATAATGAAGGATTGCAAATTTTATGTTGATATTGTAAGTTCATTCATACACATAATGAAGGTTTATATGTTGATGCAAGTGTTGTAAACTTCATCATCTGTCACTTAAGCTATCATTGTCTTTCCAATGAAAATAATAGATGAAACCCATATGTAGGTATTGTGTTAGGTTTACAAATGGTGGTTTTAATACTTTCATGTAATACACATTTGGCATGTAAACAAATAAAGTTTCCTACTTAAGTGGATGTAGGTGTTGCATGTTTAGTTATGTACACAATGAAGGAATCCTGGTTCAATGTGGGTATTACAAGTTCAATTATGCACATAATGCAAGTTTATTTGTTGATGTGTGTATTACCAAAACCTTATCATCCTTCATTTTAACGTTTACACTCATCACGATGATAACAATTTATCAACAAACACAAGGAATAATGCAATACCCTCATTTTTACTAGAAATTATTATTAAAATACTAAAAATGTTTGTAATAACCTCTTTTGAATGCAAACTTTAATCTAAAATGGCAAAAATGTTACAAATGCACATGTGTTCACAAAGTTTCAAAATGATATATTATATATTGAGAAATACACTATAAGATATTAAGCTTCAAATGGAGACCCTTTACTAACCTCCTCATCATTAATTGAATGTGCTCAGCAATAAAGTATTATATTTCAAACTACCGAATGTGCATGTTGCACCATGTACATGGCATGGGTATTCAAGGTGAGACGACCTACTTTTGTTATAGATTCATCCTTGGTAATACCATAAATCTTGCAGTATGCAAATTAATTTTTTTTGCAGATAACACCAATGCCCATACTTGAACAAAAATTAATAACAAAAAAGAAATTGATTAATTTACCCACATTAATCATTTTTTCTTCATGGTAAAATGCAATTTTTTGCATCTACTTCTATTGTTTCATCTTGGAAAGTTTTTGTTTCTTGTGCTTGGGGTCCCATGTTGCATGCACCTCCTTGGCATAAACAAACTTGTTGGTTATAATGAATGCATAAAGATCATCATCCTTCTCCAAGATGGAAAAGGTTATGCTCCTTAACAATCCCACACCCTATTCTAAAATCCCAAATATCTTATAAAGCATGGAGTCAACAAGCTTCATGAGGATTGGTTTGCATACTTCTAGCACACGACATGTTTCAATTTACATCTTTTCAAACTTTGCTCCAACCTTTTTCTTAGCACACTCCCTACCCTTGGTCTAATTCCGCTTCTAACATTTGTAAGCATTGCCCAAGATGCAAACATTCATGGTAGTATAGTCCTAATCTTTCATGCCCTCTTCATGAGTGGAAGGGGAACCAGATCTACCCACTAGTATAATAAGAAAGTGGTCCTTGTCCACATGCTTGCATAGAAACCACTTGGTTGCAAAAGATTTTTTGCACTCCCCAAATCTATAGAAAAACTACCCCCCAATACCTCTCAATCTATGCCTTCCTTTGCTATGTTGCAAGGGCTAATGGGACCACTTGCATCTTCCTTTAAAGAATCGAAGGTGTTGCCATTAAAATCATCTTCATAACCCTTTAAAGAATTCCCTACAACTTGCTTTACCAAAACATGAAGAAAAATTAATCAACTATTTAATTATTAGTGCAAGTATTGCTTACCCAAATAAGTTGCCATAAAAAACTCCACCTTCCTTTTAGATTGATAGGAGGGGGAGGTGAAGATCAAATCAAGTCTTAATGAAAATTGTGTTTGATGAAAGCATTGCAACATACACATGATTAAGTAGACTTATGCAAATGTGGGTATTGCTAACATAAAAACAACAAAAATATCCCATAAAATAAAGTTATTGCAAACAAATAATTGTGTTAAAAACAATCCTCACCCACCCTTTCACATGGAGAGGGAGGTTGGGGTGAAATTAAAGAAAGTTTGAGTAATTTTAACATGGCAAAAAATCTTTGATGATCCATTTGAAACAATTTTCACTACACTATAATTATTTTTGCTATGCCATTCCTCACAAATGCAAATTATGCATCATTGATCTGAATAATGAAATATTTTTTATGACACGATATTTCTTGTAAAAGTTGGTCATTGTTGCGTTTTGAAAAACACATTTAAAAAAAGACAATATAAAATTGTAAGAACTTTCATATGATTCACACTTGACTAAATTTACTATGTATGAGATCAACAGTGATGATTAAGGACTAATCAAACTGATTAAATTTGAACATGTTGTTAGATTATTAAGTTGGTAAGTAGTTGGTTACTAAATTAGTGAGTTTTCTTTTCTTTATTTTACCTTCTTTATAATGATTTGGATCCACTTATGTGGTCTGTTCTTGATTAAAACTTTGAGTTTCTACATGGTATCCAAAATCCATGTTAATAGCAATGAAGTTTTGCTCTTATTGAGTGTGATTAGTTGTTTGTTGATTAGTGAACCTTACTCCTGGTGATATGGTGCATGATTTTTGAATAGTGGTTTGTGTGATAAAGGTGTTTAAGATTTGTTTTTTAGTTATTTATTTTGGTTTGTTCTTTGATTTCTACATGTTTTAGTTAGTACTCATGGCTTAATTTCGTTAGTTTTTTGAATTACCTAAACATTTGAAGTTCAACAAGGTAGGAGAGTATCAAACTTGGAAACATCAACTTAAACTCATGCTCAGGAAGGAAAACTCATGGTGAATTATTGATCCTACCATAAAGAACCCCCTTGTCCTTGGAGAGCCAAGGACATAGTTCAAGGATGAATCACTAGTTTAACAACCATAGGGTTGAATGTTCGCCCTTAAATTTATGTTTAGATTGTAGATTGTACTGATCCTCGTGTAGCTTGGGTGAGGCTTCAAACACGATATCAATTTGTAAATAATGTAGCTTGCCTTATGCTTAAAGATAAACTAAGCAATTTGTGTCTACATGAAGGAAGATTTGTTACTAAATATTTTAGACAAATCCAAGAAACTCAACTTGAGCTCCAAGGCATAAACCAACATGTCCCAGAGGTTGATGTAATTGAATGGTGTTCAACATTCTACCTCCAAGTTATGATGTTCTTCCCACCTTCAAAACCATTGTGACTTGTTTTATTCAAAAAGAAACACACATGATCAACACACAACGTGGGTTTAATTTTTTAGCCAAAGAAGATGCCTTGGAGATGAAAATGTGAATTTTTTCTCCATATAAGAAAGTTCCATCCAATTATGGAAGGGGGGGGGTCAAGTAGTAGTCATGGGAGTAATAATTATTGACCATCAACATCTAGAGCACCACAACTTGGCAACCATAACTATGTTGGTCCTTGCAATTGGTGTAGTGGTTGGGGACATCTCATGTGAAATTGTCATGACTTGGCGCAAGAGCTTGTGAGGCACACCAATTATCATCACCAACACAGTGGTCCACAACCTACATTTCATTCACATGTAGTTAGTGAAGAAGTTGCCAAAAACACTAATAGCTTTGAAGACATCTATGCTATAAATGTGTTTGATATTGCTCTTACCTATCTAGATTTAGGAAAATCAAACATTTTTTAGCTCATAGATTTTGGTGTTTCTAAAAATGTTTACAAAAAACAAGAATGTTTTTTCAAATTTAGAAGCCTAGTAAATTCCTGGTGTGGTCTCCACTATTGGGGGCCCCTAACTTGGAGTAGAAGGCAAAGGAACTATGACCCTTTCAAAGATTGGTGAAATAAAATTTAATGATCTTTATTATGTGCCGATGCTTACAATGAATCTCCTTTTAGTTGGATCATTGGCTGATCAAGGTTTTGTCATTGTTTTTGACAATGAAAAGTGTTTAATTTTTTTTGGGCCAAATCAAGTGGTTTCTCATGGAGTTCAAGAATCGGAAACTAGTTTGTATCAATACATCATGGATGGCCCACAGTTTCCTATTTGTGTTGTGGAGTCTTTTTCTTTTGTTGATTTATGGCATAAACGCCTCGGGCATCTCAATAACCATAGTATTCAATTTTTGGGCAAACAACAATTTGGACATGGTGTACCTCTTCTACTAGAAAGCAAGTCAATTTTTCCAAGCTATATGGAGGGGAAATTACAATCACGTCATCACATTGTTAAGATTGTTGAACACTATGCAACAAGCTTGCTTGCACTTGTCCATACAAATCTTTGTGGCATGATTCATTTTGCTTCTCTTGGTGGTGCTCACTATTTCATTTCCTTCATAGATGATTTTAGCTATTTCACATGGCTACATTTCTTGAAGCAAAAGTCTGAAACATTACAAACATTTTAAAAAATGTGTGCCAAAGTGGAGGTTCAATTTATTCCCCTTAAATTGTTGGCTTTATGTAGTGGTCACGGGAGAGAATGTCTTAGGAGATTTTTTCACCTTTTGCATTAAAATAGGCATCACCCACGAGCTGACTCAAACTTACACACCACGTCACAATGGAGTTTTAGAACAAAAAAACCATACATTTCTTAAGAAGGCTCATTTGATGGTGGTTGATGCACAAACCCTTAGGTTTCTTTTAGGCTGATGTGGTTAACATCGAATTATATTACAAATCGATCACCCACAAGAACTAACAATGGGATGACCTTGTATCAGAAATTGTTTAAGGTGTCGCCCAAGTTAGAACATTTGTAGGTTTGGGGTTATGTTGTGTATGCGCATGAACTTGATGAGTAGTAAATCGAATTGGATTAAAAAAACAAGCGATGCATTATGGTCGACTATTCTAATGAGTTTGAAGTGATTAGATGTTATCATCCACCTACTTGCAAGATTCAAGTTTGATGAACAAATTTTTTGGCATTAACACATTGATTCAAGTTCCAAGCCTTTTGTTTCCTTAGAACAAATTTCAAATCACTATGTGGATATTGAGATCATTGACCCACCCACAAATGTTACATCATGTTGTTTGTCTAATCTAACCATGGAGCATGTTGAATCTCAAGAGGTGAATGTAGCTCAACAATTGTTGTGGGTGTATTTATGTTGTAAATGCAGTAATCCAAATATAATTAATAATTGGAAGCAACCACTGACACTTAAAAATGGTGAACAACCATCAACATTTGGAAATGGTTTGCCTATTGCCACTAATGTTGCAACTCCTACTACTAATCTTGAAGATGCACCATCACCAAGTCTTAATTTTATTGCTATTAATTTTGCAATGCTTGCTATTATTGATTATCCAACTCTTGAACCTTCTATTTGTAGATTTGAACATGTTCACACTCCTATTCGTTTACAAGGATATATCAATGCTATTGAGACAAGTGAGGAGCTCATAAATCTAATGGAAATTGATGATGAACCCCAAAGTTTTCAAGAGGTTGCCAAAAACCCCCATTGGATTAATGCAATGGAACAAGAGTATTGTTCTTTGGCACACAATGAGACATGGATCTTAGGAGATTTATCGCATGGTTGTCGACCATTGTCAACCAAGTGGGTTTATCATTTCAAGATTAGTAATGATAACACCTTTGTGAAGGATAAAACCCATTTGGTTGCTTGTGAAAATGAATAATGACATGGATTGGATTTTCAAGAAACATTTGCTCTTGTTGCGAAATGGAACACAATTTGTTTTTTTGTCTCACTAGCAACTCAATATGGTTGGGAGATTTTACATATGGATGTAAAATCAGCCTTCCTCAACAATCAAATTAAAGAAGATGTCTATGTTAGGCAACCTCATGGTTTTATTGTTTCGAGTCTTGAACATAAGGTATGTACATTAAAGAGAACATTATATGGGTTGTGTTAATCCCCTCAGGTTTGGCATGAGAAAATAAATGTTTTTCTTCAAAAAATCGACTTAATTATTTACTTAACCCTAGTCTATACATTTTTCAAAAAGATGGTTTAATACTTGCATTTGCCATTTATGTAGATGACCTTATGCTCATTGGAAATCACAATGCTAAGTTAAAGTGGGTTCGTGATGAACTTTGTTCTCAATTTGATATGTTTTTACTAGGATTGTCACAGCCCTAACCTTGGGTCTACGACCAAAGCAAAGACTTGCGAGGGTGTGGGCCAAAAGTGGAGCCTAGGAGTCTCATTTCATGCTCTCGGGAGTGTAGGAGAGTGTGAGGGAATGAACCACCGCACTCCCAAGTGAACTCCCACATTGGGAGTTGGAGTTTTGATGGATTTTGGAATTTTCAAAACGCGACTACAGGGGTCAAAACTCATTGGATTGAATCGTTCTTTGTATCATTGGAAAACTCTTGGAACTTAAATGTCTAAAATGGGCTTGCATAACCCATTTGAGTAATTAAAAGAAAAATTATGGCCAAAAGAAGGGCTGGGAGTCAAATTGTCAATTTGACTCTGTATCATTAAAAGTTAGGAATCGCCTTGATTTCCTCACGTGCAAGTGGCGCACCACATACTATTGGAAAGCTCTCAATGAAGAATATAACTTTTCTTCAAACCTCAATTCAATCGGAGGTCCACACACAGAATTATGCACCTCCAAAGTTATTGGAGTCCCAATTTTGGGAATTTTGGGACTCCCACTTGGAAGTTTTGGGACAAAATGCCATTTGGGTGTTGGCCTCATGGCTAGGCACATAGTATACTATAAGGGGGAAGGTGGTGGCTTCCCCCAAGTTCGGGCCATGGTGAGTTTTGTGAGTCCGTGTTTGCCCATGGTTCGTCCGTGCACCAAAAGTGCTCAAATTAATAACTAACTAACGTGTTATTTAGTTTGTACAGGTTCGTGTGAATAGTTGATGCTTGTCATTCTGCCTAGTCCCCATCCCAGAGCTTCAACATGCCCTCTACCCCCAAAGTGTTGTGAACCAGGGAACGTGCCCCGACTCTTTACTCTTTTGTTGTTTTCACCTTAAACTCACATTTGAGTCTATCATGGAGCTTGGGAGCGTGTCAAGGATCATTTGCATTATATTTGGGTGCAAAATTTTTCTACACCACCCTTGGTGTGTTTTTCTACCATCATTGGTACATTCTAAAATGTTTGTTCAATTTCGATCTTGACCATTGCATCCCCAGTCCAATTCCAATATAATTGGGCTTGTTGCTCAAAATTGACATGTTGGTTTCCTTTTGTTGTTTGAATATATTATTGTTGTGTTGTTAGGAAATTATTTCATGTAACCCATACCCCACATGACATTGCATTTGCAATTGGCATGTGCATTCATTTTATGGCCAAACCCCAAGTTCTTCACCTTAAAGCTGCATTCATAGTTTTTCAGTATCTCAAGCATACTATAAATATTTGTTTGCTCTATCATTGGGGGGAGAATGTTGTGCCACACAATTATTCCAATAGTGATTATTAGGGAGATTTGGATGAAAGAAAATCCACCTTTGGTTATGTCTTCTCCCTTGGAACTGCACCTACTTCTTGGAAAAGTAAACTTCAACCTGAAGTTGTTCAATCAAGTGTTGAAGTAGAATATTGTGCCATGAATGAAGCATCAAGAAAAGGTAACTAGTACAAAAACATTATAAGGGAGATAGGTTTTCCATGTGAGAAAACTCTAACAATCTTTTGTGATAATTAAAATAGAATTAAAATCACAAATAATCATGTTTTTCATGTAATAATAAAACATTTGGAAGGCAATTGTCATTACATTAGGGACCAGGTCAAGAAAAATAAATTGGACTTGACATTTGTGAGGTTGAAAGAGCATAATGATGACATGCTGACAAAGCCTCTAAGTAGAGTAATTTTTGAAGAAAGCAGAACATGACTTGGCCTCCACAAAAGGGCTGACTTTGAAGGATAACTTCATTATTTGAACAACGTATGCGACATGCTATCATCAAAAGAGGCATCAGCGACCGGGGGAGCATGTTCAAGTTCATCACATTACCATGAGCAATCTTATAAGTTAGCAAGTTATTGAAGTCAGGTGTGCAAGGGAGTGTTGGAAGTTCCATATGATTCACACCTAACTACATAGATGTTCACTGTGTATGAGATCAACAGTGATGATTAAGGACTGATCAAGATTGATCAGGTTGTTAGATTAGTAAGTTGATAAGTAGTTGATTACTAAATTAGTGAGTTTGTTCTTCTCTATTTTACCTATGTAATGATTTGGATCCACCTGTGTGGTCCATTCTTATTAAAATTCTGAGTTTCTACAAAAATGTGTTTTGCCTCCTCTTGTTATGACAAACCAAAAAAAAAAGAAATGAGACAATGATGATCAACCAATGTTCATCATTGTCATCATTTGCCCCCAAAAGAAGTAAGAAACTTCATATCAAATTTCAAGAGGAAAACATCTCCACGTCATTGATAAATATGGAAACAATAGTGCTCATCATGGGTTTAGGTTAAAGGTGTAGGTAAGAGGGGGTGTAGGGTGGGTATCAAAATGATAGTTTTTAAATAAGAAAACTCCATGTTTGGGTGGGTAGGGGGTACCAAAAGGGAGGTAAGAAAAAAAATGGTAACCTAGGTGGAATGGGGGCCTAGAGTTGGGGTTCATCCACTAGATGGCCTTCAAAAAAAGGAAACAAGGTTGGTGCATTCCTGGATGTTGGGTCACTCAACTTTGATATTTGGTAGTAATGAAGAGTTGTTGTGAATAACATTAAACACCCCCTTAGAACTTTTGGTGAGTGTCATAAGGTCATACAAGTTGTCACCCTTTAACAATGGAAGTGCAAAATGCTGATATTTTTTCTGCACTCCAATACCCAAAATCATTTCATAGCAAGAAGTGCAAATGTTTTTAAAAAAAACATTTTGGAAATGCTAAACAATGTCAAAAATCAAGGGCCAAAAACGTTGCAATTATTATGTAAGCACTATGAAAATCAACATGACAAGATATTCGTAATGGGTCCAAGCAAAATAAAAGGAGCCAAGGATGACATACATTGGCATTCATGTGTTGGTCTATTATCCTAAATTTTGCATTTTTTTATATTCTTTTTATAATTGTGTGCTAAATATAAATATTCTTTTTATTACACCTTGATTTTATATAATGTATATTATTCATGCTCTTTGTCACATAAAAATGAATAATTTTTTTGTTGTTAATGACACATATTCAAAATTCAAAAATTTCAAGGTAAAAAACATGATTGAACCAAAAGTGTCAAAATGCGTTAAGAACATGAATTAAAATTTTTCAATTAATGCAATTAATTTAATCATCAATATTGAGATCCTTTTTAAATTTGAAAAAGAATGATGCACAATTGATATGGAAAAATAGATGTTTGAAAAAAATAAAAATTGTTCACAAATAGGTTTTGAGTGTTTAAACATGCAAAAAGACACTTGAAACATCATCAATTTGTATTAAAATTTTATTATTAAATTTTTTAAAATAATGAAAAGTATTCCCAAAAATCAATTAACAAATCCAAATTATTATGCTTCTCTTGTGATTTTTCAAAAATTCAAAGAAAAAATTAAAAAAATTATCCACACCCCTTGTGGTGCCTTTTATTATATTTGCACTCTAATATTAAAATGCAACCCAAATTTTAATTTTGAGGTTTTTCTTTATCATGGTACCAATGTAGGTGCAAGTTCACCCAAGTCAAAAAAATAAAAATGAAGCCCATAAATGAATCTGCCTGCCACACATTTGGTCTAAACTAGTTAAGTAGGTATTTAGAATTTGAAATTATATTGGGCATCTTTTGTAGACACTTAAATAGGAGCCATGTCATTCTTATTGTTCTAATTTTCATGCCAAATTCTACCATAAGATTTTGAGAGTTAAAATTTTAATCATATGAAAGAAAAACTTGTCAAATGGTTTTAGAATGGCTCAAGTATATAAAAAATAATTGTCTTAAACATTTGAAAATTTTGGTTCCTAAATCAATGACAGAAAAATTAGTATCCAAAAACCTTAAAACCTCCCAAGGACCTTGTAAGAAAAGCTTCAACCTCTAACCTTGACACAAAGAAAGGGGAGACATTGGTTTTCCAAATGAACAGAGTGGGGCAGTTAATTAATGTGTGACGTTATGACTTCCATTTTAAAAGTGGTGACAACATGGTATGTCATAGGCATAAAGTATGAGTTGGGTAGGTATTACAAAACAAAGGTTTAAGTAAAGGTCATGTTATGCACCATGGAAATGAGATTGCAAGTGAACTCAAGCTTACAAGTCAATTATAGGCACTTGTAGCAAAAATAAAAGTCATGTTGAAGATATAAAATATGCATGAATTTGATTGAAAGCATTGCTTCGCACTACTTGAATAATACTTGGATTTTGAACATGTGTGTAGTTATAGGATCTAGCTTCAATTTTCTAAATTTTAGATGTTTTAGATTTGTTTAGGGTTTTTGACATCTAAAATTTGCAACAATACATAGGTGTCATTCATATATATATATATATATATATATATATATATATATGCAATTTTTAAATAAAAATCTCAGAATGATACAATCTCCCTGAGAACCATCGGTTATGTGTTGCAATTTTTAGTCATTGCCTGGTATTCACTATTTTACTATTTACCCTGCCCCCAATTCACAATCATTTGAACTCATTTATCCTTACCTGGACCCAGACTGAAAAATCAATATAAGGTTTTGACCAGTGTTGGGCGGATACCACGCTGGAACCCTGGTATATGGATTGGTACTAGACCTGGTATCAAAGAACCGACCAGACTGGTATGACCTGAGGGAATACCAACCTCATACCAATAATAGCCTAGCAGGGACTATGTGGTATTGATACCCTATGTAGTCAACATTGGTTATCAATTTTCAGTGTCAAAGTAATACACATGGTTGTCAATTTACTCAATTATATTTGGTAATAATTGATGGTTATGCAAATGTATGCCTTGTGAATATATAGGGTTTTAGGATTGAGAACTTACCTGGATGAAATTCCAACCATCTGGGCAGGTTATTAAGGTTTGAAAATTCAATACCAAGCTGCCCACAAGGGTTTTGTTGGTTCACAGAAATGATATGTATCAGGTGGGTAGGTTGTCTTTTGACTTTCAAAAAACTCAATAATGAGGTGTTTTCTAAATAACTAGCCAACACTGCTTTTGACCTGGACTCAAGATAAATAACAAGGGGTGTGTCACACTGCGGCCTTGCCATTTACATTAAAAAGTGTCTTAAGGCAAAAGAAAAATTATTGAAACTCAAATATTTCACCATCCAAAAATATACCTAATCTTCAAAAATCCTCTTAAAAAAGAAACCAAAATCCTTCAAGATATTATAACTCTATAACTTATCTCAAGTTTCAACACAAGCCAAAATATCAGATCTTTC
>Ga0116231_10012349_pt1 | contig 12605 bp, 10 predicted proteins | sample S1TSphgellanicum_2_FD_89695 | JGI IMG/M metagenome (GOLD analysis project Ga0116231, IMG submission 89695) | Host-associated microbial communities from peat moss isolated from Minnesota, USA - S1T2_Fd - Sphagnum magellanicum MG | ecosystem: Host-associated > Plants > Peat moss > Unclassified... | reverse complement strand
CCGCGCCGCAGTGAATCGCCAATTACGCGCCTTGGATATCGTCCAAGCGACGCTCGTGGACTTCGGCGATGTGCGCCAGGCGCTCCATGATGGTGGCAATCTGGGCAAAACGCCGGTCGTATTGGATTGCCCGTTCATTCCACTCGTGCGTCCACAATTCGATGGTTCGGGTGAGCGCTTCGTGCCTTTCGGTGAGTTTCTCCAGCCGCTGGTCCATGTCCATTGCGGTATTTCCTCCCGAACTGAATCAACCATATCAAACCATGATAAATTCATCGGCGGAATGTCGATGGGGATGCGCCGGCCTGCTTCTTCTTCGGCCGGGTTGCATCTACTCGGTTGGCGAAGATCCCTATTGGGTTCTAGCCGAACAATCATGAGGAGCGTGGAATGAGCGAAGTGGTGCGGTTGAAGGCGGAAGACGGCAGCGAACTGGATGCGTATGTGGCGAAGCCGGTGGGCGAGCCGATCGCCGGGCTGGTGGTGATCCAGGAGATCTTTGGGGTGAACAAGCATATCCGCGCGGTGGCCGACGGCTACGCGAAGGACGGCTTTTTCGTGGTCGCGCCGGCGCTCTTCGACCGCTTCGAGAAGGGCGTCGAGCTGGGCTACGAGGGCGAGGACTTGAAGCAGGCCTTCGCGTTCTATCAGAAGCTCGACCCTTCCGTCGCGATCAAGGACGTGGCGGCGGCGCTCGACTACGCCAAGGCGGAGACGGGCAAGAAGGTGGGCACGATCGGCTACTGCTACGGCGGGTTGATGTCGTGGCTGAGCGCGACGCGGCTGGCGCCGGCGGCCTCGGTCGGCTACTACGCCGGCGGCATCGGCAATTTCGCGGCCGAGACGCCGACGGCGCCGGTGCAGCTGCACTTCGGCAGCCTGGACACCCACATTCCGGCCGAGCAGGTGGGCAAGGTCGCGGCGGCGCATCCGGAGGTCCAGATCTTCTGGTACGCGGACGCCGAGCACGGCTTCAACTGCGACATGCGGGCAAGCTACAATCCGGAAGCGGCGAAGCTGGCCCGGGAGCGGTCGTTGGAGTTCCTGAAGACGAACCTGGCGTAAGTCGAAGCGAAGCCGTATCGAAAGCGGAGGCCGAGTCCGGCCTCCGCTTCATTGTTTGGGCATGAAGATACTCCTCCTGGAGGCGAAATTCCAGGGGAACGCGAAATTCGGGGATCGCGAGTCGCGCGTCCACTGGGACGCATCTACCAAACGGGTATCGCGTATGGCAGCAGCCGCAGTAGCCAATCCCGAGGTCGAGGCGCAGGCGCTGTGGCGGCCGAAGACGAACCCGTGGATCATCGCGATGACCGTCGCGCTGGCCGCCTTTATGGAGGTGCTGGACACCTCCATCGCCAACGTGGCACTGCCCCATATCGCCGGCAATCTGGGCGCGAGCGAGGATCAGGCGACCTGGGTGCTGACCGCGTACCTCGTCGCCAACGCGGTGGTGCTGCCGATGGGCGGCTGGGCGTCCAGCGTCGTCGGGCGCAAGAACTATTTCATGCTCTGCATCGGGGTCTTCACGGTCAGCTCGTTCTTGTGCGGCATCGCGCCGAGCCTGGGGTTGCTCTTGCTCTTCCGGGTCTTTCAAGGGGCCGGCGGCGGCGGCTTGCAGCCGATGGCGCAGGCGATCATGGCCGACTCGTTCGAGCCGTCGAAGCGCGGACTGGCCTTCGCCCTCTACGGCCTGGTCGCGGTGCTCGCGCCCTCGATCGGCCCGACCCTGGGCGGCTGGATCACCGACAACTACAGCTGGCACTGGATCTTCTACATCAACATTCCGGTGGGCATCCTGGCGTTCTTCCTCACCCAAAGGCTGGTCGAGGATCCGCCCTACGCCAAGTCCGACCGCAAGAACTTCTTCAAGCTGGATTATGTCGGTCTCTCGCTGCTGATCATTTCCATGGCCGCGTTGCAGATCGGGCTGGACAAGGGCGAGGAGAACGGCTGGTTCGGCTCCAACTTCATCCGCGAGTGCGCGGTCGCCTTCGCGCTTTCCTTCGCCGGGCTCATCGCCTGGGAGTGGACGCGCAAGACTCCTCTGATGGATCTAAAGCTCTTCAAGTTCAAGAACTTCGCGGTCTGCTGCTTCCTGATGATGCTGACCGGCGGCCTGCTCAACGCGACGACGGTGCTCCAGCCGCAGTTCCTGCAGCAGACCATCGGCTACACCGCGACGATCGCCGGGTTCACGCTCTCGGGCGGCGGCGTGGCGCTGATCTTCGCGATGCCGTTCGCGGGGCAGGCGGTCAGCCGCTTTCCGGCGCGGAATCTGATCGCCTTCGGATTCGTGCTCTTCGCCCTGGGCTATTGGTACACCGCGACCCACTTGAACCTCGGCATCAGCTTCGAGTCGGCCTCGATCATGCGCGTGGTGCAGGTGGTCTCGATTCCGTTCGTCTTCATCTCGGTGACGACGGCGGCCTACTTCGGGCTGCCGCCGGAGAAGAACAACCAGGTCTCGGGGCTGGTGAACTTCTCCCGCAATATCGGCGGCAGCGTCTTGATTTCGATCACCAACGCGATGGTGACCGAGCGCGGCCTGTGGCACCAGAACCAGATGCGGAAATACCTGACGCCGGGCGGCGCGTATTTTCATGACCAGCTGGCGGCGCTCAAGGACTATTTCACCCCGCTCGTCGGCAAGCCGAACGCGGGGGCGATGGCGCAGGGCGAGATTTACAACCAGCTCAACCTGCAGGCCTCCGCTCTCGCGTACGTGGATGTCTTCTGGATTTTATGCGCGGCGGCGATCTTGATGGTTCCGCTGGCGTTCCTTCTGGACAAGAACAATCCGAAAGACCAGAAGGGTCATGTCGTGATGGAGTAGTCTTTTTCAGGGCACAGGGCACAGGGCACAGGGTTGAGGTTCTCGCCTTTGGCGTGGGATGATAGGGCAGCAATGCGGCTTGGGTTTCCAATCCGGTGTAGATTTGGCTTGCGGTTGACGCGGGCGGGAGTTTGGCTGGTGCTGCTGGCGCTAGCGCTGCCGGGTTTCGCCCTGGTCGGCGGGGTTTGTTGCGCTGCGGTGTCAGCCAAGAGCGCAGATTGCTGCGCCTCGCCTCTGGATGGCGCGGGGAACGCGATGGCGGGCATGGACGACGCCCAAATGGCTTCCCAAGTACCTTCCCGAATACCTTCAACGACGGCTTCCATGCGGCCCGTGCGTGTCAGACGTGTGTCTGCCAGCCCTGTTTCGGTTAGCCAGGGTATACAAGTCGCCGCGACCCTGCAATGCTCGGCGCTTCCAGTGGAAGCGCTTCCCGATTTTATTGTCGCCAACGGCGATTCCTCCGACGCGACTCCCCCGCACGAGCGGGTTCGGGTCGCCGCGTCTGTCCCGCATCCGTGGTCGAGCATGACGTTCCCCGAAGCGCCTTCGCGGCCATCGCCAGCACCAACCATTGCCGGGCGGCTTGCTTGCGATCCACTCTTCGTTTCCCTCAGAATCTGATCTCCCTCTTCGCCGCTTGACGAGACCGAGGGGCGCAGCCGCGCCTGTCGGTTTTCTTCCCATGTTTCGGACGAATGGAGATGCTATGCGGTTTGGGCGGGTTTCGACTTGCTTCGCCATGTTGTTTTTTGATCTTGGACTCGCTTGCCGGGCGCAAACGGCCCCACCGGTGTCGATGTCCGGCTCGATGCAGATGCTGAATGGCGGCTCGATGACGATGGAGATGCCCGGAATGGCGTCGGCGGACGACGGCTTTCTTGGCGCGATTCTGCGCCACGACAGCTCGGGCACCAGCGCCGAGCCGAACTCCACTCCCGCGCCGATGCTGATGAGAAGCGCGGGCGGCTGGATGTGGATGTTCCACGGAACCGGCTTCCTGGTCGAGCAGCAGCAAACAAGCCCTAGGGGTGCCGACAAGCTCTTCTCCACGAACTGGCTCATGCCCATGGCCCAGCGCCAGCTGGGAGCCGGCGAGCTGACGCTGCGGGCCATGCTCAGCTTGGAGCCGGCCACGGTGACCGGCCGCGAATATCCGCTGCTCTTCCAGCAGGGCGAGACCGCCTTCGGCAAGCCGATCGTCGACGGGCAGCATCCGCACGACTTCTTCATGGAGCTGGCCGCGCTCTACGACTGGCGCGCGGGCGAGAAGACGCTGCTCTCGCTCTATCTCGCGCCGGTGGGCGATCCGGCCTTGGGGCCGATGGCCTATCCGCATCGCGCCTCCGCTTCGGAGGATCCGCTTGCCGCGCTCGGCCACCACCAGGAGGACTCGACGCACATTTCGGACGATGTGGTGACGGTGGGCGCGGCGCGCGGAATTCTTCGGCTGGAGGCCAGCGGCTTCCACGGGCGCGAGCCGAACGAGCACCGCTGGGAGATGCAGCAAGGCGCGATCGATTCCTGGTCGGCGCGATTGACGGCGCAGCCGGGAAAGAACTGGAGCGGGCAGTTTTCGTGGGGGCAACTGCATAGTCTGGAGGCGCTGTATCCCAAAGAAAACCAGCGGCGCATGACCGCCTCGGCGATGTACAACCGCCAGTTGCGGGAAGGGAACTGGGCGAGTTCGGCGGTCTGGGGACGGACGCGCTCGCTTCAGGACGGCGCGATCTTCAACAGCTATCTGCTCGAATCGACGTTGCGGTTCGCGCGGCGGAACTCGGTCTGGACGAGGATCGAGAGCGCGGAGCGGTCGAACGAGTTGCTGCTGGGGCAAAATCCGCTGCCGCCGAACTTCGCCGAGACGCCGATCCGGCAGGTGCGGGCGTACACGTTCGGCTATGACCGCGAGTTCGGATGGCTGCCTCATCTCGCCGCGGCGGTTGGGGCGCAAGGGACTGTGTACGGCCTGCCAGGATCGCTGCTGCCGGTCTATGGATCCCATCCGGCGGGAGTGGCGGTTTTCTTGCGGCTGCGGGTGGTTGGTTCGCGGATGTGAACATGGCGGATGGCAGGCTTCCGAAGATCCGCAAGTTGTTTTCCCACTCAAGCCCGAACTTCCCCGTGATAGGTTGGCCATAGCGAGCGGTCGCTCGGAGCACCCGTTGGAAGCGTTCCCGGCCCGCACCGAAAACCGTATTGCCCACATCCAATCCAGGTGGCTGTCGTCGAGATCCCAACCAAAACTTCTCCGGTGGCCGAAGCCGCTGACGCGGCGAGCAAGACGGTCGCCCGGCTGCCGCTCCCACCTCGGCGCATCGCCATCTTCCTCTGCGGAATGCTGGCCTTCATCGACATGTACTGCACCCAGCCGCTGCTGCCGTTCCTGTCGAGGGTCTTTCGCGCCTCGGAAACGCAGGTCGGCCTGACCATCAGCGCCTCGACGTTGGGGGTGGCGATCTCGGCCGCGTTGCTGGCCGTCTTCGCCGAGCGTTTGGATCGCAAGCGCACGATTCTGGTGTCGATGCTGGCGCTGGGCGTCTGCACGCTGATGACGGCGACGGCGGCCGACCTGGCCGCGCTGGCGGCGTGGCGATTCCTTCAAGGGCTGGTCACTCCGGGAATCTTCATCACCACCATCGCCTACGTGACCGAGGAATGGCCGGCGCTGCTGGTGCCTCGGGTTATGAGCGTCTATGTGGCCGGCACCGTCTTCGGCGGCTTCGTGGGCCGCGTCGCCGGGGGAATGCTGGCGGAGCGTTTCGGATGGCGTTCGCCGTTTGTGGTTCTCGGCCTTCTCGGATTGCTCGGCGCTTTGGCGACGAGCAAGCTGCTGCGGCCGGCGGCGTACCGGACGTCGGCCTCGACGCTGATGCCGAACCCGCCGTCCGCATCGCTTCTTGCGCCAGTTCTCGGCAATCTTCGCAATCCCCGCCTGATGGCCTCCTTCGGCATCGGCTTCTGCATGTTGTTCACGCTGGTCTCGATCTTCAGCTTCATCACCTTCCATCTGGACCGCGCTCCGTTCGTTCTGACCACCGAGCAGCTGAGCTGGCTCTTCTCGGTGTATCTGCTGGGGCTGGTGGCGACGCTCGCGGCGGGGACGATGCTGGCCCGCGTCGGCCTGCGGCACGGAATGCTGGCGGCGATCGGCCTGGCCTTCGCCGGAGCGCTGATCACGCTCTTGCCCTCGCTGCCGATGGTGGGCGCGGGGCTGGCGATGACCGGCTCCGGCGTCTTCATCGCGCAGACCTGCGCCAACAGCTTTTTGCGCGACGCCGCGCCGGCGGGAACGCGAGTCTCGGCGGCGGGGATGTATATCTGCTGCTACTACATCGGCGGGACGGTGGGCGGCACGCTGCCGGGCTTGGCCTGGCGCTACGCGGGCTGGCCGGGTTGCGTGGCGCTCACCTGCCTGTTTCTGGCGGTCGGCGCGGCGCTAGCCTTCTTCGGCTGGCGCACTCCTCCGGAACGACCGGATGTCATCCCGCTATGAAAGATTGGGAAACGCAGATTTGGAAGCGCAGACGGAAACCCGTCGCCTTAGCGCCCCGGAGTCAACGGGAACGACTCCACCCAGGCGCGGTGGATCATCATGGTCTTTTCCTCCGGCGTGGGTTCGCGGAGTTCCCCGGTGGTCGGATCCGGCGCCTTGAGCTCGGAGACGCGGCTGCAGATCGCCTCGATGGTAGCGCTCCAGCGCTCCAGTTGCTGATCGCGGTATTGGTCGAGCGGGTCGGCGTACATGGCAAAGTTCAACAGGTAATTATGCCAGATTTCCGAGCCGGATTTCCGCGTCGGTCGGGAGCGCTTCGCCCGCCATCCGAATTGGTCCTGCTGCCTCGATCCGCCGCGCCCGAAATTGCCCCGCTGTCCCCGCCCATGTTAGTCTTGAACAGACACTTAGAGAGTGGACTAGAGATACAGTAGAGAGGTAACGCACCACCGTGCTGGCTGCAGAGAAAAAAACCGACATTATCACGCGATTCCGCACCCACGACTCCGACACCGGAAGTCCCCAGGTGCAGATCGCGATCCTCAGCGAACGAATTGGCGAACTGACCGAGCATTTCAAGACGCACAAGAAGGATCATGCCTCCCGGCGCGGCCTCCTGATGCTGGTGAGCAAACGCCGCCGTCTGCTGGACTACCTGAAGACGACCGACACCGACCTTTATCGGGACGTGATCGGCAAGCTGGGCATTCGCAAGTAAGCGAGACACTTGTCCCCCCAATCACAGCGAGAGAGCGATGTTGCTGAGTCGGCCAACGAATGGGCCGGCGGACCGGCGAAGGCGGCGGCCCTTGGGGCTTTGCCGCCTTTTCGTCTTTGCTCACGCTCCGCGGTGCAACCGAGATTGAGACAGAGAGAAAAGAGGAATCATGAAACACGACGTGACCGTCGAGCTTGCCGGCGGCAAGCAACTGCATTTTGAGACTGGACGGATGGCCAAGCAGGCCTCCGGCGCCGCATTAGTCACCCAGGGCGACAGCGTGGTTTTGGCCACCGCGGTGGCCTCCCCCGATCCCCGCGAGGGCATCGACTTCTTCCCGCTCACCGTGGACTACCGCGAGTACGCCTACGCCGGCGGCCGCATCCCCGGCGGATTCATCAAGCGCGAAGGCCGCCCGAGCGAGCGCGAAGTGCTCACCTGCCGCCAGATCGACCGCCCCATCCGCCCGCTCTTTCCCGAGGGCTTCCGCAACGAGACCCAGGTGATCGCGCTGGTCTTCTCGGCCGACAAGGAGAACGACCCGGACATCATCGGCATCAACGCGGCGAGCTGCGCCCTGGCGCTGTCGGACATCCCCTTCAACGGCCCGGTGGGCGCCGTGCGCGTCGGCCATGTGAACGGCGAGTTCGTGGTCAACCCCACCTACGCCGAGCGCGAGATCAGCGCCCTGAACATCACCATCGTCGGCACCGAGCACGGCATCGTGATGGTCGAGAGCGGCGCGAAGGAAGTGAGCGAGGAGCTGGTCGCCGACGCGATCGACTTCGCCCACGTCGAGATCAAGAAGATCGTCGCCGCCATCAACCAGCTGGTCGGCGTGGCCGGCAAGCCCAAGCGGGTCGTCACGGCTCCGGAGTTCGACCAGGAGTACTTCGCCGCGCTGAAGGCCAAGATCGGCGACCGGCTCAAAGACGCGCTGGACACCAAGGCCCACGCCAAGTTCGAGAGCTACGCCCTGGTCAAGCAGATCAAGGACGAGCTGGTCAAGGAGCTGCCGGCTGACGAGCCGGACGCCAAGAAGAAGCTGGCCAAGTATTACGAGGCGCTGCGCGAGGAGATCTTCCGCGTGCAGGTGACCAAGGATCGCATCCGCCCCGACCACCGCGCCTTCGACGAGATTCGTGCGATCTCGATCGAGACCACGGTGTTGCCGCGCACCCACGGCTCGGCGCTCTTCACCCGCGGCGAGACCCAGGCGCTGGTGACCGCCACGCTGGGCACCAACGACGATTCGCAGCGCCTCGAAAGCTTCCAGGGCGAGCAGAAGAAGCGTTTCATGCTGCACTACAACTTCCCCCCGTTCTCGGTGGGCGAGACCGGCCGCATGACCGGCGTCGGCCGCCGCGAGATCGGCCACGGCGCGTTGGCCGAGCGAGCCATCGCCGCCGTTCTGCCGACCGAGGACGAATCCCCTTACGCGATCCGCATCGTCTCCGACATTCTGGAGTCCAATGGCTCCTCGTCGATGGCCTCGGTCTGCGGCGCGAGCCTGGCGCTGATGGACGCCGGCATCCCGATCAAGGCCGCCGTCGCCGGCGTGGCGATGGGCCTGGTGAAGGAGGGCGAGGACTACGCGATCCTCAGCGACATCGCCGGAGCCGAGGACCACTACGGCGACATGGACTTCAAGGTCGCCGGCACCCGCGCCGGCATCACCGCGCTGCAGATGGACATCAAGATCAGCGGCATCACCTCGCAGATCATGCGCGAGGCGCTGGAGCAGGCCCGCCGCGGCCGGCTCTTCCTGCTGGACACGATGGACGCCCACCTGGCCGCGCCGCGCACCCAGAAATCCAAGCACGCGCCGCAGATCCACACTTTGCAGATTCCCGTGGACAAGATCCGCGACCTGATCGGGCCGGGCGGCAAGGTGATTCGCGGCATCATCGAGCAGACTGGCGTCAAGATCGACGTCGAGGACACCGGCCGCGTCAACGTCGCGTCGAGCGATGCCGTCGGCCTGGCCAAGGCGCTCGAAATCATCGGAAACCTGACCGCCGTGCCCGAGGTGGGCAAGACCTATCTCGGCAAGGTGGTTCGGCTGGCGGAGTTCGGCGCGTTCGTCGAGCTCTTCCCCGGCACCGACGGCCTGCTGCACGTCAGCGAGATCGCCGAGCACCGCGTGAAGGAAGTGAAGGACGAGCTGAGCGAGGGCGACCAGATTCTGGTTCGGGTGCTCGGCATCGAGGGCAACCGTATCAAGCTCTCGCGCAAGGCGCTGTTGAAGGAGCAGCGGCAGAAGCTGGGGCTTCCCGAGCCGGGCATGGTCTCCGATCTGGATGCCAGCGCGCCGCAGCCCCGCGCGCCTCGGAGCTACGCTCCGCCGGCTCCGGTCGAGCGCCAGCCGACCTCGAACGCCAGCACCATCACCATCGAGGGCGGCGACGACTTCGACGATGCGGAGGGCGGAGACGACTTCGAGGACGGCGAAGAGCCGAACTTCAACCGCGTCGAGGGCGCTCCGGTGCCGGTGGGAGCCGCCGTCGGCGGTTCCGCTTCGGGAGCGGGCCCGGCTGGCCAGCGCCGTCGGCGCCGCCGCACCGGCGGCGGCGGACGCGGTCGCGGACCAGGCGGTCCTGGTCCGGGAAATCGCGGACCCCGGTAATTCACGTTTCATAGCAAGGAATCAGGGCTGCGTCGCGACGCGGCCCTTCCTTTTTAGGGAACAGGGATAAGGGCACAGGGATCAGGACGCGCCTGACGCACAACATAGGGCTCCAATGAAGCTCTCCGAAGATCCTGTGCCTTGACCCCCTGCACACTTATGATCCTGACCTCTGTGCCCCGATCCCTGCGCCCTAACCCCAGACTTCCGAGGTGGCCTTTGCGTTTGCGTTCGTTCGCGATGTTCTTGCTGATCGGCTTGCTTTGGGGATCGGAGTGGCTGGCGGGTCGCGATCTCGACTCGGCCCCGCTGGCCGCTTTGGCGTTGCGGTATGGGATCGCGGCGCTGCTGCTGTTCGCGGTGACTTTGATGCGCCGCGTTCCCCGGCCTTCGCGGCGACAGGCGGCGATCGCGGCGGCCAGCGGGATCGGCTTCGCGGCGCTTCCCGCAATCCTAATCAGCTGGGCGAGCGGGCGCGTGTCTCCGGGGTTGCTGGTGGTTCTTCTGGCCATGACGCCGCTGCTGGCCGCGCTGATGGAGGGCCGGGCTTCGGGCGGCTCGCTGGCTCCGCTGCTTGGCGGCGTGGGCGGAACGGCGCTGCTCGCGGCGCAGGGATTGTCGTTCGCCGCGGCCCAATGGGTGGGAGCGGCGGCCGCGCTCGCTGCCGGGGCGCTGATCGCCAGTGCGGTGGTCGCGGTCAAGCGGCGGCTCGCGGAGATGCCTGTCGCCATGCTGGCGGCCATTCAGCTGGCGTCCGGCGCCATGTGCGTCGCGGGGTCGAGTTGGCTGCTGGAGGGGCGCTCCGGCTTCGTCTGGACCGGGAAGTTGGTGCGCGCGGAGGCGGCGCTCGCCGTCTTCGGCGGCGCGCTCGCCTTGCCTCTCTACTATCGGCTTCTAGAGACGATGGAGAGCTTTCAGCTGACTGCCTCGCAATGGTTGGTCACGGTCGTGGGCGTCGGCGAGGGCCTGCTGCTGGAGCGCGAGCCTCCGAGCTGGAGAATGCTCGCCGGAGCGGCGCTCGTGCTGGCCAGCCTCGCCGCTCTGCTCGCCGCGCGGCCGGAAGACGAGGCGATGTTGACACTTCGGTCAACCCCGCCCCATGCATAGCTTGTCCTTGGCCGCGAAACCCTCTTCCCGCTCGGGTAAACTATTCGCATGAGCGCCTCGATGTACATCGTCGTAGAGGGGGAAGATCCCGGCTTCGACATCTTCGTGAACGGCCGCACGCTGGCCAGGAACGAAGACGCGCTGGAGAAGCTCGCCGAGCGGCTGGGCGTCAAGCCGCTGCTCGAGTTCTTCTCCGCCGACCAGAACTCGATGGCCGTGCTGCTCGACGAGGGCGCGGGCGACCCGGAGTGGGCCAAGACCCTCCCCCCTCCGCAATGGTTCTCCCCCGAAGACGGCCTGGAAACGATCTCCACGCTGCTCGACTACCTCAGCGAAGCCCCGGCCACGCTCGGCGCCGACACCGGCAACGCGATCCGCGAGCTGGAGGAGTTTCAGCGGGTATTGAGCAAGACGGCGATGCGGAGCTTGAAGTGGCAGCTGGCGGTGAGCTGGCGGTAAGGGACAACTGGCCTCTCGCCTCGGAGTGGCTCTTCTCCAGTCGGTTGAAAAGAAGGAAAGCAGACGGCGGCTGGCCGCGACGCATGATTGCACGCAGCGCGGAGTCTGAATCCAGCTTGCTTGAATTCCGCGCAACTGGCCAAGGCTGTGCATCGACCGGAATCCGCTAGAATCAGCGGAGATATGAACGATCCAGAGCAGTCTTCGAGGTCTTCCTTCGCCGGGCTGAATTTCGCGGTGGTTTTCGCCGTGGAGTTGGCGCGCATTGTGTTTCTTGCTCGTCTTCCGGACGCGAGACTCGTGCAGCATCTTCCCGACGATGCTTTTTATTACTTGCAGGCCGCGCGCAATTTCTCTCGCTTGGGTCGCTGGACCTTCGATGGGTTTGAGCCGTCCAGCGGATTCCACCTCTTGTGGGGGTATTTCCTGGCCGCCGTTTTTGGGATACACCCAAGCTCCTCTTTCCATTTCCTTTTCCTGATCGGTAGCCTTGCTCAGTCTCTATGCCTCGCGGTGGCGGCCTATCTTCTGACCAAGACGGCCGAGCGTTTTGCCGGGCCGTCTGCGTTCGGAGGAGTTCTTCTGGTGTTTCTCTCGGCATACTCCCTGCTGCAGGGGACCTGGTTGATGGAATCGCCGCTGGTCATCGTTGTCGCGGCCGCGATCCTGTACCTGACGGCACGCCTCGAAACCGAGGTCACCGCTTCGATGTTTGCCGCGGCGCTGGTTCTTGGCGTCCTTTCCAGCCTGTGCCGGAGCGACTCCGGATTGCTCGCGTTCTGGTTGTGCGCCGCGCATCTCTACCTGTGGCGGCGCGGAGTCTCCAACCGCCGGATGGCGGGGGTCGCCGCGGTGCTGCTGGCGGGCGCGTCGCTGGGGGTCGCCGTGACCATCCTGCATACGCGCTGGGTCTCGGGGCAATGGGCGCAGGCCAGCGCCCAGGAGAAATTTTTTTGGTCCCAGGTGCAGGGTCGGTCTTTTTACCCGGCTGTCTTTTTGTTCCGGGGAATCTTCAATCCGTTCACCAATTTTCAGGGTTTGATTCCGCTATCGCACGGGATCCATCCTGTAGTCCACATCGCCTCCCTATCGATCGAGCTGGCTGTCATTCTCGTCGTCGCCGTCGGCCTGGCCATCGCGGTTCGCGCCAGGCCGCATCCCGCGACGGCGGTCTTCGTGTCGGCGGCGGTGCTCACGCTTCTTTCGTATTTCGCGTTTTACCGGTTTGACAGCGGTTCGGTGCAGCCGTGGTATGTCGCCAACCTGCAGGCGCCGACCGCTTTGCTATCGGGCGTGGGCGCGGCGTGGCTCGTGAGACAGCGACTTGCTCTTGCGATTTCAGCCATTGGCGCGCTCTGCGTTT
>Ga0116231_10012348_pt1 | contig 12606 bp, 9 predicted proteins | sample S1TSphgellanicum_2_FD_89695 | JGI IMG/M metagenome (GOLD analysis project Ga0116231, IMG submission 89695) | Host-associated microbial communities from peat moss isolated from Minnesota, USA - S1T2_Fd - Sphagnum magellanicum MG | ecosystem: Host-associated > Plants > Peat moss > Unclassified... | reverse complement strand
TAAATATTTTTTTTTTTTTTTTTTTTTTCCAACTGGATTCATTGTTGTTTGTTTGCACAACTTGAACTCATAACTACACTTACATTGTATAAGAGAACTACAATTTACAATTATAATATTTTCCCTAAATTTCCCCATTATAATCACATTTACAAAAAAAAATAAGCTTTAAAAATATTTTGTGCTACTAACAAGTGTGCTAGTGACTTAAAAAATGGTGTTTCTAACTGAAACAAATGGTTGTTAAAAATTGTGTGACACAAACCAGAATGGGACTAAAATGGGCATGATCATAAAAGGGGTTTACTCTAGTACCAAATAATGGGTGAATGTGAGATCATGGAAACATACCCTTAGTGAACCAGGGAATGCGGCCCAAAGAGGGGCCTTCTAAGGACTAGGTATTTCATTTGTAGCAGGACGTCTACCTTGTGGAGGAGCAGGAGGTTTGAACTTTGAACCTACATTGGTACCTTCACCTTCTTTTAGTGATCATCAAAACCTCTGCCCAGACTTTTAATGTATGTGAACCAACACTTTCAAAGCAAACCTCAAGAACCTGGGAGGCATTTCCAAAATTCGGAACTGCCTTGTATTGTTCTCTCTTCATGTGATACCTGGTGGACACCCACTAGATCACAAGAAAAAATGCGGAAAAAATCATTGATTTTTATGTCATATAATATACCTGTGACCATGAGCATTATTGAAATCCAGCCCACTTCGTCTCTGACTCACATGAGCCCTTATTACATACTGCCTATGGTTGAGGCCGTTAGTTACCCTACACATATTTAACCCAAGAAATGTTTAATTTGAACTTGTAGACCTTGATTTTGTCGTAGAACAAAACATTTACCATGATTTGATGCAACATCAAAAAATTCAATGTTTTTTTGGGTTGTGGAGGCATCTTATGGGGGTCACCAAATTTGTTAGCTCCACAAGCAACGACATCACCTTGGAGTCTAAATCCTAATGAGATTTTGAATGAGGTTACAGATGGTGTGAGCAATGCATTTAGGGTTACTGAGTCAAGTTTGTCTTGCTTTGTGCTCCATCTTTGAAGCATAGTTTTGTTCTGCAATATCGTGTACAGAATGTTAGTGGCATTACATAGCCCCCATGTGCATATATGCATATAAGAATATTTGATGGTGGAATAGATCTAAATGAAAACATGAATTCGAGTGAAAGCTGAAAATCCCAAAACAATGGCAAAGTCCAAGTGGAATTCATCATTGTGTGAACTTCTCTCACACTAAGCACCATCCACTTGCATTGCAAAGGTGATGTAACCTCTTCTTCTCCGTATTGCATTGCCCTAATTAAATTGGATTTTGGGTGAGTTTGATGATCAAAGATGCAAGGACAACAAAGGTGCAATGTTGGACTAACAGTAGCAGTAGAAAGAGAAGTTCTTACATGGGTCCTTGGTGCAATTATGTTAGGGATGCTAGATTTTTTCAAAAAAAATTTCCTTCTGAATTTAAGGGGGTGTTTGCTTATCTCTCATCATGTTATTTCTACAGTTATTATTATCTTTTGTTCTATCCCAAAATGTAAAACAAAGCAGCACTAATAAGTTATGTTACTTACAGGCATGTGTAACAGATTTTTCTCATCATGAATATAGTGTTGGACTGTTGAGAAAAAAATTATTGTTGTAATTGGGTTGTAGTTTACAGATGGATGATCATTGCTAGAAAAGATCCTATCAGTGCTATTGAATATTGTTCCTGTTGAAGTCACAGATTCAAAAAAAAATGATTTTGGTATGCAGTTCTTTTTTGTAGATTCACATAAAATTGATTTCGGTACACATTTCTTATTTGTAGATTCACGTAAAATTGATTTCGGTACGCATTTCTTTTTTGTAGATTCACATAAAATTGATTTCAGTAACCATCTCTTCTCATTCATAAAGCAACTATTTAGTGTTGATTTGTTAGCATTATATTCCAGGCAAAAAGGGAAGGATGACAAAAGTATGTGTATCCAGCTATGTTTGGATTTGGAATCTTGTTCACCAAAATCCAAATTCAATTGCAAATTTTGCAAAATTTCTTGGCCATTTGTTATGCATTTGTGTTATTTCTGATTTTTGCTAGTCAGAAGATCATATTATTGTTTCTAGTGTTGTGGGTGCAAGATTATCCTTGAGATAAATATGTAAATTTCGGTACCTTACTAGTATTTAATCTAGATGCATCTATATCCAATGATGATCTTTAACATGGTTTTGGTGGTTATGGAGATATGAAAGAGGTAAGCTTCTTGTTGATGTGCTTTCCATGATGGTGTCATATACTTGATTAGGATTTTGAAAAGACCAGTATGGGAAATCTATCTCAAAACCTCATATTTGCCTGGACTATTGAATTTGGGTGCTTTGTCTTTTAATGATAATTCTTTTGAAACTTCTTCAACTGTAGAACATGTAGTTGAGTGAAGAATTCTTTGTGTTATGCTGGAATGGAATGACTATGTAGCCTTACACCTATACTAGAGCTTCTTGCTATCCTGACACCTACACTAGAGCTAGTTGCTATCCTGGTATTTGTACTCAAATGCCAATTTTCCATTAGTGTTGCAAAGGTCGCTATGCAAGCTAACGTAGAGGTAATTAAGCACTAGGTTACAACTTTATTAAAAAATTTCATTCTAGATTTCATTTTAGATGGGCAAAGCGCATAATGTTTTAAAGCATTGAAGGTGGAGTTTGAGACTTGACTTGCAGTTGTCAAATTTTGTGAGTTTATCATCCCTATGTAACTCAAGCAAAGATTGATCATGATTTTGTTTAGGAAGGATACACATATTGACTACATTGCAAGGGGTTCAATTTATTAAGTTGCCACATTTTGTAAGCAGCATATTTTATCATATTTGGACATTGCCATCCTACTTGTGATGTTCCTCTTGGGTTAGATTTCATGCGTAATGATATATGTGTGTATTGTCATAGGCCTTGTACCAATTATGGATGCATATTAAGTTAGTTCAATTTGTTGGACCTTTTTGTTTTTCTACAAGCAACCATTGGTTCCTTTACAACCAATGGCTCCCTATTTTCAAAAGTTTGTTGGGTAGACCTTGTAGATGTAGTAACAAAAGCTTGTCTATTATATGGATTACAAGAACAATGAGAGTTGCATTAATAGTTGGCACATGGAACATGGTTTTGGAATTGTAAATTTACATGAACAAACTAAATTTGAGTTTCCTATGACCTTACAGTTCAAAGCTGCTACATATATTCCTGTAAGACAAACCCATGATGGCATGTTATGTCAGGATTCCACAACTTGAGAACATAGATTAAACTTTGTTGTACATCATTCAACAATTTTGTGTTTGTATACATTTACGTTCATATCCCTATTGGAAAACGTATCTTATGGCATTAGTATGATATATGTGGGAAATGCTTCTTTGACTAATATTTGTTGCATCTACAAAAAAAAATTTAAAAATTGATGTAATGACTCAATTTGCAATGGAATTGAAAGACTATACCCATGTTTGTAATATGGCAAACCTAGAATAGTATTTTAGGAGGCATTTTCATAACATGAATATTGGGCATGTTCATAGATGTTTAGATGATATAGTAGGTTTTTACCCTTGACACCTAAAATTGTTTAGTCATAAAAATAGTTTAAATTGTTGAGCATTTGTATTGAATCACCATAAATGAATTTGGTGGATATCTATGTATGAGTGATGTTGTCATATATACCAAATCCCTATAAGATGTGTTTGCATGAAAACTTGAAAAATTATGGTTGACTACTAATGTCTTGGTCAAGGTGAAAACACAACTAGGTGGACTATTTGGACTATTACAATTGTAAATTTTTTGGATTATAAATGAACTTTAAATGAAAAATCATATCAAACCTGAAAATTTTCAATTTTTTCATTATTCATGTTGCAATAGACTTTAGTGAAAATTTTAATAAAAATTATGGATGAGTTTCAAGGAAAAAAATAGACTCATTGTGGACTTTTGAAATGATAACACTATGTTTGTCACACACAAAAAATGAAAAATGTAGACTCAAAAAATATGTCATAGTAATATCCAAATTAAAATATAAAAATAGGCCACCATAAAATGAATAATTTAATTGTAAGATGCATTGATTTTTTTCCAATAAGGTAAAAACACAATAAGACAAACCACAACGACCAAGGTTGGAGTCCTTACCAAGGACTACATTTTACACATGTCCTACATGTGTTGGTTTATTAAATATCAAAATTTTATTTTAAATGCAATTTTTAGGATTGGATATTAATATTGAGAGCAAACATGATTCATATTATAATTTTTATTTTATTTTTTTGCATGAGGACCTAGATTATAATCAAATGTATAATTTTGATTTTAACCATGATGACAAATTTTGAACTTTTTTGACCATTAAGGATGTTCATAATCAAAATCAACAACATTCGTTAAAAGGATTCAATACATGTGCATTTAAAAATATAAACACATGTGGCCCTTCTTATGAAATATATTAAAGCCCATAATAAATTTGAGAACATTTGATGAAGGTTTGAGTAACAAAAAACATGTTCAAATTTTAAAGTCCTTATAGGGACCTTGTCAACAAGTGTTTTGTGTATGACAAAAGACTCTAATAACATATTGAAATGACTCCAAATTCATAGGAGTCCAATTTCATGAACACCAAAACACAATTACAAATTATGGATAAATGATTCATTAAATACAATTAATGGTGACTTTTCAAAATAATGTAAGTATAGTTATGAGCACTGCCAACAACTTCCTTGGCTCCTTTTATTGTGAATGTGCCCAATATAATTATTTTTTTATTTAAAATTTTAACTTGTCGTGATTTTCGTCATTTTTTACAATTGATATTCCATTTCACATTGAAATCTTTAAACTTTTCTCTAAATTTTTTGACTAATCACATGTTTAGGGATATTTATGGGGTGATTTATTAATAATTGTGACCAAAACCATAGCAAATAATTATAGGATTTATAGTTTGATAATTATTTTAAATGCAGGAATTGTAGCTAATGTAAGATGTGGACTTTTCAAAATGTCAAATGTGAACCACCTAACCATGCTTTTACTTATCAAGGTGTAAAACGATTGAAGGTTTTTTTAGAAGAGGAAAACTAAATGTGTAGGTTACTATAGGTAGATTGAATTTTTTTTAAGTTTTTTTTGGGTATGTGGACTTTTGTAGACATATTTGTTAATCTTGAATCTTGAATCTTGAAGCGGAAATCACCATCAGAATACATGATGATATTTTACTTTTGGAGCTATAAATTAAATATACCTTGAAATTATTACAATTTGATTATTAAAAAAAAAAAATTTACTAATATGTGAAACAAATGTCATGATATATCAAAGGATTGTTTTGACAAGTGTTGCAAATTCACACATATAACCTTTTCAATTTTTTAGAAAAAATATAAAATTTGCATGGGGTGATCAAACAACCCATGTTCTTTGTTCAAATCCAAATTTTCCTCACTTAAAGCTATGTAAATATTTCCACAAGGGTCCATTCAAGGTTGTGGTATACAAAAGGAATATTTCATTCCAAAATCACTTTCAAAACACTACTTTGAATGAATCCCATTACATTTACGAAATAATTTATTTAGTAGATTTCTTTTTTCATTATATTATTACATTTTTTGATTAAATTTGGTGGTGATTTTTTGTGTTGGATGATCAAAACATGTTTTTTTTAAGTGTTCTAAAAGATGGTTCAAAAATCGTGTCCCATTACGTAGGACTATTAAAAAAGACTTAACAAGACTAGCAATATTTGTTCAATGTTTTTCATATTTGAATCATAAATATAATAAATTATGTTCTATATGATGACATATATTTGTAGTATTATAAATCACTAGATTTTGTGGAATTGATGCTAAAATCTTTGATTTTTTTCATAAAAATGGTTGCATTAATAAAAATAATCAATTTAATTTTGATAATTATGAAATTACATTCCAAAAGTTTGGAAAGAAATATAAGAAACGTGGGTGCAAAAAAAGAACATTATTTGATGTTTTAATAGGGTTTTGGCACTCAAATGAAAATATCCCTTTTTGGAAATCTTGTCTTGTAATTGTGCATTTGTTTTGGGGTTTATACTTGCATAGGACATTCAAAATTTGTTCAATTAAAAATCATTCATTATAACATTTATTGGTCAATGAAAGCTTAAACATACATATCCCCCTTTCATTGTTTAACATTTCAGAACATTCATTTTGCTGAATCCTTATTTCAAGACTCAAGACAAAACAAAAGGGTGTCATGGTTCTTGTTGTGGTACCCCAACCATGAATGCACCCACCCACAAGGAACTTAAATTAAGCATTGGAGTTGTATGTCATGAGTAGAAATATTCATTATGCCTTCAAATAGCAAGAAAAAACAAATAATATATAAAAACAAAACCTTTGAACATCAAAAGTTTTCAAATCGAAATTCCATTTCAAGAAGCACCTTTACCAAAAATTACAATGTCCAAAAAAGTACAAACATCAATGGAGTTTTACATCATGTATTTTAAACAATAATTCAGATTTTTTTCCAATCATGCACTCAAAAAGTAAAATATAAGGCATTAACCTTTACTCAATTTGAAATCCAAGCTTGTGTGTTTCCCTTGCTTTTCAATGTCTGCAACATGTTGATACTTTATTTTGTCCTAGAAAATCCAAGATTGATGTTTTTTGATGAACACAATATCATGTGAACATTATGTTAAGCGCTTTTAATTGACATCCACAAACATATGAAAGTTTATGAATTTCACAAGTTTTTTATTTTCATAAATTATGAAACCAAGATTATATTTTCCAAATTGCTGACAAGTAGGGATACTTTTTGGTCAAATCCATATTTTTCAAAATATTCTACAAATGTTAAATCTTAAAAAAATTGTTGGTCAAAAAGTGTAAACATCTATTGGATGAAAGCTTAATTTTTTTTATTTTAAAATGAATTTTATATTAGTAATGGTGGTTTTGAATCTCTATATTTTAAAACTCATTTTTTTTGTATAGTAAGCATTTGTAAACATGTAGGTGTTGCTTTTACATGTGATTTGGGTTTGGATATAATTAAATTAGATATTAGTTGTAATTGTATTTTTGGCACATTTTACATTCCTAATTGTTCTACATTTTTAGTATTTAAGTTTAATGTTCCATGTGGTTCACATTTCATTGCATATTTTAAAAAATAAAATGACCAATAAGAAGATGTAATGTGTAATATATTCAAGTGTGTTCCCCATGACAACAATAATTGAATGATATCAAATAACATTTTTATCTTCATGTAACGATTTATAATATTCTCATTTGTTTGTTTCTTTATTGAAAGAAAAATTAGGTTGAATATGTGAAAGATGGGTAAAATCACACTATGGTGATACATTTTAAGCATATTTTAAATTTTCATTTAACATTTTGAAAAACACTAAAAATGAATTTTTGACATAAATCCCCCCTCACAATTATTCTTATCTTTCAAATGATAATTTTTTTCAAAAAACTTTCATGTATTCACACGTTTATGCTTGTTTGAATGAATAACCTTATCCAGATGTTTTTTGTGAAATCACATGAGTGGAGCACTTCATATAGAATTGAAATGGGACAATGAACTCCAATGTAATATATAATTGAGTACTTCATCAAGTTTGGTAATCGTTTGAATGGTTTTTGAAGTATATTTTCACTTTGCAATATATTGATACAATTACAATTTTTTCATTAATATACTTTTCAATCATTTGATATTAATTTCAAAATGGGATTTTTTTTACAATCTTATTCTTTGGGTTTTGAACTACTTCATTCCAAGTATGATTTGTAGAAAGTCATTTCAATATTAACTTGGTAGAAGTTCAAAAACATGTGGTTTTAAAAAGTAATATTTGTGACGTTAATCTTTGACCATCGTAATGTGCTTTCACTTAAATATGGAAACCCAAATTTGCAAATTTTATCTCATCTTTTTTGAATGCATCAACTTTGACATTCATGAAGTTGTTTTCACATTACTATTTTAAATAATTTATTTTGTAAGCTGTCATTTGGAGGTATAAATTTGGTCGTTATTTCATCAAATACAACATGAATAAGTCATTATTTTTTATTTTATTTTCTTTGTAGGTCATTTTCACTAACCCACAATATGATGCAATGAACATGAATAGACCCATGATTTTGCAATTCATAACCAATGACATTTTTCAAAAAAATTGCTAGGATGCCATTATCAATTAATACATGTTGATGCATAAACATTTCAACATGGGAATGGAACAATGTTGCACATTTTACAAAACAATTTGTCCATGATATATTTTTATATATTTATTTAGCAAGGTGTTCCATATCATTAAATACATGCCATCTTGATGATGTCATTTAATCTACAATCAATGTTAAAATGAAATGTGACATTCCAAACTTTTCCACCAAGTTCATAAGTCTTGTAATTGAAATTTGTGCCATCTAAGGGAACCTTGAATTAATGATGGAAATTTAAATTTTACTATATGTTTGAGAACTTGTGCATTTATCATATGTGGATTTTTCTTGATGTTTTTAATATAAGGAATGACTTAATAATTTCTAATTTCAAAAGTAATGATGATTTAATGAATATAATTATTTGAACTAACAAAAATAATGAATGATGACCACCTAAATTGTGGAACATGTATAGGTTTCAAGAAAACTTATATTTTGATATTAATATAAGAATCACATAAATTAGTCTTATAGCCCTTGACACACATTAGCACAATGATGAAAACCTTGAAATCCCTTTAGATTAGTTCCAAATATTACAAAAAATCCATGTTTTCATTAAATCAAAATTTCAAAGTTCAAATTTCACATTTTTCACAAGTAGGCATACAAATTTCTATGCCTACTTTACCACTTTTGGTGTAGACTAATGGTCAAGGGCATGAACTAATCCATGGTGAACGACCAACACCCACATTGGTTCCTTGACCTTTTTTAATAAAATTTGTTGATAACCATATTAAGCCAATGAAACAAGTAGTATGCGCTACTTGTTTCATTGGCTCGTTTATTTTTTACATCCTACAATGTCACCACATTGATCAAGGGATACATGCCACATGGCATAATTTGTTATAATGGGATTATACCATGTGATGTAATTATCTATAATGGGATTTTGCCATGTGGCATAATTTCCTTTTATGGGATTCTAACACATGTGATAATTTGGGTGAAATTTATGAAAATTAAATTATATTTCAGCCAAAATAAATTTAAATCAATATCTAGGTAGGTAGGTAAGTAAGTAACACTAAATAGGTAGGTGGACTTACTTAGGTTAGGGAGGTAAGTAAACTAGGGTGTAGGAATGTAAATATTTTTATTTCATTTCGGGTTTAATTTTTAGGGTTAAGCCCTTTGGTTGGCTCATCCCAAATGGCACATGTTTTTAAATATGAAAATGTAAGACAAAATACCTTCCTCATATTGTTTACAAAATGGAAATGAAGGACAAAACATATGGAATACATTTTTTTAATTGCAATTTAGTTACAAACTAGATTGCAATTAAAATTTTTATCCCATATTCTTTGTTCTCCTTTTTATATATAAAACTAAAATAAGTAAAAAAAATTAACTAAAAAAAATTAACAATTTAATTAATTAATTGGCCATTAATTAATAATAAAATAATGAACTAATGAGTAATAAACTATTAATTCATAGTTAAAAATTTTAAATGATTAGTTAATTGATCATTATTATTAATTTGTTAATAACTATTAAAAAAATTTACATATTAAATATAGTACTTAGTTATTAAGTAGCTTGATGCCTAACCTACCTATTTATTTAGCCAACCCACAATATTTATATGAAATGTATATTTAACATGTCCTAAGTATAACATAAATACACTATTGTATAAATGTATCTATAATATACTTAAAAACATTATAATATAGTTTAAAGGTATAGGTATAACACATAGAAGTAACAAAGTTACAACTATTTTTGCAACTAATTTGGCATAGAGGGGTGTAGCCATATTAACATGTACCAAAAGCAATTGTAACCACTATTTAATTTTTTGAACTTTGGATTGTAAAAAAAATAATAATAATAAATAAAATAATTTTTTATAACATTTTAGTTTGAATACATTATGTCATATCATAAAAATTTGGAATCAATCTAATGAGTGAAAAATATATATAAGGACTTTTAAACTCTTGTAACCACTATTTAAAAGCTACATAAAAATAGTTTAAAAGTAGTTTTGACATTAAAAGTACAATTTGAAAAAAATTTAATGACATATTTTGGGATAATTTTTAATATACACTTTAACATAATAATATCAAGAATTTTTTTTAAAACTTTAAAAAATTTTAATGTTTTTTTGAAAGATGTAGTAAAAAGATTTTAAGAATATTTTAAGAATAAAGCAATGGTTTAAGGGGGGTACGTGTGGCTCCTAATAGTGTGGTTGGACTCAAAGGCCTCTTCTTGGATGAAAAGCTAATTGTAAATTAAACATTCCATAGTCAAACAAGAAAATTAATGGATTGAAAATGATGGTGATTAGTTGTAAAATTGACAAAACATAATTGCAAATAATAATTAGTCACATATAATTGCATGATATAAGATTTCTTCTAGTATTGTAAACCCATAACCATCCCTATGACTTTTTGCACAAAATTAACCCACACCATGCCCCCCCAAACTACACAAAAAGTTGATTCCATGTCTACAATCCCCTATGTTAATGTTATCGCCCATGGGGAGCCTCATTCAAACATCCACTTCAACCAACTTGATTTTGTATTTGCTATGAATTATATAACCTAATTTATGGTCCACCCAAGACCTATTCATTGGTGTGCTATTAAACACATTTTTCATTACTTATAAGGCAAATCCATGTATGGCTTATTGTATAGATTTCATTCTTTAAAGATCACAAGTGTCATGATAGATTGAAACATATTACCATTCAATATCACCATCTACATGAAATAGTGGACTCCATAAAGTTGACATTGGTTTATAGTTTGACTAGTCAATTAATGAAGGCACACATTTTTACTAAGCCTCTTTTTTGCCTAAAATTGGAATATTATTGCCAAGGACTTGGACTCATACCATCAATTTTGATTAAAAGGGGGGAGGGTGCAAATAGGATAACACAAGCCACACCTACTACTTAGAGGACTACTTTTGGAAGAATATTTTTAAGAATATTTTCACATGAGTCCTCAAATTTATTTTGTTAAATCTTGAAATTTTTTTATACCATTATGTCAAGGTTGATGTAAAAGATTTCAAAAAAGATTTCATTTTGAAAAGTTTTGAACCCCATTTGCAAGTCATTTTTATGCTTAAAAGCAACCATTGTAGTGCTTAATGAATGCTTTTGAAAAAAAATATTCATTGGATATTTTAAAAATTAATTCACATGTTTCAATGATATTTTGGGAACCTTAAAATATAAAAAAATATTAAACTTTCAACACCAAATTAAATTGCCACTTTTAAATGTGAAAAATTAAATAAGCATTAGAATTGCTATGGTTCCTATTTGTGTGATTGCACCTTGGAAGCCTAAGTTTAAAAAGTCAATTTTGATAGACTTGTAATTACAACGTCATATTAACAATGATGTTTAGTTAAGGGTGGTGTTTGGGGGGGGGGTGTTAGGCTATGATAATTACCATACAATTCAAAAATCAAAACTGTATGTAGTTATCCATTGGTTTACTTGTAGAGCTATGATGTTTGGACTTAGGACTATTGGTCATCCCATTTTCCCTTACAAGGAAAGACATAGAAAGGTTCTTCATAATATATATAAAACAAACTACACTTGTTTTTTGTTTGGTTTTCTACCTTTCCTTCAAGCTTTCAATATGCCCCAAGTTCTCCAATATGTTTCAATAGCACCTCATTTTATTCCATATCCTTTGCCATAGGTTTTATTGTTGCAACCTACATGACTAACACAAAAGAGATAAATTTCAATAAATTCATTTAGGATTGTCCAAACCTTGATTAAACTTTTTTTTTTAATAAACAATTAATGATGCCCATTGCAAAAAGAAAAAAATTGAACTTTGGGGGTCTTGATAACTAATTACTAATTAGTAATACAACTACATGGAATTCATGCTTAAATAATGAAGGGGTGCAACCACAATTTTTTTAATTTGAAAAGAAAGAGCCATTTGATTAGTCCATACCCAACATAAAAACTTGAATATGTTCCCTCCCCAAAATAAAAACATCATTTGTCATGAATCCTTTTGTCTTCCTCCTTTACAATCATATACATGGAAGTTGAACCATGGCCAAACAATATAAAATACAAGATGAACTATTATTGTGATCTAATGAACACATTACAAACTTGAGCAACATTTTGGGAACTTGTAAGAAATACAATGGGAACATATTGGAACCCCCCCCCCCCCCCCCCCCCCCCCACCCCCACAAACAAAAAAAAAAAAACCAAAACCCCCCCCTTTTTTCACCCCC
>Ga0116231_10012346_pt1 | contig 12609 bp, 9 predicted proteins | sample S1TSphgellanicum_2_FD_89695 | JGI IMG/M metagenome (GOLD analysis project Ga0116231, IMG submission 89695) | Host-associated microbial communities from peat moss isolated from Minnesota, USA - S1T2_Fd - Sphagnum magellanicum MG | ecosystem: Host-associated > Plants > Peat moss > Unclassified... | reverse complement strand
GGGGTCTTTCGCTTGTTTGCCGGAGCTGCCATGACAGCGATGAGCGGTTCTTATCGGTCTTCGTATGAGCCCGATTTGAAGATTATTACAAAGCGTCAGCCGCTGGGGGTGGTCGCGGCAATCTCGCCGTTTAATTTCCCTTTGCTCTTGAGCATCAGCAAAATTGCTCCAGCTTTTGCGGCTGGTAACACCGTCGTGCACAAGCCGGCCTCTGACACTCCGTTATCAGCCTTAGCTCTAGGACAAATCATGCTGGATGCGGGGGTGCCAGAAGGAGTTTACAACATCGTCACTGGTCCGGGCAGCTCGCTAGGAGACTCGTTGGTTAAGAATCCCAAGGTGGATAAAGTTGCTTTCACTGGTTCGACCAAGGTGGGGATCGGAATCGTTAAGAATGGCGCAGACACCATGAAGCACACGACCATGGAGCTTGGAGGCAAGGCGCCGAACATCATTTTTGCGGATGCGAATTTGGACTATGCAGTTCAAGCCGCGTTTTGGGGTATTTTCTGGAACAAGGGCGAGGTGTGCGTTGCCGGCTCCCGCCTGTTGGTCGAACGCCCTGTTTACGACGAGGTTGCGTCCCGTCTCACCAAGATGGCAAAGGAAGCGGTGTTGGGTGATCCACTTGATCCCACTACCATGATTGGTCCGATCGCCAGCCGCGCGGAGTACGAAAAGATTCTTGGTTATATAGAGGATGGGAAAAAGACAGCCAAACTGGTGGCCGGCGGCGGGAACCACAAAATCAATGGCAAGGGCCTGTTTATTGAGCCAACTCTATTTGCTGCCTCGAACGACATTAAGATTTCTCGGGAGGAAATTTTTGGGCCTGTTTTGCCTATTATTCCCTTTGATAGCGAGGACGAAGCGGTTCGGATTGCGAACGACACTCCTTACGGCCTGTCCGCTGGCATTCAAACAGGAAACATGTCGCGGGCTATCCGCCTTGCGGAAAGAATTAATGCGGGGACCCTGTGGCTGAACGCTTGGCACAAGTATCATCCGAACGGGCCCTTTGGAGGTTTCAAAATGTCCGGCTACGGCAGGGAAAATTGCGTCGAGTCGCTGGAGAGCTATACCCAATACAAAGCCATTTGGGCCAACCTCGTTTGAAGGACCTACTGACCCGCGCCGCTGACGTTTGTCTGAAGGAGCGCCGCAAGCTCGTGATCATGTTCCGTGAAACGCCGTTTCATGCGGGGCACCTGAGAGGGCCATGCTCGCAGTGACGGAATATGGAGGACCTGTCAGCCCGCCCGTTCCAGCGTTTACACCCAAACCCCATACGCTTGAAGACATGGTGGATCACACCGTAGACCGAGTGCTGTATTTCGAGGGCAATAGTCTACATCGCTGGCATTCCAGCCATGCAGGACAACTGGTTACCGACTCTTACCTCGATTGAACCTCGTTTTTAGGATCATTTCTGATTGTCATGCTTGCTAAGTTATTGATTCTATGGAGCGGGAGACCGGGTTCGAACCGGCGACGTCCTGCTTTGGGAAGCTGGCCGCTGGAGCAGACGCAGTATGAGCGGCTCTACCTTGGTGATGATCAGCATCTCCAATCGACACCGGCCACCAAGGCGGTTCAGGCGAGCTATAGCGCCAGCACCGGCCAGTGCGTGTTTACGTACCGCTTCACAGCCGACACCCAGCTAACGGGCTATCTCAAAGCCCACCTTTGGGTCGAGGCGCAGGACGCCAGCGAAGTGGACATCTTTGTGCTGGTGGAGAAGCTGGACAAGGACGGCAACCTTCTAGTGCCAGACGAAATGAGTGCGCGCCAGTATATCCCTATTCCGCCTGCGGGCACTCACGGTCGCATAAGAGTCTCGCTTAGAAAACTCGACTCCAAGCTGTCGAGAGATTTCATTCCGATCCATTCCTTCGACCAACCCCAAATGCTGCATCCTGGTGAGATCGTTCCTGTTGATATCGCGATCATGCCCGCTTCGGAAGTCTTTCATGCTGGCCAGCAACTGCGCCTGACCATCGCGGGGCATGAGTTCCTCGCGCCGCCGGCCAAAGAAGCCAATGCGGGTATGCTGGAGTTTATGGGTCCGTTGCCGCCGCTGCCAACCAACAACGCCGGCGTCCATGTCATCCACAGCGGCGGCGATCACCAGTCCTTCCTGCAAATTCCAGTCATCCCCGTGCCTCAATAAGCGCACCGGGGCGGTGTTAAGCAAAGGGAACGCTAATTTATCAAGGACGGTGAGCCTCATCAAACGCCACGGACATGCTGAGATCGTGCCAACGGGCATCCGATTCAGCCAGTGCCTTGGCTGCCGCTGCCGCGTACTGAACCGCATCCGTGCCCAGCAGGAGGCGTACCGGAGCATCGTTCCGGAGTGCAAGCTTCAGCACAACTCGGGCAACCTTCGCCGGGTCTGTTGGTTCTGAACCGGAGTAGTCGCGTATCATCTTTGCGAAGGCTCCGACTGTCTGCTGGTAAGGGGCGCTCACAGGCGGAATGGTCATGGAAGAGCCTGCCCAATCGGTCTTCATGCCGCCGGGCTCAAGCGCCGTTACCCTGATGCCAAGGGGAGCGAGCTCTTGAGCCAGGACTGTCGAGAATCCGCCAATCGCCCACTTGGCGCTCTGATAAGCGCCCAGCCCTGGCGCACCAATGCGGCCGCCCAAAGACGACACCTGGAAGATGTGTCCAGAGGCCTGCCCGCGAAGAATGGGCAGGACGGCCTTCGTCACGTAGACCACGCCCATGAAGTTGGTTGCAATCTGCTTCTCGAAACTCTTGATGGTGGTGTCCTCGACGGAAGCCATATCGCCGTAGCCCGCATTGTTGACAACGACGTCGTACCGGCCAAAAGCCAAGTAGCCTTCCGCGACGACGTTTGCGACGTCCGCGCTGTCGGTGACATCCAGCGCAAGCACAATCACGCGGTTCCCAAACTTGCAAGTAAGATCAGTCAATTGCTCAGGGTTACGAGCTGTGGCAACAACTCTATCCCCGGCGTCGAGTGCCGCTTCGACGATCTCGCGGCCTAAGCCTCTGGAGCTTCCAGTAACAAACCAAACTTTTGACATCTTAATCTCCTTTTCGTGGTTGGCAGTCAGGCTGTTTCGGCCCGCAGTGCCTGCATGAGTTTCTTTTGAACGTCTAAAGTGTTCAACTGATCCTGCCCAGGGCCTTCCGGCCATTGCCGATCCATCGCAGCGGCAATTTCCTTCCAGCGCTGCTCGGCGATATCCCGCACATGCGGATGAGTAAAGATGTAGAACTCTTCCTTTTCCACTGACTTGACAACGTGCTCTCCCACGCGCTCCGCGCTCATGCCGAAATTGATAGCCTTCTCGTTTATCGGATTGCCGGGGAATTCGCCGCCAAATTCAGCTGGACGATTGCGGCCAGCGTCCCAGATATTGGTTTTTACAATACCTGGACACAACACGCTGTAACCGACTTTGCCCTGGTACTCCATCCGGAAAGCGTCCGTCATCCCAAGCACGGCGTGTTTCGCACTTGTGTAAATTGCGGTTCCGACACTGGCGGCACCGATCCCGTTTTCTGAAGCTGTGTTGCAAATCCAGCCTGCCACGCCCCGCTGGATGAACCGCCGCGTGAAAGCAACCGTGCCGTACCAGACGCCAAATGCGTTCACACTGTAAGTCCATAGCAGGTCCTTGGCGGACGAATCGACAGCCATTCCAGAGGCCACCACGCCTGCATTGTTGAAGACAAGATCAACCCGGCCCATCTCGGCCCATGCAAAATCCGCCAGCGCTTCCACATTGGCTTCGCTGGTCACGTCGCATTTGAATGCGGTGGCGCGGCGTCCCAGAGCCTCAATCTCCTGGACGACGGCTTCGGCGTTTTTGAGATTGATGTCGGCTATTACCAAATCCGCGCCTGCGGCCGCGAGGGCCAAGCCAATGCCGCGACCGATGCCGCTGCGTCCGCCCGTGATAACGGCAACTTTGCCCGCTATTTCCACAATTTCTGATCTCCTTAGTTGTTCGAGAGTGAGTACTCACTCACTCATATGATGAAAACATATGCCTATGAGTTGCACGCAAGAGCCCTCATCAGAGCCTGAAATCCCATCTCGGCGTAGTTTGAAGCTTTCCTGGTGTCCGAAATCATGAAACCGATGGTCACGTCTGATAGAGCCGTCATGATGCCCGCGGCGAAGGCAACTGTGTGGGTGTTCCCGTGCCCGAGGCATTGTTTCAGAAGCTTTTCGATTTCGCGAAGGTGTTCCATGGACCGGTCGCGGGTATCCTTGGTGATTCGATGTGAGACCGAAAGCTGTGACATTGCCTGGCGCTTCTCTGGGTTCGCAACACCCACTTGAGGTAGGCCATCCAGGCACTTCGCATCCGTTCGGACACAGTTGCTTTATTCGGGTATCCGGCAAGCATCGACTCGGCGATCTCCTGCTTAATCGAGTAGTAGAGCTGGTTTAGAAGATCATCCTTGGTTGGGAAATAAAGGAATAGCGAGCCGTCTGCCACACCGGCTGCTTTTGCAATCCGCGAGGTCGAAACACTGATGCCCTCAGCCGCAATCGCGTTTGCCGCAGCTTTGAGTATTGCGCTCCGCTTCTCTTCACTCAGTGGCCGTGCCATTTAAAAGCGCCTGCTCCTTGACTGATAGCTCACTCATTATAATCAAGGCTGAAGTGCAAAGCAATTCGCCTCCTCCCATTGCTTTGCCCCGGGCAGTAGGAGCACAGACGCCCCATCCCACAAACTCTTGCCGCTCGACTGCGGCGGAGTTGAATTCAGCGCCACAACGCCGATGTCTGTCGACGTAAATGGAACCGCTTCTCCAGATAACGCGCAACCAGTTGTCCGTGCAGCAGCGAAAGCTGTACCTGGCGGTCAGCCTCAGGGTCGCTCGAATAACCCTCCACCACGATGGTCCGATTAAGAATGGATTCTTTGGCGCCTCCCACAATCTGGTTGATCTGGTGCTGACCTTGTTCCGATAGAACGAGGGCCCCATCTATGTCTTGCGTGAACGCATCCGGCCCATTTATCCAGAACCGCTGATTCTGCGCGTTCTGGAATCCGTTTGACCGGTATTGGTCAGGGGACAAGCCGGCTAGGCTATAGAAGCCGCGCTTCTTAAAAAAACCACGGAAGAAGAAATTATGCTTCAGCGCCTCGGTGTCGTCGCTCAAATTGGCCGTAGCCGCGTTCACGTTCGACAACGTCTGCCGAAGGTTGTCTCCCGCGTTGGTCCCGGTGCAATCCGTACCCAACGCCTCCGTCATCGTAGTACTCAACTGCCGGGACACATCGTTAACGTGCTGTGGTTGACATTTTCGCTGGCTTGCTCAGCACTGCCCATCACCCGCTTCAGCTGGTCGGCAGTCCCCTGGTCGTGGAAAAGGGTTCCGACAAGACCCTTGCCGCTGCGTGGCTTTACGATTGAGAGCACCGCTCCTTGACTGACTAACTACTCACTCATTATAATGAATCAGAAATTCTTCTGGAGATTCCCTATGACGCCCTACCGCGATCCGAGCCAAATTCACTGGCAGGTTGGAGAAGCAACCCTCACCACGCTGAGCGACGGATACTTCGAGATTCCTCTTGAACACCTGATTGTGAATGCACCCATGGACAAAGTTCTTGAAGTTCAGCATAGTGCTCTTCGAGCGAATCCGCCTCGCATCGATGTGAACGCATATCTGGTGCGCATTCCAGGTCATGGGCCGGTGCTAATCGATACGGGAGGTGGATTGCAACTGATGCCATCCATGGGCAAGCTTCCTTATGCCCTCCAGGCTGTGGGAGTCTCTTTAGATTCCGTTCAGACTGTCCTGCTGACCCACCTGCACGGGGATCATTGCGGCGGACTTGTCGATGCAGAAGGCAAGGCCAGCTTTCACAACGCTGAAATTGTTCTGCACCGTGCGGAGGCAGCCTACTGGCTGGAGAGCAATCTGGATGAAGTACCGGATCGCAAGACTTTCGAGTTCATCCGGCATATTCTGGCCCCGTACGCGAACCGCACACGCCTCATCGAAGAGGGTGAAGTGGTTCCCGGCATCTTGGCCGTCCCCCTGCCCGGCCATACCCCAGGTCATACCGGTTACCGGCTTGGCAGTGGTCAGTCCTCTGTCTTGATTTGGGGTGACATCGTCCATGTTCCTGCCGTTCAATCCACGCTTCTGGATGCCGGGACGGCGATGGATGTCGACCCAGCGCTGGCTGTTAAGACGCGCAGGGAAACTTTCAGGCAGGTGACCGAAGAAGATTCTTTTGTGGCGGGGATGCACATGGAGGTTCCAGGTTTGGCCCAGCTAAAAGCCGAAGGTGATGGATACAGAATCGTGCCAGCCCACTGGATCACGATGCAGGGTTGAGCTTTTACTGCTGCCACCCGCCGCCCAATGCTCTGTATAGCTGTACCAGCGATTGGAATTCATTCCCACGGGACTGCGCCAGTGTCAGTTGTTCGGTGAACAACGACCGCTGGGCATCCAGCACTTCCAAATAATTTGTAATTCCTCCGTCGTAGCGGAGATTCGCCAGCCGCACTGATTCATTCAGGTCGCGCACATACTCTTCATCTTTGATGCGCACCTCGCGGTACTTCTGCACATCCACTAATGAATCGGAGACGTCCCCAAACGCTTTCTGGATGGTCTGGGTGTAGGTGAGCAGCGCCTCTCGCTGCTGCGACTCCGCAATGTGCAGGTTCGCGTTCAGTTTCCCGCCCTCAAAGATGGCCTGCGTTAACGAAGCCCCGTAGGTCCAGATGCTGGTTTGGCTGGTGAGCAGGCTAGTGAGAGCGATGCTTCTTCCACCGGAAGCGGTGAGCGAAATCTGCGGGAAGAATTCGGCGCGCGCCACGCCAATTTCAGCGTTGTATTCAATAAGGAGTTTTTCCGCTTTGCGGATATCCGGACGCCGGTCCAGCAGTGCTGAAGCAAGCCCGGCGGGTACCGCGGGCGGGACTTGTTGCGCGGTCAGAATAGCCCCCCGCGGAACATCTTCCGGATAATTCCCCAGCAGAAGACTGATGGCATCTTCCATCCGGCTGATCTGCCGGTCCAGTTCCGGAATCTCTGCCTCGGCCGAATCCATCACCTGCCGCGCTTGCAGCCAGTCCGCGTTAGTCGCTACTCCGTAGTCGGCTCGCGACTTTGTCAAGGTCACCGATTTCTGCTGGGATATGACAGTTTCTTTGGCAATTTGCAGTTGAAGATCCAGCGCCAGAAGCTGGTAATAGTCGCTTCCGATTTCACTGACCAGAGTCACCAAAACAGTGCGCCGCGCTTCTTCGGTGGCCAGCAAGGCGGCGCGCGAAGCTTCCGTGGCGCGACGCAACCCGCCAAACAGATCCAGCGCGTAACTGAAATCGGCGGTTACCGATAGCAGAGTTGTATTCACGTTGGGCACGGCGTCTCCGGTCTTGCCGCCCGTATAACTGGGATTGAGCGTCACCTGCGGTAACTGGCTGGACCGGGAAAGGGCCACCTGGGCACGCGCGGCGATGATCTCTTCCGCCGCCACACGCACATCATAGTTGCGCGCCAGTCCTGTCCGGATCAGCTTCTGCAACACCGGATCTTTGAATTCCTCCCACCACTTCAAGTCGGCCAGCGAGTCGGCGGTGCCCAGTTCTTGAGGCGGCGCGTTGCGAAATGAGGGCGGCACGGCAATTAACGGCTTGTGGTAATTCGGACCGACCGTGCATCCTGCCAAAGCCAAAAAAGCAAAACAGAAGAGAATCGCGCGCGTCATGCTTTTACCCCTTCCGCCGTTAGCGCCGGAGTAACCGTAACGGTTGGGGCTTGCTTGCCGCGAGTTAAGTTACCGCTCAGCCGCTCCACCAGGACGTAAAGAACCGGAATCAAAAAGATCGCGATTGAAGTCGCTGCCAACATGCCAAAACAAACCGTGGTCCCCAGCGAATGGCGGCTGCCCGCTCCCGCGCCGCTTGCCACAACCATGGGAAATACGCCCAAAATAAAGGCAAATGACGTCATCAAAATGGGCCGGAAGCGAAGCTTGGCACCCAGAATGGCCGCCTCCACCAGTTCCAGACCATTCTTGTCGCGCTGTTCTTTGGCGTATTCCACGATCAGAATCGCGTTCTTGGCCGCTAAGCCAATCAGCATCACCAGGCCGATCTGCACATAAACATCGTCCGTGTAGTGACGCAAGGAAACCGCCGCGAACGCGCCGAAAATTCCTATCGGGATTCCCAGCAGAATCGAGAACGGAATCGCCCAGCTCTCATAAAGTGCGCCCAGACAAAGGAACATCAGCACTACTGCCACGGACAGCACGATGATCTGTTGTGAACCCGATTCGTTCTCCTGGAAAGCCGTTCCTGTCCATTCGGAGGCGGCACCGGCGGGCAGCGCTGTGGCCGCTTCATTCAGCGCCGCAATCAACTGGCCGGAACTGTGCCCAGACGCAGCCTGTGCCTGAATCTCCGCAGCCGGGTACATGTTGTAGCGCATCAGACTGTCAGGCCCCGTGGAACTGGAAGAAGTCACTATCGTGCTCAGCGGAATCATCTTACTCTGACTGCTGCGGATGTAGATTCTATCCAGATCCTCCGGCCTCTCGCGGTATTGCGATTCGGCCTCCACATATACGCGCCACACGCGCCCGTACAGGTTGAACTGGTTTACGTATGAGCTTCCCAGATAGATCTGCAGCGTTTGAAAAACGTCACTCAGCGTCAACCCAAGCTCACTTACCTTTTCTCTGTCCGGGGTCAGGCGATACTGCGGCACATACGGGCGGAACGAACTGAAGATCATGCCCACGGCCGGTTTGCTCCGTGATGCCGCGAGCAGTTGATTGGCCGAGCTTTCCAGAAAAACCAGATCGCTCCCTGTCTTGTCCTCCACTTCCAGCGCCACGCCGCCGCTGTTGCCTAAACCACTAATGGGCGGCGGACTCACGGCGAAAATGCTGGCTTCCGGCATCGACGCCAGGCGCGTATTGATCTGTCCAATAATGGCTTGCGCCGATTCCGAGGCGGCCGTGCGCTGGTCCCATGGCTTCAGCACGACGAAGCACGTGCCCACGTTCGACGTGTTCGCTCCCGTAAGAATGCCAAAACCGGCCAGGGCCACCACCTTCTCCACGCCTGGAACGCCGCGAATGATTTGCTGCGCCTGCTGCAAGGCCGCCTCAGTCTGGGGCAAGGCAATCGCGTCCGCCAGTTGCACGCTGACCAGGGCGTAACCCAGATCTTCGTCCGGAAGGAATGCCGAAGGAATGCTTTTAAACAGGCCGAATGTGCCGGCGTAAATGACCGCCAAGACCAGAATGGCAACGGGCGCGAAGCGAATAATCCAGCGATTGGCGCTGACATAGCCGTTAGTCGCACGCTCAAAGACCCGGTTAAATGCCGCCTCAAACCGGCCGAACCAGCCTTTGCTTTGCTTTTTCGGTCTGAGCATCGCCGCGCACAGCGCCGGAGTTAAACTCAACGCCACGAACGCCGACAGAAGCACGGAAATGGCCAGCGTCAGCGCAAACTGCTTATAGAGTTGCCCGGTAATGCCGCCCAGAAACGCAACCGGCACGAAGACGGAAACCAGCACCAAAGCGATGCCAATGACCGCAGCCGAAACATCGTCCATCGCCTTTCTGGTGGCTTCCCTGGGATCAAGACCTTCTTCAATGCGCCGTTCCACAGCTTCCACCACCACGATGGCGTCGTCAATCACCAAACCAATGGCCAGAATCATGGCGAACAAAGTCAGCAGATTAATGGAGAAATGCAGAACCACGAAGGCGGCAAAGGTGCCGATCAAAGAGACCGGAACCGCCAGCACCGGAATGAGAGTGGCACGCCAATTACCCAGGAAAACAAAGACGACAATGATGACCAGCGCCATGGCTTCGCAGAGCGTAATGATTACTTCCCTGATGGATGCCGAAACGAAGCTGGTGGTGTCCAGCGTGACGTCATATTGCACACCAGGCGGGAAGGTTTTCGCCATAGTCTTCAGCGTCTTCCGCACTTCATCGGCAACATCCAGCGCGTTGGAACCCGGCAACTGGTAGATCAATAGAGCACTGGAGGGAAGCCCGTTTACGGTCGCCGACGTGGAATAATCCTGTGCGCCTAACTCTGTTCGGGCCACGTCTTTGAGATGCAGGACCGCGCCATTTGCCTGCGACCGCAAAATGATGTCTTGAAACTCGTCAACCGTTGTCAGCCGGCCTTTAGCAGTGGCGGTGTACTGGAACTTCTGTGTTGTCCTGGTGGGAGGCTGTCCGAATCCGCCCACGGGCGCCTGCACGTTCTGGTCGCTTATTGCGCTGACCAGATCGTTGGCGGTAATTCCCAGCTGCGCCAGATGGTCCGGCTTCACCCAGAACCGCATGGCAAAAGCGCTGGCACCGGTTACGCTTACTATCCCAACGCCCGGCAAGCGCGAGATTTCGTCAGCCATGTTAGTTGTTGCGTAGTTAGCTAAAAACAGGTCGTCATAGGTTTTATCAGGCGAGGTCAGGTTCACGATCATGACAATGCTGGTGGATTGCTTCTGCACCGTCACCCCTGCTTGCGTCACGGCTGACGGAAGGCTTGCGCTTGCCTGTGTCACGCGGTTTTGCACGTCTACGGCGGCAATGTCCAGATCCGTTCCCACCGAAAATGTGCATGTCAAAACATAGCTGCCGTCGTTGGTGCTTTTCGACTGCATGTAGATCATGTTGGGCGACCCGTTCACTTGCTGCTCAATGGGCGCTGCCACGCTTTGCATCACAGTGGTCGCATCCGCCCCAATATACGTGGCGCTGACTTGGACAGTCGGCGGAGCGATCTGCGGATATTGCGCGATAGGCAAAGTAAAGATGCTCGCCCCGCCCGCAATCACAATGACCAGTGAGATTACGATGGCCAGCACCGGATGGCCGATAAAAAACTTCCCGATCATTGTTTCTTCCCGTCACCGACTGGATTAACAGTCATTCCGGGATGCACTTTTGCGATGCCTTCCACCACCACTCTCTCGCCGCCGGTGAGTCCGGAATGAACGATAAAGTAATCCTGATACGCCCCATCCAGAGTCACGGTTTTTTGTATCGCCCGGTTTGCGTTGTTCAGAATCAGAACCGCTTTCGTGTTTAGCGTTTCCGTGATCGCGCCCTTGGGAACCAGCACCGCGCCCGCCAGTTGTTGCGTGACAAAACGCACGCGCGCAAATTCTCCCGGCCGAATCAGCCCTCCCGGATTGCGGAAGACTCCGCGGGCAGAAAGAGTTCCGGTTTGCGAATCCACCGTTCGATCAGCGAAGTCCAAAAAACCCGCATGGGTGAATGGCTTGCCATCTGCCAGGACCAGATTGAGCGAAATGGGCGGAGCGCTTTTGCGCTGCATGTTGCCACGCCGCAAGGTGAGGTATAAAGCTTCTGGAATGCTGAAATCGACGTAAATCGGGTCGAAACTGGAGATAACAGCCAGCGCCGTGGTTTGTGCCGCATTCACGACGTTGCCCTTAGTTACGCCCAGTTTGCCGATGATTCCGTCGATCGGCGATGAAATGTTCGTGTAACTCAGGTTCAGTTCCGCGGTGTCGATGGAGGCTTGATCCCCTTCCATGGCGGCTTTCTGTTGAGCGGCACCGTACACCGCCGTATCCAAATCCGTCTGGGTGGCCGCGTGCTGAGCGGTCAGCGGTGCCAACCGAGCCACGTCCCGCTGGTACTTCAGCAATTGCGCGGCGTCTTCCGCCAGCTTCGACTGTGCCGATTCCACTGCGATTTTGTACGAAGCCTGCTCAATCTGGAAGAGCGGTTCGCCAGTGTGGACTTCGGCGCCCTCCTTGAAGTAGATCTGCTCCAGGAACCCGGTCACTCTCGGCTCAATGCTCACTGTTTCTTTGGCCGAACTTTGCCCGATGAAATCTCCCATAACCGGAACCGTCATTACCTTGACAATGGCGGTTGTCACGCTGGGCGGAGGCATTTTCGCGTCGGCTGTGCGCTTCGCCAAACCCTTGCTTGAACTGCACGATGAATCGACCAGACACAAAGTGACAAGCGCAATTGCGGCGTAATTGGCAATAAACAATTTCCGGTAAGAGGACATAAGTAATATCTGCTTTCGATCATGCGGATTTCAGCTTCACTGAAGACATCGTGGTCTGCAGGACTTGCATCACCACTTAAGCCGTGGTCGCGTGTCCACTTAATTCAGATGTCACTGTGCAAATGAGTGGCCACCACGAATGGCAAGGTAACTTGGTATTCGAAGATCGGCAGGTTGTCGCATATTCAAGGTATGACCAAATACGGTCACAAGCGCCACTTCCTTAAAGTCCGGGGGACAAAGCCAGAGAGCGCTTTCGACATTGGGCTGAGGGGCCGCTCACGCGGCGTCCTCCTCTCGGCCAAGCGAGGCCACCGTTTCGGCAGCCTCCGGATTCTGCTGATAGCCTTCGATTACGGCGATTAAGCGTTTCGCACCGTTGCTAATGGTTTCCAGCGATTCGCGAAGCTGCTCTCCATCCACGTTGTAAGTGGCCAGGTAGTTGGACGCCACGTGCTCGATTTCGAAGTGGCGCATGACCACATAAGCTGTCGCTTCCGCTTCCAGTTCCCGCTGACGTTTTGATAATGTCTTTCGGTTCTCCCCTCTGTGAAGCAACTC
>Ga0116231_10012342_pt1 | contig 12614 bp, 12 predicted proteins | sample S1TSphgellanicum_2_FD_89695 | JGI IMG/M metagenome (GOLD analysis project Ga0116231, IMG submission 89695) | Host-associated microbial communities from peat moss isolated from Minnesota, USA - S1T2_Fd - Sphagnum magellanicum MG | ecosystem: Host-associated > Plants > Peat moss > Unclassified... | reverse complement strand
GATTGAAAATTATAGAAGAGATTCATTTAACTAATCTATAACATTTGTAGAATCAAATTTAAAAATGAAATGTCATCATTTCATTACAAGGTGGACTTTTAAAGCGATATAACATCTTTTGTCATAGTCCATAAAAACATTTATGGACTTTTATTACATAATAAACATGTGAAAAATGTTAAATGTTTTTCCTAATATGATTGTGAAATTATTGTATTATTAAAATAAGGGCTTGCAACTAAATTTAATATTTTGATTTATCAAGATTCCGTAAGATTTCCAATAGTTTGCAAAGTCCATGATTTATTAAAATGGAAAAATTGAGAATTATTGTTTTGTAAAAAAGGACATTATTACCCTACATAACAATTGCAAATTATAAAAATTGAAAACACCCATTTTTTGCTTCTAACTTTTCCCCTAGCTAATCAAATCAAGACATGTGTCATAATTTTAAAACTTGTAAGTTTAAATTTTAGGGTGTGGGCAAGCTGTGGTCTACACAAAAAACTATCACAATTTGATAGTTTTCAATACTTAAAATTTCATGCATCATGGTGGAAATTGGAAAAAACAGTTCAGTAAGATTTTGTAAAAGATGATGGTCCATATCCTAATCTAGCCTCATGTTGTGAAATCAATCCACATATGAATGATATAATAGTCCAACAAAATATTATTTTGATTTGGAAAGTCTTATCACATTTTTGCAATTCCAACAAAAGGACTGAGGAGTAATACATTTAATAATAAATTTTCCATGAAATGTTACACATACATAAAATGAACCATAAAAAACAATCTTTCTCATCAAAGTTTTCAAATTTATTTAAAGTCATGGAATTTAAACAAGATGACTTTTAAATGTTCATTATTACATTATGGTATGAAAATATTGATGATTATGATTTTCCTTAAGTTGGAAAATGTTCTTCCATTGAAAATTTATTTGGGCTAAGTGGTTTTTTAATCATTTGATAAAAGTAAAATGAGGTTTTGAAATTTTTAAAAATGGAAAATTGTTATCAAATAAGGGTTTTTTTTAAACCTTTATAAAATTATTGGTGTACATTTACACAAATGTACAATTATTTCTCAGTTGCATATTCATAATTACTGTGACTTCTTTTAATTTTGAAGCCCAAATCATTCATATGTCATTTAAAAAATTATTCAAAGTTAATGAAAGATTACGTGTTGTTACTTTTGATATTATATGTGGTTCCAAATTTGCCATAAATTGTGTAGATTGGCTTGCCAACACCCTTTAGGTATTCCACTTGCCTCCTACTTTCAAATGGACAATTTTACATTGCTAAAACATTAAATATTTGAATTAAATTTTTTGAAAAAGTAAAATTGTGGACTCCACATGTGCCACTTTTGGTGCCACCTTAATGTGCTTTCACCCCAAGTATCTTTGCGTTTGGTTACCTATTTGTGGGGTTTTAAAAATTTGCTAACAATGTTTATTCCTCAGTTCCAACTTTTGAAGTTGTTGCCATATGTGCCTAATTTGTCTCCATCCCTGGCATTAAATTTCCAATGACAATTTGTAGTGCAAGAGGGGGAGGAATTAGTGGTAATTGCAAACCACTATCCATATATAAGAACTTTTGACATTTCCAAATTGAATTCTTGAAGACATTTTCTTCTGAACAATCTCCACGGAAAAATATGATTCACATTAACATTTGGGATGTTTGTAGGGTATGAAAATTACTTTTCAATATAGCACATCAAATGGAGAAAACATTTGTTCACGTCACTTCTTTGACATCAACAACCTTTTCAATTAGTTTCTTTGCAACAAATTCAGCTATAGCCTTACCTCATGTCTTTCCATTCCAACTTTTATATCTACAAATAGATAATCTCCAATTTTGTTACAAATGACAAAGCCTAGCAAATATCTTCAATGAAAGGAAATCGTTTTTTGAACTTTTTCATAGACAACAAATGAATCACCATCTAAAGGTGTTTACATAACCTTTGCATTAGTCCAAACAATAGCACAAATGAAAAAAAATTCTCCTACTTACAAGACATGACAACCAACATTAATAAGGGCACTTCTCCTATTTTCTACCAACTACAACAAATTATCAACATATCTTACAATGTCATTGTGAAGTTGGAAAAAATACATCATGAAATAACATAGTATGGGGGCGTGCACACGTTTGACAACCATCATCCTATGATTTCTTGCAAGATTATAAATTATCTAACATAATGATCAAATGTATCAATTAGAAATTAAATGATAGGAAAAAAGAAAACAAATATTTTGATATTGATGGAGGTTTTATTTGTTCTTTTACCTCTTGGCACAAACAAGATCTAAGTACATCATTGCAAAAATCAGGTTATTTATTTTGTTCAAGTGTGTTCAAACAAACTTATCTTGTGATTTGCACTGATAAGCTACCTCATGTTTGATGTTATCTAATGTTGTAAAAGAAACTTATGAAAAGGAAAAATATATATCATTACTAATTTTGATGGAACTCTATGGGCAACAAACATCAAAATAGATTATGTGTACTCAATCCCTATTTTATTCTTGCAAACCATCCTATGATTAGTAATTCAATGTAGGGTCTTAAGAGTTTAAAGAGGAAAATATTTCTTCCAATAGAAGTTACAAAACATGTTCACATATAGTAATGAAACAACAGGATCTGAAACAACCATAATTTTACCTTGATTTTTTATACTTTCTTGTAGCAAAGGACGCACTGGATGCTTGTTAGATATATCTATTGAACGACCTTGCATAGAAGTTTTTACCCAAGGTTGACAAACTTGTTTTTGTCAACAAGATGTTGAACCAACAATTCAAACATGTTCTTGCAACAACACATTTGGTCAATAGTTTTATACCTACCAAAATAACTCACATGCATTATGCTCTGACATAAGACTTGAATGCAACATTCATTGTCTAGACAATAATTTTAGATTGAGATTTAAGTATTACCTTACAAGATCAAAAGACTCACATAAAACTTTCACATTTTTTTGTAGATTTAAATACTGGTTTTAGTCCTCAAAATCTCCATGGTCACAAATTAAAAAAGAAGGAAGTCCTTTTAAAAAAATTATGCGTTTTTCATTACTACAAATGTGGGTGCAATTCACTAGTCCGCATTCAATGGAATGGTGAAATTGACTACATCCCCACTACCATTCATTAAGACTAGTGAATTCACCCAAAATCCAGTTGCAACCCAAAAAGCTTCCAATGATTATCTTTTTTCATCCATTATTATATAAACATATTTGGAATTAGACTTGATAGTAAAAAAAACATTTACATTTTTAAAAAATTCATACAGTACTCCTTTCACTAATTAAGTGAAAATGAAAATCGAAATAATGTTAGTAATGGAAAGCATTTAAAACATGGAAATCACTATTAACTTGAACCCAAATGAAAATTATAATCAACAATTGTTACAAATTATCAAAGAATTGTAAGTAGTGCTTATGAAAATGAAATCTAGCATTGCTAATTATAGTGATAAAGAATTTAAGTTCAAAAATTAAAAGTTATCAGAAGGTGTGTGACGTCATTTACTAAACCTTTCAAATCTTTTAGACCTACCCCCATTGCATTTTTAATTTTTAAAAAAACATTCATTGCAACAAAATGTTAAATGAATTTTAAGATGAAACATGAAAAACCATCAAAATAACAAAGTTTCATGGAAATTACTAATGCCATAGTTAGAAGTCAAAAGATGCATGTAAAACACCTTTCATTTGAATATTAATTCAGTTGAAGTTCATCCATAACTGAGTAATAAAGGGCATCCAGCGGATGGTGCCTTGGTGGGTGCTGGTTCACTGGGGACCACATTTTTACAGGGTCGCCAGTGACACTGAATTTTCAAATATCTTTTAAGTTTCTAGAAGTATTATGACCGGACAATAGGTCACCAAGCTAGGGTAAACATGGCCTATTGGTTGAGTTAATTTTGTAGCCGTCAGTGTTTCTGGCTGTGCGGATCTCTCCATTATTGATGCAAAGAATGCATGGCGGCTATTTTTGGATATGCTGTGAAATCAGATCACACGCAAGTGAGGCAGCGTGGATTATGACGGAGTGGAGCTGCATTGATGAGCGGGAGTGGATGGAGCATCGGCGGAGGGTGAGGAGAAAGGATCGAAGGCCACGGAGGACCGGAGGAAGAGGAAAGATCAGAAAGATTTTAGAGACTGAGTGGCGATGGCGAGAGAACAGTGCAGATCATGTTAGATGAGTATAAATATACACAGATAGAGAGTGCAGAGGGTAGAGCTCTGGCCGGTTGTTGAAATTTTCCGCTGCGTCAACAACTTAGCTGGACAGCTATGAGTGATTTGTAGAAATAGTTGAGAAGGGATGGAGCCAAGTTCTTTGGTCTTAGATGAACGCACTACAGCAAGTGTGCTTGTACTCTCTGGACTTTTATGAATGAAGATGTGAGCTTCAGAGTCGATGATCAGAATCTGTTGGTTTTGTAAGCATAAATGGCGTCTGTGTGAATTTCAGCAGGTGTAGGAGAAAAAGAGCAGAAGGTGTTGGTCGATTTCTGGAATCGCGCAGAACTCAGTTCTGCGTAGGGCCATCAGATCGTCCGGTTTGTTATTGGGTCTTACACCCTCTCTTTTGGTATCAGAACAGGTTCCGATCTAACAGTTTCGGCAAAACCTGTGGATGTTTAGTTATAATGATAATTGAAACATCATGTTTACGCCTAGTGCAGATGAGGTTGGAGTAGAAGAATTGACACAGGCGATTCATGAACAACAGCTCGTTAATAGGTTCGATTATCTAACTACTCAGGATGGACCACATAGAGGAGCTGTAGTCCTACGTTTACTGGGTTTCGGAGTGGTAACACTTGTAGGAATAGATCCAGAGGAAGCTCGAGTCGGAGACATAGTAGTAGAAGTAGCTCATAGTGGTCTTTATATGCGCGCTAAGGTTTGGTTGAAGGTGAGAGATGGAGTAAGGGGATGGGTGTCAACCTCAGAGCTACAGACGCAATACTACTACACCTCATACCTTGCGTAGAGTAACGCCTTTGTTTGTTGAAAGGCAGCATAGTGTGCTTAGGTTAGGAGACATTTGGGTTCCTAAGTTAGCTATGTCATTTAACCATTTCACTAGATTTTACATTCCCGTTGTGGAAGATTTGTTCCAGGTTGGAGATCATATTGTCAGGGTGGAACACGGTGGATCGAGATCTCGCGTCATCAGTTGGAGAATATGGCGTGATTCAAAAGGAAAGTGGCAGTTCGAACAAAAATCCACAGATGAGCAAAGCTTTTCCATCTTTCCATCCAATTTTGCACCTTTGAGATCGGTGGCAGAAGGAGATCAATCTGCATTCACAGACTGAATCATATGACATTTGCTCGTCTAAAAATCGAAAACGAACCGAATAGACTATAAAGCTGTTTGGTACTATGGTCGCCGATTGTGGCCTAAGGTTGGTTGTGTAGTAGAAGGTGTTGCAATTTTGGTTTAAAACTGAACATTTGCAGGATGACTAGCCCTTAGGGGATGGATGAATTATTCTAGGGAAGAGACCATGAGGACGTCAATGATTGGGCAGAAAGGCTCACCATGGCAGCTGAGGTGCGCGATCTGAATGCGGACAAGCTCTTCAAGATTGCAAAGTTGAATTTGAGGGGTAAAACAAAGGAGTGGTTTAAGAGGATGCAACTAGCACCAGCCGATTGGCCTGAGTTGAGAACTCTGATCGTACAGAAGTATGGAAATGTGGATGCCGATGACATCAGGACGAAGCTTGATGCCATCAAGCAAGAACCCAAGGAGAGGGTTCAAAAATATTTTGAACGTCTTGATAGACTGTTTCAGAAGGGAAGGATACAAGACGCCGAACAAAGGAGGAGGTTTTTGGCCAGATTAAGGCCTAAAATTCGAAAACTATGTGTGGTGAGGACGTTCAGTAACATTGAAGAGTTGGTGAGTGTTGCCACTGAGCTCGAAAGAGTACTGGGTGAGCTTGGAGAGACTCCATTCGAACCCCTGAAGGAGGAGCAGGAAGAGGGAGTTGCAGAGACGATGATGGAAAAGCAGGTTACTGCTTTAAACAATACACTCGTTAATTTCTTGAAGGGGAATGTGCCAAATCCTATCGCATCATCCTCTTCGACCATGTTTGGAGGGTGCCAGATCTGTAAGGGAAGAGACCATATAGCCACTACATGTCCAAGATTGAATGAACCACGGCCGAAATGCGCCAAATGTGGAATGTCTCATAGGACAGAAAATTGTGGGATAAAATGCTCCTTTTGTTTGGGTTTGGGACACTCAGAGGACAGGTGTTGGAAGAAACCCAGGGATGGGAAGCCACATTCTGGAGCAGCAAACTTCCTGAAAGTATTGCTGAATGATGAAGAAATAACTCTGCAGCAACTCAACAAGCTGTGTGGGAATGATAACATATTCTCATATACTCGAGTACCTAGGAGAAGAATGCATGTCGAAGTGGCACCGGCAAGCACCGAACCATCTCCTGAAACGGCCGAAAAGGGCACAGGGATGAATCGGGAGAATTTTGTTAGGTCGAAAATTCTGTCTCATTTCATCAAAGGAAAAGTTTCAATGACACCCATGGAAACATTGCTAATGATATCGGGAGAATTAGAACACCTAGAAAATCTAGTAAAGGTGGCTAGAAAGAAGAAGGATGTAGAAGCTGCGAACAATCAAGTGTCTATGGTTTTAGTAGCTCCAACGCTTAGACGAATCTGCATCAACAAAACACATAGGAGTAAGACACTTCACTTGTTGATGGAAGTGAATAGCTATCTGGTGGAAGGACTTGTAGACACTGGAATGTCGATGTCTATCATGGCGGTTGCAATAGTTCGAGAATTAGGACTAATGCACTTGGTTTCTGAATTTGAAACTTACAAGACCGCATCAAGAGTTGTCACGCAAGCTCTTGGTCGAATTGATGAAGTACCGGTCAAGGTTGGAGGTGTGCAGTGCACCATAACGTTCATGGTGGTGGACACGGACAGCTATGACGTACTGCTTGGGCTTGATCTTCTGATCAAAATTGGAGCAATTGTTGATGTGGAGCGAAGGTTGATCCAGGTGAGGCGCGGACTAGGAACCAAGGTGGAAGTATTGCCATTAACCGTGTTAAACATGCTGCAGAAAATGAACTTGGAGACTCTGATATAAGAAGTTGCTACTGCTCTGGGAAACACGCATCTCGATGGAAATTTGGACGCGTTTGTCAGACAGCCATCTTTGTGTGAGCACAGTGCAATTGGACGGACGGATGCACTGGTATCAGGTTCAAACTCTAATACAGATGAAGATCGAGAAGGCGGGCTTCAATTGGTGGAGCTAGCTGCTGACGACTTTGAGTTCGGAAACATCGAACTTGAGGATTTGGTATTGTTGGAAGGACCACAGCAAATGCTATAGCTGACATTGGAAGAGCAAGCTGATGATTTCCTGAAAGAGGAAATCACAGATGCTAACGACTATGCCGATTAGATCAGGTGGGTTTCTGATGCAGAACAAGGAAAGCAGGCTCTCCCTGGAGCCGCGAATTGCACAGAAGTACCTGTACTACTATAGGTCCAGCAAATGGACACTGCTGACTCTCATAACAACTTCAAAGAGCAGTTGGCGTTATCGAACAACTGGAAGGTAGGTTCGAGGTGGGAAGAAATTTGCCAGAGGATTCGAGTTGATCAGAATCTGGATGAGAAGAACGGACAACAACTCTGGGGAGTGTTAGAGCGATATCAGGATGTGTTCGTTTGGAACAAAGGAGAGCTAGGCTGTTGTACTGTCGGAGAACACTCCATAGACACACAAGGATTTCCACCTTGCAAGGTAGCTCCTGGTCGATTATCATACTGGGAGGAGGCAAAGGTGAAGAGACATATTGATGTGTTGGTGGAGTTGGGTAAGATGAAGCCGAGTGATTCGGAGTACGCATGTCGTGTGACCCTGCCAGTGAAGAAAGACGGGAGTAGACGATTCTGTGGAGATTACCAACCACTCAATTTACAGACCCGACGCGATTCGTTCCCCATGCCTCTTGTTGACGATGTGATTTCCCAGCTGGGGAAATCCGCTTGGTTTACTGCACTAGATTTGCAGTCAGGATTTTGGCAAATTCGAATGGCTCCTGAAGATATGAAGAAGATGGCATTGGTTACCAAGACTGGACTGTATGACTGGACGGTTATGCCTTTTGGTTTCAAGAATGCGACCAACACTTTCACGAGAACAATGTCGCTAGTTTTCAAGGAATTAGGAAACAAGTTCCTGAAGGTGTTTGTGGATGATCTCAATGTCCACAACGAAAATTGGGAAGATCATCTGCGACACTTGGAAGTTGTACTCTCCAAGCTCAGGGAAGTGAACTTGAAGCTAAACCCAGGCAAATGTTGTTTCGCTGTTGAGAGTATTGTGTTCCTGGGCTATGTGGTTAGTAAGGAAGGTGCTAAGCCAGATCCTAAGAAAATTGACGTAGTGTTGCGTTTTCTAGAACCGACGATGGTCACCAGTGTTAGGTCTTTCCTGGGACTGACAGGGTACTACCGAAAGTATGTATGAGGGTACTCAAGGTTGGCTGGTCCGTTGTTTGAATTGATGAAGAAAGACGTTGCGTTTGTATGGAATCAGGACTGCCAGCAGGCGTTTGATTCTTTGACGAGAGCACTTGTTGATGCTCCCATACTGGTACGTCCAGACTTCAAAAGGCCATTCTACCTCGATGTGGATTGGTCAACCAAAGGTGTTGGTGCCGTCCTGTCACAGAAGGAGGGTAGGTTCGAGAAAGCGGTGGCGTATGCCAGCAAAGGTTTGACGGTGGCACAAAGGAAATTTCACCCCATGGAAGGGGAGTGTTATGCATTGATCTGGGGCATCATGCATTTAAGGCAGTATCTACACAGAAACCATTTTACTCTGCGAACAGACCATAAGCCGCTTGAATGGTTGGTGACGGTGTTAGACGCACATGGCAGGAGAGGCAGATGGATTAACATGTTGCAGGATTTCAGCTTCAAGATCCTGCATCGACTAGGCTTGAGACATACGAATGTAGATGCTTTGAACATGAACCTAATAGGGCAGGCCACGGATGATGATGATTTCGGTGAAGAAATCCAAGATGTTGGAAGTCCACCGACTGACACGTCTAGAAGAGAAAGGGAGACTCTCTTTGTTCAGATTGGCGAAGAAACATAATGGCTCAGTGTTAGGAGAAAGGACGAATGTGTACAACAACATGCGTGTTGTGACCATGTTAGTAACCAGCAGCTGTATATGGTCGACGTGGTATCGGAAGAAGACCAGGCCAAGGAGTTTGAGCCATATGAGGCGGAAATTGCAAGGAAGAGTGAGAGTGTGCAGGACGAAGATGTGAGAGTGGTGTTGAAGAGGAGGAGACCCCAGTGCTATGACAGGCAAGAGCAGTTAGAGCTAGTGTTGGCCGCTCAGCAACTGTTTAAATATGGTGAATGTGACTTGGCTGCTGCAGGTTCGGATGAGGAGGACGAATGGGGCGCAAGCACAATGCACCAGGATATATGGGAGGATGTGACTTGTATGGACTTGCTGCAAGGAGGCATGCTACCAAACATTGTTGATCCTGGGGAGTTTAAAAGAGCAAAGAAGACGATATCGAACTACCACTGGCAAGATCAATCACTCTATTTCAAGGACTTGCTTGTACCAAGGCTAGAAGACCGTATGGGACTAGTAGTCCGAATACACAAAGACCTAGGGCATTTTGGAGAAGAAAGGATTTTGGTAGAGGTATGTAGGAGGTACTTTTGGCACAATCGAACTGAGGATGTGAAGACTGTGGTGAAGATATGACAACAGTGTCAGATGGTGAGAAGAGTGGGTAGTATACGCTATGAAGATGAGGAGTTAAAGAGCATACCCGTATGTGATCTGTTTCATAGAGTGGCTATGGACATTGCAGGACCATTGCCTGAAACCAAGTCAGGAAACAAGTACATACTGGTGGCAATCGACCACTATTCCAAATGGTGTGAGGCAAGGGTAGTTGTTGATCATGGTGCTAAGATTGCGGCCAAGTTTCTCGAAGATGACATAATCTGCAGGTATGGAGTTCCCAAGTTCGTGCTCACTGACAATGGTGGGGAATGGGCTACAGAATTCGATGTTATGTGCAAGGACTACGGCATCCAACACCAGCACACTGCACCCCAATGGCCTCAGTGTAATGGGATGGCAAAGCGCTTGATCAAGACCATCAAACATGGCATTATCGTTCTTGCTGCAACACCAGAAAGCGTAGATTGTTGGGACGAGCATCTGGCTAAGATACTGTTTGGGTACAGATGTGGGATACAGGTTAACACCAAATTTTCACCCTTCATGATCTTAACAGGTCGAACACCACGTCTTAGGGCAAACAATTACCTGCATGCTCTAACTGTTACGACTGATGATGATGTTGATGTTGAAGTGGCTGCAGCGCAATTTCTGTAGAAAGTGAAGCTTATAGTGAGCATCCACGAAAGTGTTTTACTCAATGTGGAACAAGCGCAGCAGAAACAGATGAGGACCTATGCTACCTGGAAAGGTAAGCATACTTTTGAAGGTCTTGTTGTAGGTGAAACGATGGTCAAAATGAAGAAACCAGGAAGGAAAAGAGCCTTGGCTGCAAGTTGGGAAGGTCCATACCAATTCATTGGGCATGCAGATGGGAAGGGGAACTTTGATTTTGAAAAGGGCAGTTGAGTGTGCATCGTCTGGGATGCATATGGACGCCAATGGGAGAGGCCTCGTAGAGATCTTCAAATCTATCACGTTCTACAAGAGTAGATGAAGCTGAGGGACTCAGCTTTTTAAAGAACGTAGGGGTTACATATGTGACCGGATAATAGGTCACCAAGTTAGTGTAAACATGGCATGTTGGTTGAGTTAATTTTGTAGCCGTCAGTGTTTCTGGTTGCATGGATCTCTCCATTACTGATGCAAAGAATGCATGGTGGCTGCTTCTAGATATGCTGTGAAATCAAATCACACGCAAGTGAGGCGGCGTAGATTATGACGGAGTGGAGTTGCATTGATGAGCGGGAGTGGATGGAGCGCCGACGGAGGGTGAGGAGAAAGGATCGAAGGCCAAGGAGGATTGGAGGAAGAGGAAAGATCAAAAAGATTTTAGAGACTAAGTGGCGATGGCGAGAGAGCAGTGCAGATCATGTTAGATGAGTATAGATATACACAAATAGAGAGTGCAGAGGGCAGAGCTCTGGCTGGTTGTTGAAATTTTTCGTTGCGCCAACAACTTAGATGGACAGCTATGAGTGATTTGTAGAAATAGTTGAGAAGGGATGGAGCCAAGTTCTTTGGTCTTAGATGAACGCACTGCAGCAAGTGTGCTTGTACTCTCTGGACTTTTATGAATGAAGATGTGAACTTTAGAGTCGATGATCAGAATCTGTTGGTTTTGTAAGCATAAGTGGCGTTTGTGTGAAGATTAGCAGGTGTAGGAGAAAGAGAGCAGAAGGTGTTGGTCAATTCTGGAATCGCACAGAAAACTCAGTTCTGTGTAAGGCCATCAAATCGTCCGGTTTGTTGTTGGGTCTTACACCCTCTCTTTTGGTTACAGTATATCATAGTCTATTTGGAGGGCACATTATCTATCTAGTAAGGAAGGTTGTTTTGTCTGTTTGTCATGTTAAGATCTCTCAGACCTCATTGCACTCTCGGTACATTGGAATGCCTGAGATGACTGAGGGTGCATTGAGGTGCTTTTGTAAATGTTTTAGACCTGCAGTGCAAAAGTCATTGAATAATGATCAATTTTTATCAAAAGAAATTGAACCAGATCAAAACTAAGAATTTTACCGAACCAAGCTTTTGGTACTATTGGAAAACATTCTAAATTCAATAAACTCTTATTACTTTTGTGCATGTAGCCTCATCGAGGGCTTTCTAATCATACCAAAAGTGGAACAAAGGAACCCCCCTGGTTTGGGAGGGTTACACCTCTTCACATCCAAAGAAAGAGAAGTACCTAACTTTATACAAAGATACGTTGTAGAAAAGATGAGGGATTGATCTCCAAAGGTCGCACCTACTACTTAAGAACATGAGTGTGGTTGGGGGGGGGAGGGGGAGGAAGGGACATTCCACCCTGGGGCTTTACCCACATAAACAAAAGCACTGAACAACTTAATCACAAATGGGCAGCACAACTGCCCACTCCCCCTTGGACCTCCCCCAAGGAAAAAAGCAAATTAACGTGGTGGAGCCTACTATTATTGGCGGTTACACTTGGGGCAGGGACTTTGTGGTGAAGGGAATTTGGTTTGCATTTTAGTTGACTATATAAAAGCAATTAATTTTCCTTTTCCCTTGTTCGGTTTGCCTTGGTCCATGATGTTCCCTGCCCCCTGCCCCCGCTCCCGAGTCCCCAAAGCTTTCTGCCATGTAAGACGACTGAGACTACCGCATGGCCTGTGTCCCCACTGGGGGTATGGGTGCAATTGTATGTTACTGGACAAAAACTCAGTTCTCATTTGTCAAAGGATCTCCTTCATTAGCTAACTTATCAGTGTAGGATTCTGGGGAGTTT
>Ga0116231_10012341_pt1 | contig 12619 bp, 13 predicted proteins | sample S1TSphgellanicum_2_FD_89695 | JGI IMG/M metagenome (GOLD analysis project Ga0116231, IMG submission 89695) | Host-associated microbial communities from peat moss isolated from Minnesota, USA - S1T2_Fd - Sphagnum magellanicum MG | ecosystem: Host-associated > Plants > Peat moss > Unclassified... | reverse complement strand
TGAAAGACCCAAAAAAAAAAAAAAAGAAAACCAAAAAACCAAAAGAAAAAGAAGAAATGTAAAGTAAGAAGTCTTTCACTAAAATTGTCATTTGAACTAAAAGTTAGTTAGAAGCAAAAACCTAAATTAGTTTGTTAGTAGCAAAACCTAAGTTAGTTAGTTAAGGTTCACACCTAATGTTAAGTGAAAATCTAGGTGGCAACTTAGGTGGTACCCGATGTTAAATGGGTGATTGTTTAATGTAAAGTGAATGTTAACTTAACATAAAATCTTCCAGGTAAATAGGTTTAGATTCTAAATGACTACTTAGCTTGGTGTTAGGGGACTTAAAATACTAGACTCCTTAACACCAAAGTGTGAATGCACCTTAGTAGCAAACCATTTTGAGATTGATATGTGAATATACTTGAAACACAATGGGTAGTAGGTATATGAATCATGAGTTAAGAGTGTAGTAGGTATTTGCTAAGGTGCACATATTTGCCTACCTTAGTACTTTGTCATGAGTTAAGGTCTAGTAGGTATTTGTCAGGGTGACATATTTGCCATCCCAGGAACCACCCAATGATTTTTTTTTCCAAAATAATTTTCTTTTAAAAAAAATTGGGAAAATTCTGGCGAATTGTGTTTTTCATGTTAAATTTGACTAATTTTGCTACTTTTTTGGAAAATTCGCCATGTTTTCCAGATCACAAAATTGAATAAAAAGAAAAAGAAGCCTCGAACCAAGAATGATAATCTCAAATAAAAATCTGAAAATAATAGTAATAATAATAATACAAAGACAGTAGTAGACTATTGATTGCTTCTTTTGTCTCAAGTATTGATTACTTGGTGATTAGGTGAAAAGAAGAGGGCAGGGTAAAAGTAATAATAATAAGAAGCAATAATTGGTTTTATTTAATTGGTGAATCATGAAGGAGTAGAAAAAAGAATGGAGAAGAGTTGTGTAAAAGATAGTGTTGGTTGTGCAAAAGATACTAGCCTCGGACAGCAAAACACCAAAAAAGAAAGAAAATTACAAGGGGAATTAACGTAGTAATTACAAAACCCTAAAAACAAGGCGAGACCCCTCCCCCCTTTCCAAAGAGCTCTTCAAAGGGCTCGTTCGCCATAGCCAAAAGAGCTTGCACTCTCCCCCGGCCGTGCTCGGCACCCCTGCACGCCAATGATCTAGTCAATCGTGTCTAAACACTTTCAATTTTTTTCCATCTGCTACAGATTTGGGGGCCTTTATGTAGTTGCAATTTGGTGATTTTCCGGTGCTATTCTGATTTTTGGCGATTTTTTTCTGGGGGGGAGGTACCAGTAGTTGCAAGCGCCAGTTGGACTCTGGAGGAGGAGCATCTGTGGTTTCTTTTTTTGGCTGGCGCTCCGTCTTTCGAAAAATTTGGAACTATTGTAAGTGCCTTCCTCTCAAGCTCTTGGCATTTCTTCACACATTTCTTGGAACTTTCTTTTCTCTGCTCCTTTTTCGAGTTTGTTTGACTTCATTCCTTTTTTTTTCTGTTTTTCTTTCGCTGCTTGAGGTCTTCAGGTTTGTTTGTTAGCGACTGTTGTTGTGGTTTGGTTACCTTCTTTCTTTTGTACGTGTGTGTTTTCTCTCCTCCTCAGCCTCACCTCTCTTTGTGTGTTTCCTTCCTCTTCTTGAAAGCCCCGGGTTTCCCTGTTGGCTTGCTATTTCTGTTGTCGGGATGTTTGACTTCCGTTGACATACGTACCTCTTGCTCTTTCGGTCTCTGACTTCTTTCCTTGTCATAGTGAAGAAGAAGAAGAAGAATTTGCCAGTGCAAATGTGGTTGAGGTAACTCACATTTGAACCTATGGCAGTGTTCAGCAATTTGTGCATTTTCATGTGGTGCCATCCCATTTGACTTCCCTTTTGTATGCCAAGTTCATGAACTTCCCTATCTGTCTCTTGTGCAATGTTCAGCAATTTTGCATGTGGATCATGTGTGTGACATGTGCATGTTTCTCCATTTAATGTCCTACATTGTTGTGATTTTGTGGATTGTGTTCTTGGTGGGGAATTGAGTCCTGTCGTGGTTTCTTTTTTTTCTTGTTTTTTTTGGCATTGGGATGTCATGTTACTGGCTTGGTGGATCCTGCTTTGTGTAATGAGTAATGACTCCCTTGCTGGCCCCAAAAAACCCCATTTACAATTGCACATTTGTGGTGCAATCTTCTTGGGTCTTGTATTATGCACATCTCAGCTTCAACCTGAGCTTCGGTATCTTTTCCTCACTATGGTAGTCTCACTTTGTCTGTTTTAGTTTTCAGGCCATTTCAGCTTCAGCTGCCAAACAGAAGAAACAGTGGGTTAGCAGAGAACCAGGGGAGCTGCATGGTGCCTGCAACTGTAAGGCACGTCCCCAGGCCCCTTCACCCAGGCTTTCTACCAGCTGTCCCCCAAGGCGCATGGGGAAGCAGGGCCCTTGCTGCCATTGTAACATCTCCAGTATGTCTCTGGCTTCCTCTCCCTTATCTGCTGTTGTTTGCTACCCAGACTGTTCTCATAAGGAAGTGATCGTTGTCAAGCCTTGTAATTTCTAGATCCTGAGCCGAAAGAATTTTTGAACTTGTTTTTGCTTTGAAGAGGGAGTGAAGAAGACAGTGGGTTGTTTCTTTCTTAGGGTAATCTTGGTTGTTCTGACTAGTATCAGGTGGATGTTGCAGCAACTCCATTGTGGCGAAACGGACCTCCAGAGAAACCTGTCTTGTGCAATGCCTGTGGTTCACGGTGGCGTACCAAGGGGACTCTTGAGAACTACATGCCAATGCATTCAGGTGGTTTTGGAGGTGCTGGATGTCGTGAGGTATCTGGAGACACAAAGCGTGCACGTGGTCGAAAAGGTGCTCACAAACCCTCCTCTGAGCACAGACACAAGGAGCCCTCCAAACCTTGTGAGAGCTTGACACCATTGAAGAGGAAAGATTCTGTCACAATTTCAGATTCAGGTTGGGAAGTTCAAAGTTCATCTCAGCCAGCACCTTTGGCAACAGAATCTACAGGTTAGATGTGCTTCTCATACTGGGAAATAGCTCTTGCTGGACATGGCATGCTGACAGAGAAATCCACTCAAGTGCTTTATACATGGTCAAGTGGTGTCCCATCCTGGGGTATGCTTGCACGTATTGGACTAACGTGTGTTGGGATGTTCCCTGACAGTGCATGGGTCTTTGTGGGAGGGTTCTGTGCCAACCAAGAAGCGCACCATGCTGTTTCGCACCCATGCACCTTCAGATAAGGTGGCAAGACACCTTTTCAAACTACTTCATGAACCCGCACCAAGTGACCTGTTCACAACTAGTTGTACATCGAGCAAAGCTCTCTTGGTTGAGTATAATCCTCCATTTGCAGCTTTTGAGGTAGGACTTGGTAGTAATTTTCTAAATCGACCACTACCTACGTCTGCACATCAAGAGCCTGAAGGGGAGACAAATTCAGTGGGTTATGAGAGATTAGAAGGCTCAGAGTCTCTTGATGATCTGAATCAAGTGATAGAGACAAGAAGTAGTGGCCCATTAACACAGCTGCCGAATGGCACAGCAAATAATCTTCTAGTCCAAGGAAAGGAAAGGGTGAAGTGGATCACTAGGAAGCTGGACGCACGGAGCTGCTTGCTTGTGGACCGAAACATACCTGCTAATAAGCCCATCTTGTAAGCACTAAGGTCTTTGTTTCTTGATTGCTGTTTCATTCGCAAAGTTCTTCCAACAATGAGATATGGTCCCTTTCGTCCAATCTTTCTATTTTCCATTCTCCGGATTCTTGAAGGATTGCATTATGCTTTCACTATTCCTCACTGATCTATAGCTTTTGGGACAAAAAATTGTGCACAGAGAAAAATTTCCCTACAACAAGCGGGATGTTCTTCAGAGTTGCCAATCTCCACTAGTTCTTCTGGAAATGAAGGTAGGAAGATCATTCCAAGTTTGCAATATGGTTATGTTATATTGTTTAGCATGAATTGGTGGCACAACATTTTTGAGAGCTGTACCATTCTTGAGAGCTGTATCTGTTTGTTGATGATTGTGCATGACTGGTGACAGGACATAGTCAATTTTGACACTTTCATGGGACTTCTCACAGAGGAAGAGCAAAGTCAGTTGATGAAGTTTGTGTCCTCTGTTGACCTTGCCAGCATTCCAGACAGGTGGGTCCTCCTGATCCTTTGGTCAGTTACAGTTTTTTGCCACTCAACACCCTAGGGGGAATCCTGGTGTGCGGTGGAAAGACTTTTGCACTGATGTGACTGAGGGGAGAAGAAATGAACTTACAAACAGGAAGGTTGTACATTGCAGCTTGAAGGACATGTTCAACAGCACTCAGTTTGAAGGGGCTTTTGCCAACTTTCAGCAGCTGGTATCTGAGGGGATGTTTGACTCGGCTGAGGTGGGACTAAATCATCGGGTCCTTCAGCACTTCCAGCAATTACTCAACATCACTGATCTCTCTGGTTCAGGTTGGATAGAGAGATGTTTCCAACTTCAACACCGAAGCAAACGAGGGGCTAAACCGGCTGACTTTTCAAAGGTACTTGCCTGGTACCACCTTCATGACATGTCCCAAGTTCCTTGGGTAGACAAATTTCCTAGTCATTTTTTGTAGAGTCTTTCTGCAAAATTCAATGGACACTCATAACATGTTTGGCTCTGCAGATCAAAGAAAGCAGCAAGGAAAATATGAAGGTGTTTGGGAATCCAGTTGCTTCAATCAGCTTGGCAGGTTACAAGCACTCTCCAGCAAGGGTGCCCAGTCAGACATGGGGAGGCACATTGGATGATCTAATGTCACATGCTGGAAGTCAGAAGCATACTGAATTTGCTGGCAATCTATCACCTGTTCCTTCTCATGAAACATCAGCATATGGAGGATTAGAAATTGGAAAGCATTCACAGTCTATGAATATGTCCACATGTGATATAGGGAGCTCCTCCACTGAGGGAGGTTATGGGCTTGATACAGGGGAAACATGCTTTCTTGGTGCTGGTATGCTACTTGCTGACCAGGGATGTGGTGAAGGTCCAATTTCAGTTGATGATTTACCAGATATCCAAGTTCCAGGGTTGGATGGCACAGAGCCTGACCTCCTGTTTCACATTCCCTCAAATATGATGTCATTTCAGCAGGCAGAGCTTCTACAACGGCCTACTTGCAAAGAGGAAATGGAATCCAATCAGGTGTAGATCTGAAAATCAGTAGGCCTCATTCTTGTTTTGTGAATCCTGTAACCTCCTCTTTTGAAGGTCTTCAGAGTGATGAGTAACTACTCCTGCATCTCTTTGGGATGTTGGTAGACTGGAACTGGAATGATTCTGATGGATTGATTCACTCAATTCCCAACAGGAAGAAAAAGAAATTGGAATTCTCATTGAAGATATGTATCAAAAGAACTATGTTTCATTTAGCACTTATGCTTGCAAGTCATATGTTGACAGGTGTTGGGGTTAACTGGACAGGTTGAGAATGGAAGCCTCATATTGGGCAACACATGGCACATGGACAGCAGCCCGGCAGATTGGGGAAGTCTCTTCTACAACCCTTCATGTGCTGGTCCTGGTTGTGCCCTTCCCAATGGCACTGTGCTGAATCCAGGACAAGTTCTGTTATAAACAGACAAGGGCAGTACGAGAGTATGCAGATACAAACAATATTAACCCCCAACAGGCCCACCCAGAACTTTTCATTATTTGCTTTTCTTACTGCTTGTGCCTACTGTAATCTTCAGAGTTCACCTCCATAGATTTTCACCCCTCAGGTCACTTAGGGAGGGGCAAGTATAGTTGATACATTTTTCATCGAGAGTGTATGATAGCCACACCCACCAGATCTGGATTCTGTCCCTTTGCAAATTATTGGTTCACCAAACAAAGGACTGGTTTTGCTTCAAATCAGGGACTAAGGAGCATCGCCTCCTTGACAGCACTTCTTTTTCCTTTCGTGTGAATTTAGTTGTAGAACAAAAGTAGAGAGGCTGCAACTAGCTAGCCAGTGCAGCAAAGCTTTCATTGTGAGAGAAAATAGGAAAACACAAAATGGATTCTTGTATTGGGTTTCACTTCTCGACACCACTTCTTGTATGGCAATCCATTTAAGAAAGAGTTTTTTGAGGCATGGTTTTACATGTCATTGTACTCTTGCTGGTGGACCTGCTCTTTCACAGGCCTAGGAGTCTCGGTTGGGTTCTGTTGCATCTAACTGCAACTGGGGATCTGGGCATTGAGTATGATTTGCAAGCTCTTGACTACAAATTAGAGGTCATTCAGCTGGAAATTTTGGCTTTGGCTGCAATTTGTGTAGTGTTACATTCTTCATTCATCATTTTGAATTGGCACAAGGTGTAAAACAGTGTTGTACTGGTATGTCATTTTTAACAGACCAGACTAATATATATTTATATATCCAAGGGTCTTATGTGGATAAAGGGGTAGGGTCCTAGGGAGGAGAAATTGTTCGAAGGTAGGGTATTCTTGAATCTTTAGGTATAATTTTTGTACTTTTTTCCACTTGCAATATCATGTAAAGATATAAAAATAAAATAAAATCTAATGCCAGATTTCAATATGGGTGAATATTTGTCAACATTAATATTCATCAGACATCTTAGCATTCCAGATAACAAAAATGTAACAAGTTTTTTTCTCCAAAAATGCATCAAGATAAAATTACAAGTCCAAAAGCTGATCTTAACCAAATTCATTTTTATATTGCTCTAATTCTTCCTCCAAGGTAGGAAAAGGTTCAATACCTCTATAAAATTAGAAGGTGAACTACAACCCCACCCTAAAATCATTGGGGCAATTTTTAATAACAAAAATTAGCTCATTTAACTTATCTAATGCAAGTGGCATCTCCTCAAATTTGTTAGTATTTTAGCCAATGAAAAAAATTTGGAGTTTCTATTTGAAAATCAACAATGCCAAAAATTTGACTAGCAAGAAATTTTCCAATTGGAAACAAAGATTCATGTTTCCCCCACCATTCCAAAGGACATTTGATGTCCTTCACATGCACTTGAAACTTCTTAAACATCTATAATTCCTTGTTCACCAGTTCTTTTGTTGGTTCAGTGGTTTTAGTAGACATCTCAAAAATGTTGAGTATACTTTCTTCATCAATTTGCATATTTGCCATAGGTTCAAATTTTGCAATAGGGTGGAGGATATGGTAGCATTTTAAAAACATAGGAAACAAGGATTATTTATCATACACTTCAACAATGGATGTTTTTGACCAATAACATATGAAACTAAGCTTAGACTTTTAAATCTAGGGTCTAACATAAGAGATAGGTTATGTGTTTTATTTTTTTCATATTTTTTTAAGAATGAAAGAAAGCCATCTAAAACCCCACATACTTTTCTTCTAATGTTAAATGTAAGCAATGACAATTCAAAAGTCCCAATAGAATCATCATCAATCAAATCCTCCAAACTAGATGAAACTCCAAGTTTTAAGCTCATAGTAATTGCTACATTCAAGGCATCAAAGAATAACCAATGCCCACATGTTGGTTCAACCCATAGGCACTTACAACTAGAAACAAAACATCAACAATGATTTGAAATATGTGTCAAGTTAAGGTGGAAGGACACAACCAATAATCCTCACTGTAATTTGTTAACTATAACAAAGAACAATTGTTGCCTTGAATTGCAATGCCTTTTGAAATAATGTGAATTTATTTGCAAACTTGTAGAAATAAATCTAGGATTAACAAAACAACTAGAAACAAAAGACTTGCAAAAATGGAACAAAACCAAAATGACCAAAAACATAATTACACTAGTTTCCTTAAAGTGTTCAATTTTTTGGGCCTCAAACTAGCTTCAATGCAAGCCTTCTTCCATTCTTAACAACCTTTAATAAATTTATTTGGACAAGTAATGCATTTTTGCATTTTTGCGCAAATTTAATATAAATGTATTTCAAGCTCCTAGAAACTTTCTCATCGGTTGTAGCATATTGGCAAGCTTTGAAAAAAAAACATGACGAAGACAAATCCCTTGAAAGTTTTCCTCTAAACATGAAGCCTCACATTTCACAACATATTTCAATACATTGGTTAATGTATTCAAATTTGAACACTCATCCTTAACATACGTTATTATCTTATTTCTCAAGCTATATGCATCCAAAAGATCAATGAGGTTTTTAATCAATGCCTTTCTTGTAATCTCAACAACTTCAAATAAGCCAAGAATTATTTGTTTAGGTTTCCAATTAAATCCCAAGAAATTTAATACCAAGGCAAACACATCATGTGCACTTTTGGACATCTAAAGATCAACACTAGCAGTAACACAATAACATTCATCTAGCAAAGGAAAAACATATGTTTGTTTAATTTTTTCCACCAAGTTTGGCAAAACATTGTGTGAAATAATATTTTGGGAAGGGAATTGAACTCAAGGACATAATTGCAACATTAAATGCTTTAACCACACACTTTTTACAAATTACAAAATCAATTGATTTTTCATTATTAAAAGTGTAAGATTTTCCACAAACATTTTTGGTTGCACATCATCCTTTTTGAAGGGTTCTTTTGAAGCAAAAAAATTAGATATGGAAGAATTAAAAATATTAGTTCTTTTCTTTGTAGGTTGATTTTCAAAATTTTCCTTCCTTTGAATATTAAATTTTTTTATTTAAAAAAAAAATCACCAAATGGTCTGCATCAAGATGTTTTTGCAAACATGTTATGCCACTTGTTTTGTAATATGATAATTTTCCTTAATTTTTTTTTAGGATTAAAAAAGAAGACACATTAAGAATGACATAATAAACAACACATGATTTGAGGAGCATTAAGGGTTATCTTTGAGTTGCCATTAACACAATAAAAAAACCAACATAGAGCATTTCTTTTATGAGGATGCCATTTTTTTCATTGCATTTATAATTGTTCCAAAATGCATTTAGTTTTATTTTCATTAGTTTCTTGTTTTACTCCTAAAACTTTACTAATTTCAATTTGCAAGCTTGGGTTTTTTCTTTCTTCCATTATTTGATCAACTTTAGTTTCATTTATGAATATTACTGGTTTTTCATTTTGCATTGTTTGATTATCATATTCATTTCACCTTTCCATTTTTCACACAACTATTATACAAGGCCAAAAGTGGAGAAATTTAAGCAAACAAATGTGATGTGTTATTATGTGATGTTCTTGTGCACAACTAAATATGATGAAAAACATTTACAAGCAAAGATACAAAATGTCACAACCTTAACATTGGGCTCACGGCAAAGTGTGAAGTGCAAGGGACCATGAAGGCAAGAGTGTGTTTAGGTGTGAAACACACTTTCACAAATGGGGGAGAATGTAAGGGATGAAACCCAATGACTCCCAAGTGCACTCCCACTTTGGGAATTGTATTCGTGCAGGAGTTACAAATGTTTAGAGCCTTGGTTGGAAAGGCAAACAAGCACCAACTTGGCCCCGTAGGATACCATTAGAAAGGTCTTGAAGTGTAGATGCTTAAAGGGCCATTTCATTGTTCATTTAGATTTAATTTGCATGAGTTATGATTAAAAGAAGGGGTAGGAATCAAATTGTGAATTTGATTCCCAACCACAAATCCCTTTAAAGTAGGGGTCAAATGAGGTTTGATTGGAGCATGCCATACACCATTGGAAACATATTTTCAAGGGTTATAAAAAATTTTCCTCGCACTCTCAAAATACACTTGATTTGAAAAAGATATGAGTGTCCAAAGTTTTGGGACAACAAAAGTCCGAGTTTTGGGATTCCCACTTGGGAGTCTCGTGAAAAAATGACATTTGGATGTAGTCCTTGTGGAGAGGCACAAAGTATATTATAAGGAGAAGAGTGGTGCCTTTTTCCAAAGGTTGCGGGCCATGTGAAGCTTGTGCTTAAAGTTGTCTTTATTAAATTCGTCGCATCATTTCCATTCGATTTGCATTAACCGCCCTCTTTTCTTGGTTGTGCATGTTGATATCATTTTGAACTCACTTGTGAATTCCTCCTAGTCCCATTTCAGAACTCCACCACACCCTTTACCCCCAAAGTGTTGCAAATTAATGTGCCCCAACTTTATTTTCCTTCCGTTGTTTCATTCTGGGATCCACCTTTGGGTCCCTTGAAGAGTTTGGGGGTGTGTCACAAAATGTAGCCAATTTTTTTGTTCAAAGTATATGTTTTCTTAAAAATAATTTATAACAAGCCCTACACAACAAACCATAAACAAAAATAAATTAAAAAAAACAATAAAAAAAATGAAGGAAAAAAAATGAAAAAAAATAGAAAAAAAGACAGAAAAACCAAATGAATGGAAGGCTTGTTGGAAATGAGAGGGTGATGAGACACTTCAAATTTTAAACATCTGAAAATTAGATGAGATTATTTTTAATACACATGAATTAGCATGGAGGTATAACACAACTCCTTGTAAAAGAGGATTGGGAAAGTCTGGCACAGGAAGAGGATATCTGTAGAACTAAAAGAGGGGAGTTTAAAAGTGGAAGAAATGATGTGTCAATTTTCAAAGAGAGAGTGATTGGATAGGAAAAAAAACAAGTTGTCCACCTGTGGACGGCTGGAGTGGGCAAAAAAGATCTTCACTCATTCTAAAAGAGAGGAAGGTTGCAAAAATAAAAAACAGAAAAAGTTTGCAAAAATTTCAAGAGGAAGGGGGAGGTTGGGGGACATAAAATGAAATCATCCACCCCTTCAAAGGAGAGGAAGGCTTGGGATATTGGTGTTACCAATGTGTTTCATATGGTTCACACTTCACACCAAGTTGCTAATGATTCCCTTTAATTTTCTTATTGTATTAGTCAAGTCCCATGCGGTTCTCAAGTTTTTCCCAATAACACCACATTTTATCCCATATCCTGTGGGCTCAAGGTTCACTGCTGTAAGCTATCTAAATAGGCCAAGTCAGGGAAGTAAGAAAGTTACTTTGCCTTGGGAGTCCTTCAAAGGTTTGAATTGATTTGGGGTGATGGGCCAATCAAAGTCTCACATCCTGAATTTAATTAGTCCACTTTGGGTATCCCCCAATTAATTAATACGAGTGAAAATTGGTACCTGAGATGATATCAATCCATTTTCTACTCCATTTCTCATGAGTTATGATGTGCATGAATGGTTTGGCTATGGGTACTGGCACGTGCCCTACCACCAAGATGATCTGTGATGGATGATTCCCTAACACACCAACAAGGTGCTAGGTACATGAATCAGGAAGCCCTTTTAAATTGCTAGAACTCAAATGTATTATAATTTATACTGCAGGCAGGATAATAGTAGGAGTACAGTAGGAAACTTACTGTTGTTTTTTGGTCACTCTTCCTCTTGGAAAAATTATGTGGAGATTTTTTATGAACAACAATTACATGTCTACAAAATATAACTAGGGAAAGCTCATCAAAGGCCATAGTGGGGAATAACATCATTTCCATGTTTTACTCATATCATGAAACATAGCTCCATCATTGTATTTTCCCATCGTCAAACAAAGGATTTCATGTTTGCACATGTAGGGGAATGATTTCCAGATCTTCTAGATGGTCCCTAAGGAAATCAATCACAAACAAACAAAAAGAATGTATATTAGTTCATGTAACTATTTAAAACCCTTGCGTCATTTGGACATGACATATATAATTTGTAGGGTGCGTGGCCAAATCGGTTAAGAAGTGAGGAAAGTAGCCACAGAGTGCTCCAGTGCAAAGTTGGAGCTCTTGGAATGGTCTACATCGAAGATCATCACTCCCGCAATCGACAACTGCTGGGCCGCAGCAATAAAGTTGCTGCCTTGCAATCCTAGACCATTAACGTCCACGCTCGCAAGCAGCTTAGCGGGATCAAAGCTTGCGGAAACTGTGTTGAAGTCGTTCACATAGTCGCTCTGGGTGTTGAGACCGTCGGCATAAAACTGGTAGTTGACGTAGTCTATGGAAGAACTGTAGGTGGAGAACAGGGCCGCGTATATCGACGAAGTGCTGCCAAACGGAGCGATAGACGCCACGCTGATGTTGCCGGCTGTTTTAAGGTTAGAAATCAACTGGCCGATGCAAGTGGTGAAAGTAGCACTGCCCGAAGAGAAGTTCTCGTAATCGACGTCAACTCCATCCAGATTGTAAGTCGACACCAGGTTGCTGATCGATGACACCGCATTGTTGACCCAGTCAGTAGGGCTTGCAGGATCGTACCAGTTGACGTTTTGGTTGATACCGTTTACATACTGGCTGGCGCCCGCGAGGCTGACCATGAGCTTGACGTTGGGATTCTGTTGTTTGAAGGCTTGGGCGGACGCACCATCCAGGCTTTTGGACCAATACGGGGCGAAGACTCCGTTCTGCGGGTTGCCTGATGCATTGGCGTCGATAGCGAAGGAGAGGGGGAAAATGAATTCCAGGGTAGGAAATGCGGATACGGTAGCCTGCAAGTCGGAGAATTGCAAGCTGATGTTACCAGAGGCGCCCATGTAGTCGATCAAGAGAGGGCGATGAGATTGCAGCAGTGAACGTCCACTAGGATATTGTCTAGAAGCTGCGACAACGTTACTGTTTACCACGATGGCCATGACCATCGCTATGAGAATTGCAGCGCTGCCGAATTTCATAGTGTTGGAGCAAGCGCGC
>Ga0116231_10012340_pt1 | contig 12620 bp, 12 predicted proteins | sample S1TSphgellanicum_2_FD_89695 | JGI IMG/M metagenome (GOLD analysis project Ga0116231, IMG submission 89695) | Host-associated microbial communities from peat moss isolated from Minnesota, USA - S1T2_Fd - Sphagnum magellanicum MG | ecosystem: Host-associated > Plants > Peat moss > Unclassified... | reverse complement strand
GATATTATTGTAGGAGGAGAGAGACGCGGAGGGGGGGGGAGTTGGGGTGGTGTGGTGGGGGGGGGGGGGGGGTGGGGGTTTAACATTTGGCAATGGGTGAATTTAAACATATTAAGATTTCAAGCTTAAATTTATGGATTGTTGCATTTCATTTTTGGAATACAAAGAAGTTCTGTGAAGGCATCAAGTTTTTAATCACTCAAAACAAACTAAAAGTGAAGAAATGTGAGGTTGGAACTAGAGAGGAGTCTAGAGCTATTTTAAAAAAAGAAAGCAAACTATCATCCTCTTTCAATGTTTTCTCTAATGTTGTTTTATTTGTGACACTCAAAATAACCCTCCAATTTGCACGTCTAATGACAAAAAAATTGTTCAATTTGGTTAAGGAATGAAGAAAATATTCAGAAGTGTTTAATGATAAGTTTATGTTTGGTGATGAGTGATTTTATCCTAGTTAAAATATTATATATTTTTGTTTATTTCTTCAAGTTTATTTTGTTTATTAGTCTTTCATTTTCGTTTTTGTAAACACTACAGTTTGTTAATAAAATATGTCCCTGCCATTGTAAAGTTGTACCAATAGTAGAATTCAATTTTCTTTTTTATGTTTTGTTTCCCCAATAGAGCTACAACAATAGTCATAGTTCTTTTAGGTCTTAAGAAAGGGGATTTTTTCAAAAACTTTTTAGGATTGGTGGATAATCCTTTCTTGGTAAGTTGATAACTTATTATGTTGAAGGTGGAGCCACTACTGGTCACAAATGTTGGTGTATATATGCTTATCAAAGGTCTTTGATAATCATATCTTTCATGGAGCACCCCCCAATCTCCCTTGGCAAATCCAAGTGAACATTATTCAAGTGGTGTTACTTGAGGACTAACCTAATTGCATGAAGAGATGGACATTCTAGTACAAAGCTACTAAATCTATTGAATTTTGTAAAGGTTGGGAATAGAAATTGCAAATATTTCTATAGACTAAAATTGTGTGATTGCTCTTTTTTCTAGGTCAAAAATGTTATGTAGTTAAGACATTTTATGTTCGCTTGATAATGAATTCAATCCAAATTGACAAACTTTGGCTTGGCTAAACAAGGCCCGAACATGGATGTTATTTTATGTCATCTTTACAATGAGTGGGTTTTTTACTTTATATTCATGTTTTTCTTTGAGGTCATGATTAGGTCAAGATTCAGGGGAACTTACTCGTTGTGGTCAGTATTAATGACTTCCCCATTGAAATCACCTCTTGACTATGTGGACTATTAGTGTTGCATGACAACTTTAGAAAAATTGAAATTTCATTAATGGTCAATGCAAGTTGGAGAGTGCTAATGCATGCAAGTGAAGGGTACTATCAAGTATGTTGATCTAGAATATAGACAATCTAGCCATCTTACATTGAAAGGTGATGTTTGTTGTTTGGTCTTTTGAAGGTGTAATATTCAAAAGAGTTTAATAGGGAGTTCAAAGCACATAATAGAAATCAATCTAGAATGGAAGATCTTGAAACATTGTGCTTGATATCAAAATTGGTATCCAATATTGATTAGTGTAAATAGATCTATCACAAGTTACATTTATGGATTCCCAACAATTTATGGATACAGATCGTGGGCCTTCTTGCTATGTTTCCAAGGAGTGGTGAGCAACATATTTATCTAGAAACTAGAAATAGAGAATGTGATATTAAAGTAAGTGAAGCAATATGTGAAAATGAAGAGCCATCAAAGATTGTATAAGCTTGTCATTGAAAGCAAAATCGGTGACACAAAAGATTTAATGCAGTATGTGTCCATTGAAATAAACAATAATAGATGTTTTTGCTACTACTTGTGGAAGGATGCACGTGATTTATTCAGTCACTCATACCAAATACCAACACTTGCAAATGGGTGATTCAAAGGATTTATTCATAACTCTCAAATTACATCTATTTATGCAACAAGGTTATTTGTTTTTGTTTTGATTTGTCATGTAGAGATCTCCCAAACTGTGATGCTTCATATTGAGCTCTTGTTATCTTTGGAAAACTCTCGATGAAGGTCAAAACTTGCAACTAAGAGCCAAAAGGATTACTTTAGAAAAAGAATACAACTTTTTTTTCCCAAAAATAACTTTTACATGCAAATGAATTTTTGAATTCATTTTTTTGTAACTTGTTCTAAAAAATATAAAAAATTTCCCCAATGCATCAACTTTTTTGAACTCATTATTAAACAAATAAGAATTTAAAAAAGTGTGTAGACTCTTTACAAGTTTGATGTTTCATCGTGAAAAATGAACAAAATTTTAAATCATCATCAAAAATTAAATTTTCACATTTTTTTAATTTCATTGTACTTTAGCCTATAATTTTTATTAATACATCATGTTAATGGGTGGAGATGAGCTTAAGCAAGCCAAAATTAATGTTAAAATGTCAACTTTTTTGTAATTTTTATTACATTTGTCTATGTGGTGCCACTTTAATGGCATGTGAATCATGGAAAGTTGTGCTTGTTGAATAATATGGATATTGAAAAATCTAAAATGAAAAAATCTTCCAATATCAAAGCTTGTTTTGTTTAATAGAAGGTTCAATAACACTAATTTCACAAAGGGCCCCTTCATTTTCATAATATAATTTTTTTTTATCCTCAAATTTTTTATAGTAATAAGGTACTATTGACACATCTAAAAAACACTCAAAATTTCACATTTAAAAAAAAAAAAAATCAAAATGTGAGGTTTTTAAAAATTCACAAGTCCTTTATGACATGTAAATGTGATGCAATGTACATGTTATTTTTTTAAAAAAATTAGCTTATAATATAAGAAATTAAACTTGAAAATTTCAACATGTTTTAGTACACGATTTGCAATTGGGACAAATTTTCAAGATGAAACAAAAAAATTTGGCAAAATGTGTGCATTTTCAAAAAAAAGTTATTTATTCAATATTGATTGCTAAAAAAAATGACATATTGGGGCAACCATAGATATAATAAATAAAAAGTTTCAACATATTTCATTTGAAAATTACTCTTTATGAAAACATGTTTTCTCCACGCAAAACGACCCCAAAAAGGACAATAGTCGTAAATGCAAAATAAACACATTAACTTGTTAAATGTCATTTGGACCCATTATAACCCATTTATATGTGGCAACGGACTCTTGAAGTTCTAAAATTTTTGAAGCAATTTTGAAACATTTTTTGAATTTTTAAAGTTTTAGAATTTCATATTTTAAAGTGTTTTTTGAGTGTGGCTAATAGGTTTTTATTGTCTATATTTTTTTCAATGACTTCTTTTGAATCAATAGGTGTACATTTTGAAACATTGTGAATTAAATCCAAAACTTAAAGTTGGATCAAATGAGTTCGTTGACATTCATATGAGGGGAAAAAAAATAAATTGCCATTATTACTATGGTTTTAAATTGTAATAAAAAAAATGTTTGATTTTGATTAATTATGTCTAACATCCGATGCCCTTTTTGGCTTTTAGTTATAGGTTTTGACTCATGAGTTAGGGGTGCACTGACTTGGTTTGAAATTGTTTGGAGCTATGGTGTGAAAGTTATTGATTATTGAATCATTGTTTCAATGAAAATTAAATAAAATCAAAACTGAAAACTGCATTGGAATTTGGGGGCATTATAGGTGTTGTTGGAAAGCCCTTGGTGAGTCAAATTTGATAGAGTTTATTCCACAATTTTCAAAGCTAAGACATGGAAGATATTGATTTTTGTGTAAATTTGAATGTTAGAATTCAAACAATTTGCAAAAATTGGTTATGGAAGGAAAAATTAGTTGAGCCCTCAATGTGTTCACACTTGGGCCAATGGCACAGGCCACACTAGTACTTATACAAACATGTTCATCATTGTCACATTGCCATTTTCTTTGTACTAAATAATTGGTGTGTGTAACCACCTATTTTTTGGCTAAGAAATAATTGACCTAATTACAAATATTTGGGTTTGAGAATTGAAGAATTGAAACTAATTAGGTTATTTGATTCTTTAAATTTTCAAAAAGCTTGAATCAATTTTATTTTTTAAATTTTCAAAAATTTCAAAAATTGAAACTAGAGGGTATTTTTAAAAAGATCAAACAACCACCCAACATAAGTTATGATTCTATAAATTTTCAATATTTCATAACTCCCTGACATGATAATAAATTCAAATTTTTATGGGTTTATTTTGTATCTTTTTTATAAAAAAAATAAAATGCCATATCAAGCTCCTTAATCAAACAAGATTTGATTTTCAGATCATCATTTAAATGGTCAAAATTTGTTGTGGCAATTTCCTTCCTGACCTTTCAAACTCCCATAACTTTTGGGTAGCATGTCTATTGTGAAAATATGACCCGAATACATTTTAGTACTAATAACAAAAAATCTAAAAATCTAAAAAGACATTCCATTCATAAAAGATTTGGTCCCCCAAATCTTGATCCAAAGATTCAAAACACGTTAAGAGTTCCAAAAGTGGGAGTGCAATATGCCTTTCAAAGAAATACCTAAAAGAATATTATTTTTTTTCCACATAGTGACATTGGTACATATGCTAAGAAATGGTAAACAATTGTAAAAATAAGGGCATTATAGTGAATTAATAAAAATTCTAACATATCCTATGTTTATGGTTTACTGCTGTGAAATTATTTTATGTAGGCCTAGGAATATGACTCATAAAACTAGCTTTCTTGCCTTAACAAAGAAAGGTCAATCCCTTGGTGCATTGAAGAAAATTGAGTTCTTGAACTTATGCAATGTATATGCAAAGGCCAAATTTCCATTTTACCTACACTAAAGATATTACTATCAAAGCCTAATTTTAAAAATATAACAACTTTAGGTCTTGCTTCTCCCAAAGAAGAATAGTGCAATACTAAAATAATTGGTCTTGGAAGCTGGAAAAAATGAGTTATAGACAACTCCCATGATTTTAGGCTAGATAGAATGTGTCATTGCACATTGCAATCTCTCTATTTGAAAGGCAATAACCATTTGTGGGTACTTCAAAGTGACATATTCAAGTATTTCAACAACATACCATAATACCCCATGATGAAAAGTCTGTGAGCCATAGTAAAGTATTAATTAACACTAAAACATGTCACTTGGGTACTCCTTAAAATAGCTTATTAATCTCACTCTTATGTAAGATTCACAAAATAGATCAATATATGCTCAGTATGGAAAAAAAATTCAAAGGAAAGGTCTTACAAGACACAATTTTCATTTATGGGTTCTTCTGCAAGAATACACATGATTCTCATAATCCAGTAAACTGAAGAGCTATACTGATGGAGATAAGATTTTCCTCAAATGTAACACAATAGATCTTCATTTCCAACAAATTCTTAGGTTTTATTTTCATCATTGTATCATTTGACAAATTTGTCTCTAACCATCTAAGGTTTTCAGTCCAGTTCGATAGATGGGAAATAAAATGATGGTGGTTCAACCTGTTCATACACCACGCTCACATGGCTTTGTTCACTTGACTCACATAGCCAGCAGACTTGTTGCATTAGCTTCCCTCCTGTGGAATTAGTACCATGTTCACAAACTGTAGGCAGCATGAATTCATGCTGAGCCTCTGCTGTCCATGTACTATATTGTCATTGATGTTGTTGCCATAAAATGGTTGAATTGACATGAGTAGCACCAACTGCACAGGCCTTGCAACTGAACTCTTGGATTGATCCTCAATTTTGGTTGCCTATGTTTATGATGATTTTTGTGGTTCCACTTTCTGGAAAGTACTTCCAGGTGCTATTTGTGAAATATAGCAACAGTCTATTCCTCAATTCTACCCCATATTACACAATAGGTCCATGATTCTCATCTGGGTTCTGCTCTGTCTGTCCTGATGCCAAATTGCTACTGCGTAGCCTTACAAGGAAATCTTGCATCTCTCGGTATCCCCTGAGCTGTGCCAAAGCACTGACTGCTGTTATAGACCCCACAGACCATACTCCAAATGAGGGTGGTGGTGAATCTACCACCCCTACAGGTCCCCGTCCTGACCTTGGCGGGCTGGAGGGTGAAACTGAACCAAAACAGGCATCAACCCCAGGATGACCCCCTGAGTTCAGATTTGGCATCCCAGTGGCACCAGGTTTTGGTGGAATCCCTTTCACTTTTCCCATTCCCAAAGAGCCAACTGGTATTCCCAAAGGGCTTGTATGGGTTGACCCAGGAACTTGAGGGGAGCCCATGACCAGCTTTCCTGAAGCAAGGTCAGAGAATGTTTCAGAGGGTGCACTGAGCTGCTGGAGGCGGGGAGCAGATCTGAGGATTCTCACTAGATCCCCAACTGCTGCATGCGGTTGAGATCCCATAGAGCCAGGCTGCCCTAGTGACTCAAATGTGTCTGCTGTCTTTTGTCTCATCACACGACTCTCAATCCTGTCACAATCATTGCAGGTTTCAAATTATGTAGAGCACAAACATGTTCACATTCACTCTTTCTCCCTGAAAATGCCAGACATGTCCAGTTGCTTAGAAGGTCTTGTCCTTCTAAGAGGACCTTCTAGAGATCATTACACATATACATTTTGTTGCCCCCAACAACAGGAGTTCTACATGCAGCTTTATCTATATGTAGATCTACATGACTCAAGTAGACCTCATTTCAGATGCATTAATATCTATCCAGATCCACAAAGCAGTTTGTACCTCTGACCATGACTCACAAAGGATGCAGCACATAATGCATGGCAGGCAAACATAAACCTGAGAAACAAAAAAATCTTTCATATAATGCAAACAAAACCTCCTAGTCATCCATGTTCAAATTTTGCATCAATGGGTGTACTGACAGCTACAATCACTTACATGCTTCTATACTCATCAGCCTCATCATAGTCAATGGCAAATGGTAAAGCAAAATCCCCATCATCCATGTCATTGTGCAGGAGACTACTGACATTACTTGGGGCCCTAAAGCTGGCCAATGCAAGAAAGCCTGGAGAACCATGCAAAGGTCTTCTCACTCCCAGTGGAGGTTCCTGATCTCCCTTATGTCCCATCACCTGTAACCAACCAGTTAGGCAATTTCTTAGTCTTCAAGTCTCTTGAGTCTAAGAGGTCAATCATCTTCACAAGCATACTGGGGCAAGCCTGTCATACTAGGCTCAATAACATACAAGCTAAATATTCAACACATCAATAATAGCAAATATTTTTGTATCGCAAGATTATCCACAGTCCACAAGCCAGAATTACTGCCAGACACCTTTCAAATTGAGAGTTGGGCCGAATTACATTGACCTATACATCTTTCACAAGACCAAAGGATGAATGAACAATCTAAAAATACACAACAGAACACACCATTTCACATTTCCCCATGAATGAAAAATATGAAACAAACATCAGGCCATTCCACATTTTCTGAATGTGACCAAGGATGTGTAAGTTGAATAAGGGTCTCAGCCTTCTTGATAAAATCTTTAACATGGAAATGCAGTTGGACAGACAAGAAAAAGAAAATTGCAGCCCTGAAATCGCTCACTTGCTGCATACCTGACAGTAGGAGTCTTTCTCACAAAAGTCTCCAGTTAGTATTCTCAATTCACTGGGAGTCATAATCAAATATCTCAACAGAGAAAAAAGAAAAAAAACTAAAAATACAAAGGACAAATGATTTGTAATGCTTCATCTCCTCCTGTTTCGATTGGAAGAAAACTGCACCCCAAAAGTAGTGTTAAGCAATTTGAATCACAAGAAACACACACACCCAAAAGCTCCATTACCCAAGAGCTCCCTTACATGATGAACAATATTCAACCACTCAATGCCAGGGGAACAACAAATAAGAAAATTCAATGAACTCTACCATAAAATCAACCATAGGCATCCACTCAAGATAAAATGTCAGCAGTGCTTTGACTAACAATAGTCCCAATTGTGATCCACTATATGGGACAAAATATCACTGAACTGTTCAGCAAGCCTCACGTTCCTCATGCATATCATGAGAGGTCTAGTTAGGGTTTGGGACATATGATTAGGATTAAAAACGGAGATTTCAAGATCTAGATTTCCAGTCATCCAGATCTGTGTACAATGTTTTCTATGGCCAAGAGAAGAATTCAAAAAGCAAATTCCAGTTTTTAGTTCAATTTCACAATATCCAAATAACCAATAAGATCAATCCACCTAATGAAACAGAGAATAACTAGGAGGACTCACTAGGGCATATGGATAATAAATAACCTGCAACTAACTCATACCTTATAAATCCATCCATGAAATATGTCCACTCTAGTCACATCTATGAGGCTGCAGGGAAAACTGTACGGCAACACTTTGAAGGAAATTGTCTGTTAGTTCTAGCAATACTAACATGACGAGAATGAGAGTGGTCATAAACTTATGAGCATTACTCACAATGTGTCAAACCATCACTGCCATCATGAAGAGCACTGCTGAACTGCCCTGACTCTGCATTGACTTCATCAGCTCCCAATAGTAGAAACTAATCCAACCCAAACTTCCAGGAAACTGTTCTACAAACATCTGCATTGTGAATTTCTTTCAATTTCTCAAAGCAAGAGGACTAAGTTGTGATGTTGGCTACCACTTGAGACATAGCTAATAAGAATAACCAATAGTATCCTCATTGAAGCTGCAACAAGCTTGTGCAGGTATTGCACTTCTCCCTGTCCAAGCAAGTGTCTAAGCCAACTTATTCAATGTGAACTACTAAGCTTCACCTGGATTTAGGCTCAAAGCACTAGTATTTTATCATTTTAGGGTTATTAAATGCCAATGTAAGGGGCCCAGAAAAAAACTTAATTTGTGATTCCCAACAGGAGATATTTCAGCAACAAGATATTGCAGATTTCTGACTGACTTACCCTAAAATCAAACCAAAAATGTACTAATGGCACCTGGGCTGATTATAATCTAGTGTGCCTAAAAACAAAATCTGTTCTACCCTGGATCATGACCGGAGTATCTCATAGATTTCACAAACTGAGGGAGCTGTTCAGACAGTCCTTCACATGTGGGAACTTAAAGTCTATCCTTACAATACAAACAAATTGTAACAACATATGGTCTACCTTAAGACAATAAAAAATTCGATAGCCGTGAAAATACTGTGTTCAGCTTGTGAATTGACTTCAAAAAAAGATACATTTGTTATGTGATAATAATGGAATTGGTGTGAAATGAATTCAAGAATTGAGAACTCTATGAACTCAGAAATAGACAGAAGGGTGGCAGATCTGGAGTCTGGATTGCTGTGTACCTGAGCACCATGCCATAGCTGAGGGTTGCAAGAAGGCACCCAAGTTGACATGATCTCCATAGGCCTGCTCTGTGGAGATGGTGACAGAAGCAAGTGCGGTTTTGATGAGAAGGCTCAGCTGTGAAAAGCCAAGGGTCTGGATGCATCACATTTGATGGATGGGGAATACCTACAGGTGCACTACTAGAGCGGAGGTGATCATCTTGTGGTGAATAACCATGAGTAGGTGAAGGAGACAGAGATTGAGAAAAATGTGGGGAATATTGAGAATTTATTGGAATGAGTTGCAACAATTGCTAGCATCTTGGTATAATGAAGGCTGCAAGAAAGGTCAACGGTGCAGGGAGCTACAAGGAGAAATGCTGTGATGGCATTTGCCCATGACCAGATGGAGAAGAGGGATGATGAAATTAATGGGAGGCTTGGGAGGAGAAGCATGGAAATCTGAAGAAGGAGAAGCAAACTGAATTGTAGGAAGAAGCACAGGAGAAGGCCCAGGCACCTTGTTCAAGCTCCTGCTCCAGCTATGGTAGGGCCCAAATGATGGAGAATTTGGTATTGAGCCCGTCAATGAAACCACATGAACCCCCCGCCTTCCATGAATACCCCCACTAGGTGTCAACCCAACACTTGACAGCTGTCGCAAGGGATCTGTTGTAGGACTTCCAACATAATCAGCAATGATGTGGAGAAGCAATGGAGGCATGACTTCAAGTGCAGTCATTGCTGTTGCTTTTCTATATGCCACTGACACACAGAGCCTACCCCACTGAGTCTCAATTGGCATCAAACTGCAAGTTAACATCAGTGTCTCATCTGCATCGCTCAATGATGGAGGCGCAGCTGATGCTGTGTATGACAACGAGAAGCTTTGGTTGTGAAGGGAGGAGTTTGCAAGCCGGAAGAGATGATGCGCTGGCAAGGCACGAACCCAGCAGTAAAGTAAACGAAGTATGATGATCGTTCTTTCGTACACTACAGGACTTTCGATTCCATGAGTTGGAGGATAGGCAAGACTATCCCCCGGCTCTCTTCCAGAAGAGCCAGTTTCTAGTGCATAAATTCCTTCCAAATTTCCACTTCTTGAACCTTTGCTGTAACCAAACCCTCCTCCTCCCACCACACCTTTACCTGTTCCTAACCCTAATCCTGTGGCAGTACCAAGAGGCTTTTTCCTGCGCTCGTAATGGACCACCCACCTTTCTAGAAGAGTCGGAGATATCCCCCCTTGTGATGAAAAGCTCTCGCCGTCGTTCTCGCTCCATGAATCGCCTCTTGAGGTGGGATTCCCCTTTGGCGACCTGCCTTTGAGAAACCTCTGATCCCGAGATCGGGCACCTGCATCGCCACCCACACACGTTGGATGCTGCAGAAAAATGTCCACCACCATCGGTTCTTGCGTGTCTCCTCGCCGCCACGGCTCCGCACTGTCTTGCACCGCATTATGGTTCTCAAGTTGTAGGTTAAACCAACGGTTCGTCATCCGTGACGGCGGCGCTGATCCCAGAAACGAAACCTGATCTCCTCCCCGGCCACCGCCTCGCTGCGATTGCGCTGATATGAAAGGGATCCGCGACTCAAGGACAATGTGCAAGCTCTTGGCGAAAAATTCGGAAACAATTTGCTCGATTTTAACCTTCTCGGCTTGCATCGCACCCGACTCGATTCAGAGTTTCTGGGTACAATGGGATTGCATGTAGCGGAAAGATGCAGAAGGCCCGGTGAGCAGAACGAAATTGAATACTATAGAATTCGTCCGCACAGCAAATATCTCGACGCATGAAGTATAGCTGTTGAAGTATAGCTGTTGTATCTCATACCCAGCCTGTCGAGATTTCCCGACCCAACAGTGCATCAAAAGTTTCGAGTACGAAACAGGTTTCATTTGCCGTTGTTCTCGTGCGCACCATAATTTTTTCTGCAAACATCAAACAGTAGTAACGAATTAAAGTCGGCGCCGCGCCGTCTACAACACGGCCTGACAGTCAGGGTTGTGGATCCCCACGACTCGAACCTCACCGTTTACTAGGCCTACTCTGATTAATTGAATTCGATTGGACTCCCTACCCCTCGAAAACTCACCTGCCACTTCCTCCGGCTCGCATTGCAAAAATTCAGCCTCACTCCGACTCCCCTACAGACAATTTTTTTCTCATATGCCCATCGTTCCGAATCCCTCTCCCCAGCACCCAAAGATCATCCTCTCCCCGGGGTTAGATCATCCTTGGGCTCATCTTCTCCCCGGCCCATCTCGTCCCTGGGAACCACCCCAAGTCCACCTTCTCCCTGGCCCCATCTCCTCTTTGGGAATTGTCCCTGAGCCCACCAACCCCCGCCACTATCCATCCCAAAGGATTTAACTTCTTCTTTGAACATTTTTTCTTGGGCCCCTTCTCTTCCCTCAGGCCTCCCTTTCCCCTAACGAATGCCTTCTCCTTAACCCCGTCTCCTCCTCCATCCTCATCTCCTCCTCCAACCTGGGGGACACATTTTCCTCAAGGAATATCTTCCCCTTGGCCCCATTGCCTCCTTGGGCCCACCTTTCTCCCCAGGACGTTTTTTCCCTGGCCTCATTTCTACAATGACACATCTTCTCCCCGAGGAACGTTTTTTTTCGCCCACATCCTTTCTCTAGCCTTCATCCCTTCCCTGGTTCGATCTCCTCTTTGGGAACGTTTTCTCCCTCACCCCATTTCCTCTTTCGTACTTGGAGAACATCTTCTCCCCAACCCCATCTCCTCCTCCATCCTAAGGACAACGATGTTATATTGTGAACATGTGAACTTGAACATGAGCTGGCATCTTTTGATGAATGGACAAAAATGCTAAAATATATTGTGCCACATCAAAAAAATTTAGGATGATGTGGCAAAATATTTTGCCAAGTGCAAATGGATGAATGATAAATGGATGAATTTTTCAAATGAAAATATCCTTAAAGATGTTATTTGTTAAACAAGTTTGGATATATGAAAAATGTTTTTGTTGTAGTTTTTAATTAAGGTTCAACATTAGGACAACTAACATGCAATTGTCAATGAACTTTCTCTTAGTCCACATTCATCACAAGCAATTGAAGATGATAGTCAACAAAAAGCCTTAGCAAATGTTTGAGAACATTTATATATACATACATCATCCCAAACATTATTGGTAGAAATTCAAAAAAAAAAAATTCAATTAAAAATAAAATTATTTCAACCTTTCGAGAAATTACAAACCTAAATTATCTAAGAAAACTGTTGAAGATTATGATGTAGATGAGACATAGTTAATAGTGTTAGAGATATTAGAAACAATCTGGTAGAAACTATGTGATAGATTAGTGTTGCAAGTAATCAAAGACATAGGTGGATTTG
>Ga0116231_10012339_pt1 | contig 12621 bp, 11 predicted proteins | sample S1TSphgellanicum_2_FD_89695 | JGI IMG/M metagenome (GOLD analysis project Ga0116231, IMG submission 89695) | Host-associated microbial communities from peat moss isolated from Minnesota, USA - S1T2_Fd - Sphagnum magellanicum MG | ecosystem: Host-associated > Plants > Peat moss > Unclassified... | reverse complement strand
CATTGGTTGATTGAATGATAATTTGACATGAAGTCCTAGGATGTGTAGTGTGTGAACTTGAAAATATATATCCATTAGTCCTAATCATAAATTATGCATAGAAGGCGGGCTACTTAATTTCAACTACAAACGCAATCTAACAACTAGAATGACATTTGTATTTTTCCGTCATTAGTAGCATTTGTGCTTTCAAGCATAATCACCTTGTAGAACCAGGAGTAGAGGGACGGGAAGTCACCTCACAATCTTCCTAGCCATATTTGTAAAAATGTATTACATGGCCTCAAATGTCAAGGAAAGGAAGACAAGAATGGATGAAGGCTTGCATTACTACAAGCCTCAAGCCCAAACAATTGAACACACTAATAAAAACAACCTAAAATAATTTTAATTTTTTTTTTTCCTTTTCATTGTTTTGAAACTTTGTACTTCAAAATGTTTCTTCTGATTAGTAAGATTAAATTGTGTAGGTTTGCAAGCAAAATGATCATGTTTTAGGAAACCCTTCAATTCCAAGAAATCATTGCCCTCTATTATTACAAGTAGGTTGGTCCTAATGTCATTAGCCATGTGCCCCTTCCATTCACATGGCATATTTCATACATTATGTTAGGCATTTTGTTTCATGTTGTCACTACTTATATCTTTAACTAGTCCAAGGGTCATTGGTTCTTGAATGATGCTTTGAATGCAACCACATCTATGGGCTTGAAACAAGGAAGCAATGAACCATCTCCTTTTATCTAATGCGTTGATTGATGATGATGATTATGGCTTTTTTTTGTGTTGGGAACTTTTGCAAAAAACATTGAGAAGGAGGTCATTGGGGTAATTAATTATTTCCTTTCTTTCTTGACAAAATATGATGAGAATAGGGCTCATAATATGCTAGCTTGATGTTAGATCCTAGATGTAAGAGTTTGAGATTAATCTTTTCTTTTATTGGTCAATGGCCATAATTGAAGAATTTGATAGGAAATCTTTAGTTCCTATGCCCTTGAAGTCTTATCATCATTTACATCCATTTTTTGAGGTTGAAAGTTCCTTTGCTTATAAAATTGATGAAAATAAGAGCTTGGACATTTTTGAAATGGTACTTGCAAAAAAACTTGTTAATCGAGTATTGTTCATATTTCATAAATATTAAGTGGATCCAAAAGATATGAAATGCACTTTAAAGTGGTGGAAGAAACATGAAACCATGTTCCCAATTGTTGGCTTTTTAATTAATTAAATGTTAAGGACTTTATTTTCTCAAATTGAAATTGAAAGAGTTTTTCCCTTGTTAAAATTTTCACCAATTTGAAGAGATGTCATTAATAGTTAGATGACTTTGATAAATTATTTTTTGTGAATAAGGATTGACCAAATGATGGAAGGGTGGCATGAATTGCAAAGCTCCTAATAATTAGGTAGATTTGATGGATTTTGAATTAGACTTAAAGTAGGAGTTATGTGAATTTGAAGGCTCATTTGAATGAGATGGGTTGAAAGAGGACTAATTTAATATCTTTTGTCTTGTATTGTAGCCCAGAATTATTTTTGGTTATCTTTTAAGGTTTATAGTCTAAAAAATATGTTACATGTCCATGACTAAATGTCAAAAAACAATTTGTATTTTGTCTTTTATCATTCAGTGGAGTTGGATTTAATTTGTGGAGGTGGTGACAGTGATGGCACAAGTTATGAAAGAGTGAAATTTGTGGGATATGTTTGTTTGTTTGTTTTTTGTGTGTCATTGCAATTACATTGGTGATGGAATGAAACAAGATAAAAAAACAGATCATTTAGAAGCTAAACACTAAAATTTTCTTTTACCTTTGTTTGGATTGTGTTTTTGTTGCACATGATGTTGTAGATGTTCTTGGAGTTTAATGTAACTTGTTTTTTTATGATGGGATGGTTGCCCACATTGTGTGTAGTCTGTAGTTTTATTCACCTCTCCTTCAAATTTTCAATGTGCATGTGAAAAGGTGAACAAAAGTTTGGATATTGTAAAATCCATAGAGGCATTCAATATAAATGATGACAAGCTCAAGGGGATCATATGGCTAATGTGTGTGGTCCTTCTTACTCAATTTAATATACTTTTTTTTGGGATGGGTAATTTTAAGTTCTAAAAATCAATTGTAATGTGCCAAGGAGTTTGGGTGTTATGTTTGTTTGTACCATCCTAAGTGTTGTTCAATGCAATTCATATTTGTGGTTTTGAAGGTTGGATGAGTACATGATCAAAATTTGTGGCATCAATTTGTCAAAACAAACACACCAAATGATAGCCTATATGAAAAGAGGTCCAAATTGTGTTGATATAATTGAATGCCTATAATCATAGTGGAAGTTTCAAACCAACACCTTAACAATGGGGTAACATGAGCCACACCCACCTTCTTAAGGGACTACTTTTGGGGGAATATTGTTTAGAATATTCTTTAAAAAACCCTTTAAAAGAATTTCAAATTTTAAAAAAAAAATTCTTTACATTATTATGTCAAGGTTTATGTAAATGATTTCAAGATATATGTAAATTTCAAAAGTTTTGAAGTTCATTTATAAATCTTTTTAGTGTTAAAAAACATGCATTATATTGTTTATGAGTGCTTTTGAAATCTTTTTATTCATTGGATATTTTTTAGATTAAGTCACATGTCCAATGATATATTATGAACCTTATGATATAAAAAAATCTTATACTTTCAACACTAGATTAAATTGTTGATTCTAAATGTGAAAAACTAAGCACGTGTTACACTTGTGGCATGTGTTAATGTGATTATACACAACATTTATATAATGTGCAATTCAATGATGGATTTTTGGGAATCCTAATGTAAGAGAATAATATGATATTGAAATATCTTGAACAGTTGTCTATGTGCCCCCACTTTTTGGTTGTAGTATATCTTTGAAATATGACCACATATTTTTGTTTAAATATTAGAGCTTTGTAATAATTATGGATTTTCTTTTGGCCTATGTAATTTTTAAAAAATATTGAAAGATCTCAATACTAAAATTTGAAAATGGAGTTAAAAAAATTAGTTTAATATAGTTGACTAATTTAAACGAGTGAAACATTGGTTGTGAAAGCATTAATTGGGCATAAGGACAAATAAAGAACCAAACATGGTATTTTTTAAATGTGAAAATTGGCTTGGTTTCTAAATTTTTAAATTTTGAGAATTGAAGCAAACAATTATGAAAAAAAGTTAATAACCGACCAACATTAGTATATGGACATGTTGGGCAAGCCACAACTACAAAGGTGTCACACAAAAGATTTCAATTACCACAAGTTGATGTTTGATTTGGCACAAAAATGTCAATTTTTTAATTTTGTTTTGGGACATTGGGTACCTTTTGCACCATGAATAGCTATTTTAAGATTTTGACATCTAGAGGGTCAAATTTGGTTTACATAACTAAAGTCAATTGTGAACCATTAGTCAAATCCTTTTCCTTTTAGAATCTCCATTTCAATGGTTTAAAAAATTAGTAAAATGTTATGAAACTCTATATATGACTTATTATAAATATGTTGCATAGGTACAAAATAATCATTCATCACACAATTCCAATGCCTATTCATTGATAAGCTTATTACAACTCGTACCAATTTTTTTAATAAAAAAATCTACACTTTGTATTAATCAAATAACCTTTTAAAAGTTTATATTGTATTTTCAGATTTTTTACCTATGTAATAAGTATTGAAGTTTTTTTAAATCATTATTAAACAAGATGATGGTATTTTTTTTTCAAAAAGTTCATATGTATCAAGAGAATTTTTAAAAAAAAATCAACATTGCAAATTTTGATTCATTTGTCTCATATCTAACATCAATTGAGGGTATGGTTAATATCAATTTACAATGGTCATTCCTTTTGCATTAATGTTATGCTAAAGTAAAGCCTGAGGTTTGAGGTCAAGGCATTACCACAAAAAGGTCCTATGCAAAGCAAGAGTTGAGTCTAAGCTTAATTTTGGTAATTCTTTTTATTAAGGGCTTTATCAAATGTAAAAACTTGTTGAAAATTTCAATAGATGAGATTATTTTTTAAATCACAAGGTGAATCATGTTAAGCTTGGCTAAAAAATGGAAGATCCTTGTGGAAAATTGGGAGATACCTCTTACAAAATGAAAGATAATATTTCCCTACAATGAAAAAGCCCTTTTCGAAAATGGAAGGCCTTAGTTTTATTGGAGGTCAAAATCCAATTTAAAATGTGTCATTTAAATATAATAAAAAGTTTTTGGAAAATCTTTAGCAATGTTGTGAATTTATTTGATTTTTAAAATAAGATTTGGTTGTAGTTTTTTGAAATTTGAAAAAAAAAAACCTTTGGTTTGAATTTGAATTATTTTTTGTGAATCATTAAAAAACCTAGATCCGATTCTAACCTTTTCAAATTTCAAATGTGAAAGTTCCTTACAAGGCCAATTATCTTTAAACCAAAAAAGGTAGTTATATACTAATGCACTTCCAAGTCTCGGGGTGAACACACTTGAGGGTCCAACTATGTGTAGTTGCGAAAAAGTGGGACTTGAGGGGCATTCTCGACTTCCAGCACTAAAGAGGGGTAGAGGGGCGTGCTAGAAGTCCCGGGATTAGACTAGGAAGATGGATTAGAAGATCAAGCACGAATTTGCATCCAAAACCAACCACAAAAAGGTTAGTTTACATTCGGGAACACCTTTGGGTGTTGGGACAAGCCATGGGCAACTTGGACTACTTGACTCACCACGGCCCGGACTCAGGGGAAGCCACCACCTTCCCCATATAGTATTTTCTGCGTCTCACCACGGAGGCTACATCCGAATGGCTCTTTTTCCCAGGACTCCCAAGTTGGAGTCCCGAAACTGTCTCAGGTTGAAGTCCTGGGACTTTGGACTGCCATATCTCTTCGCCCCGAACTTGGATCGGGATGAGTCCTGAATCAAAGTTGTAGCTCTCGTCAAGAGCTTTCCAACGCTGTGTCGCACTCTTTCAGGCGACGTCGGGAAGAGGTCGATTCCAGACTTTTAGTGGTCGGGAGTCAAACTGGTAGTTTGACTCCCGACCCTTCTTTTGCCCATAACTTGGGCTGAAGATGTCCAAATGGCCAATGCGAGGCCATTTTGGACATCTACTCTTCAAGACCTTTCCAATGTCATATAGAACGCACCAAGGCGAGGAGATTTGACTCCTCAAATCGTCTTCTGAATTTTCGGGAGTCCTGGAGGACTCCAAGTCTCCACTTTTGGGAGTGGGAGTTGCATTCTCCCACTTTGCCCAAAATGGGGTTGCGACATATACCATGATTTGTTAGTTTAAAAAACCTTGTCATGTTACATATTGGTGATGGTTTTGAATCGGTCCTTCAAATTCTTGTTGAACTTTTTAGATTGTGAATTAATTTTAAACAATCTTTGTGAACACCATTTCCTTCTTTTACCAAGTTGATTGTTGAATAATGTGAATTAATGCCCTGCATCCATGTGTTTTTGCGGTTGTTCCCTTCATCATAGTAGTTCATGTGGAACTTGAATTATTTATCATTTTTATTTTGAAAAAGTCCCTTACGTGACCTAGAACAAAATATTTCTTAGTGTGAGTCGAAGCATGACCTATAACAAAATTTACCCCGAATTTGTGGCACATGTTGCAATCCAAAAAGTTATTTTTCACAAATTATATTTTTATCTTCTATTTTATGGTCCATTGAAGTTGAGTTTAAAAATGCTTACAAGGATGAAATGAACACAAAATTACTATTCTACCTAATGTGAACATCTAATGCATTTGCATGAGGTTCATTCAAAAGCTCCAACCATGCATTGGTCAAACGACCAATTGATTCCATCTTCATATATATTGTCCTGGCTTAGTTGAAGGCAACAATCTTGACCTTTCCATGTACACCCACTAGCATATTTGACAACTTCAAGTCTTGGCGAATATTCAACACCCCATGACAAGCTACAACCTTAGCTAGAATTTGCAAAATCTAACCATTAATCTCTATCTCTCACAACTATTTCTCACTTTCATCTATACTCCAATATAAAAATGAGATTGAGACCTTGCATAAAATACTTGGTGTGTTTTTAACACATTTAGATGCATTAACACTATCACTACTTCCACACACAATTGGAACATTTCAACTTTCACATCTCCTAGCCATAATTTGCACATTAACCTTCCATCATCCCTTGTAAATTTCGCAAATGTCTATCCCTCCCCCTCCCCCAAGTTTCTTAAACACATTAAATTAGTTGAAAAGTTGAGGGTTTCCTTTCATGACACCCATGAAATTCCAATCTCCATCACTTTCCATTCTCTCTTCATTCTTAAATAAGTCTCATTCAACTTGAAAGTGATGATACAAAACCCTTAAAATCTAACATCATGATTTGAACCTAAAAGTTTCCAATGTGGCATAGGAGCTTAGCAATTATGGACTTGTAGCCATAATAGTAATGCACAAAATTTTTTATAGATAATTCCATGACCATGCGATGTGTATGTTGTGCCACATTTGCCATTCACCATTCATGAATATCCACCTCAAAAAACTAGCCACACTTTTATGAAACCTTAATTATTGGAGTTCACAAAAGTGTGGAACTTTTCATGCCAACAATTATTTGAGTTGTGAGAATATGTTGCACACCTATGCCTCCAAAAGAACTCCTATACCTTTTGATTCTTTAAATATTTTTGACCTTTTGATTTTCTTAGATTGCCAATAGTTAAGTGGATATGTGCTTGAGTACATAACCATTGGAGGTTCGTCATTGTTTTTAATAATTACATAACATTGGCCTTTACATTAAATGAATGATGTACCTATCACAATTGGTATGCAAAATTACATCACCAAAAATTTAAACTAGTCAAAATGATAACCTAAGACTTGAGGATTGCAAGTTGCATTATCTAGATTTATTACAAAACATTACCCAAAGTTGTAAATGGTCCCATGTAACACAACATTGACAAAACACACCATCCCATTTTGCCTCTTTTTGAGCTCACATGGATGAACCCTAATTGCAACCCCAGCTAGGTTAGTCCACCTTGGACTACCTACCTACTTGACTACCTCCCTCCTACCTATCAACCCACCTTTAGCCACCTTAAAAAAAAATTGTTGTCACAACCATGATGTTATTCCTCATTTTTTTGTTGCATTCCTTCCATTGCCATCAACAAGTTGCCTTCTAAGTTGTGTTACCCGTTGCCAAGTTCTATTTGAAATTTTGCTTCAAGGTAGTTTGAAGGGAAAGCTCCTTGAGCTATGAAGGAAACAAATGATCAAACAAGCTTTTAAGATATTTCTTCTTACCCCCTTTTTCTTAGAATTTTTTCAAGTAGCATAATTACATATTGTGAGGAACCAAACACTATGAAATGCAAAAGGGTTGAATTGTTTTATATAAAAATAATAATTTTACTGTTTTGCAAAGAGTTTAACTTTCAATGTTTTTCATTTTTTTCATTTTTAAAAGTTTGCAAGAACTTATAGAACCATGACACCATAGTTGAGTTCCTCACAAATTGTGGTGTTAGATTAATTTAAAATCATCATTGTGAAGGACGACCATATTTTTGAAACACCTTCATCTTGCGATGATGGCATTAAATTTGTGTCTATTAGTTTAGTTTGTCACTAATCTCCAGGAGGTAATAGTAGGGAGGTAGGTCATGGGCTCATATAGGTAGGGCCAAGTTAGTGGGTAAAAGGGTGTTTACAAGCTAATATGGACCAATAAATTTGGCAAAATTTTGAGTTTTTAATAATACTTTTCATATTGTATTTTTTTTTTAAATCATGAAAAGTCATGGATTTTGTAAAAATATTGATATTTGTTAGAAAACAATGATTAGTGACCATGTAATATAGCCTATGTTACAATGTTTGTGAATTTTTTTTCTAGTGTCACAAAATCATGACATCAAGAACTATGCCCATTTTGTTGATTTTTGAAAAAAATTGATGTTATTTCATTACAATGCATGATTATAGTGAGTACATTTAAAACTTTTATAATGATAGTAACACAATAAGTTGTTTGTTTTAAAAAATCCCCTCCATTTGATGTAAGACTTTCAGTTTCAAATGGTTTCATTTTTATATCACACTAAATTACATAAGAATCATATGAACAAGTCCTTTTTCATAAGGTTAATAAAAACATTTGACATGAGACACATTCCAGTCCCTAAGAATGCAAAAACAAATTGACATAGTGACATTCATTTATGAACACTTTAATTTGCAAATGCCCAAAAGTTGGGTTTGTAGTCAATATGTGATAAGTTGGTAGTCTGTAGGTGGCAGGCTAGCATGAATGCATGTTAGTAAAAGAAAGAAAAGAAAAGCACCAACTTTTTTATAAAATAGCAAGTGCAAGTAGGTAGAACATTGAATAGACTACCTAACCTAAGTTCTGACCACGGGTGGTGAGTTGGGAGACAGGAGCCCAATGGCAAAAAGAAAACCCTACCAACAGCCATCCAAATGGGTGCATTTCACTCTAGCCTTATCAAGGATGAAAGGAGTCACATGCTCTGTTTATTTTTTTGTTGTTCATTGTCCACAATGCTTAAATGTAGAGAAGATATCTATCTACCAATGAAGAGAACCACTATTTAATTTACACTATTTTGTTAATAATAGGTGTAGAGTTCCAGATTTTGTGACCTTAAAAAGACAATGAGTTTTTTTTTTTCAAAATGGTAATTTTTTTTGAAAAATTGATTTTTAGGTTGGAAAATTTCGAAAATAATTTTTAAATTAAAAAATTGACCAGATTATATATTAGGTTTCAATAGCTAGCTCAAAATACAAAAGGGTTATCTAGGATAGCTAAATTGGCTTATAGATAATTGCCACTTCAGCTACATTGTTACAAAATTGAAAAAAGAGACCTTAACAATTAAAATTCTTCTTGTGAGAAGATAATAAGTTTTTAAATGCTATTTGATCAAGTAATGTACTATGGAAGAGACAAGGGTGCTTATTAGTAGTAATCTTGAATATTGGAAATATTAGACCACCAGTGCCCATGTTATATACATAAGAAAAAACTTACAAACAGACTTGAATAAAAGACCTCAAAACTGGTTATGAAACTCCTGAAATTCTTGGGATTGTACGAAGTATATCGAATTTCAGTGTTTTTTTGGGAAAAAAATTGTCACAAGGTCAAACTAATTCCAAAATTTGGTGAATTTTTTATGAAGAAAAAAACAGTGAGGGGAGAAGTCTGCCCCCAACTTTTACTTTTTTGGGGATTGTGTCTTGTTTACTAATCACTATTTTAGTCGTCCTGTAAAAAAGTGTTGTGAATTAAGTCGAAATTTGTCTTGGGATGCTTACCACTGTGGCTAGGTTACCAAATTAAAATATGTTTTCAATAGGCTTTTGTGATCACAGTTACACACGGTGTGTTGCAGTACTAGTGTTTTTTTTTTTCATTTTTGCAAAGTAGCCAGTGTGGTCACTTGAAACCTTCTAATGTACAGTTGGTGCTGCTCTTGCTAAAAGCAAGCTGGTGTAATAGTTCTTTACGGCCCCACTAGAATATTTTTATATAAACCTGGCTGCCACTTCAATTTTTCAGGAGAATTATTTGACCCCTTCACAAAATTGTTGGGTGAAAAAAGTTGGCTAGATCTAAAATGAACATAAAGTTTTTTGGTTATTAAACAATTGCATTTGGAGCTCATATGGAGAAGTGTAAAATGTTGTTGTCCGAATTTGGCAACTGGTTGGGGGCAGACTGTAGAATTTTCAAGGATATTGATTCATTTGAATGCATTAAAAGCAACTCCTAACATTAGTGAACACAAGCACTTGCGGGGGGGAATTGAACCCCTGAAACTGGCCTTTCCAGCACAAGTGACCTATAGTGTCAATCAAGTTAGCATACAATTCCAACTTCACAAATTAACACAAGAAGACAAAATTGCAATCAGAGTCCAAAAAGTTGGTAGACTTGTAAAATAACTATTAAATCCAACAAACAAAATATCACATTGTGAAGGGCCAAATTGTTTTTGCCTTCTACATAAACATAGCCTGCAACTCGACAAACCACAAAAGATTTTGCTATTGTGGAAACACTACTAGCAACTCCACAAAACAATTGCACCTTAACCATCAAAGTAGTAGCGATGTTGTGTTGCTTTCCATTGCTCAATACATTCAGCATACGAGAAATTTTTCAAAGTGTAAAATTGTTATGCAAACATGTGCACAACAATTGGGAAATGAATAGTGAACTTGTTGCGAAGTTTTCACTTCATAAAAGCTAGAGTTGAAAAGCATTTCTCATCCTCCATGTTGCATATTATTTGTACCATGTCCAATTTAGCCAATTTGACATACTCAAGGAAGTTGGAAACTACTATCCAAGATGCTATCACAATTTAGGCGCCACATTCTGGTTAATGGATTAGTGTCAAAAGGGGGCACCATATAAGCTACTACATTTGATTTCATTGTGAGCTTGAACAAGCCTTGCTGGCAGTCAAAATCAATAGCATACAAAAGCTTGTGCATTTGAACCTCTTGTTCATCCACCTTGCATATTGTTTTGCCACAACAAAAAGCTATTTTAAGAACTTGAAGGTGATTGCCAAAAAATGCATCATAGTCTTGTTGTAGCCAATATTGGGGATACACAATCCCAAGAACATTCATGACACCATGGGTTGGAAACTTAATTTTTAGCTCCATCAATTTTTTTGTAGCTCCTGCAAAACACACAAAAACCATAGACTTACATAAATAGGAAAAAAACAAATGAAAGAAATCAACAAAAAGAAGGACAAAAAAATGGAAATGTTTTAGGGCATTACCTTTGCATTAGTTTTTCACCAGTGATTCAACAATAGCAAAAACATCTTTTGTCACATATGATTGAAAGCTAGTTTCCAAATCTCGATGCACTACTTAAAGATGTTGGCCATTTGCCTCAAAGGCCAAATGCTAAACATCATAATTCAAGTCAAGTACCCATTGCATCTAGATGTTCTCATGCTTGAACTCCAATAGTGATTTGAAAGCCCAAAAGTTGTTTCTTGTGAATTTGGAGGTTTGATCACAATGCATCATGTAGATGTCAACTTGATTTACTTTAATAGTTGCCACCAGATCACACACATAGAGATCCCTCATTTGTGCAAATTTAATGAAGGCATGGAAAAATTCCAACAATGGCAAGATGCAAACAAGCCCAAGCAAAACTTGAAGGTCACATAAGTTTTTGTAATTTAGTTTGACTTGTTGATTGGTAGGATTATCCAAAACCATCTTCACCAACATAGTCATATATTTTTCCATCACTATTTTGGTAGGGCTCAACATAAAAATCCATCTAGTTTTCCCATTTCAAAAGATTTTATTTCCTTTTGTTTGCATGAGTTTTGCAAGTTTTGTGAACTCCAAGTGCCTTTTAGGTGAGTGGGCAAACTTGTATGAATGCAAGGTTTGTAATAGATTTTCAAGTTGGATCACTAGAGGTAGTCCTAATAAGGTTTGCATTGCCAAATCGGTGTAATGGGCCATATAACAAACCCCAATAAAATGAAGAACATAATTTTCTTTGATTTGTTTTGCAACACCATTCTTGGTGCCTTGAAATACAGTAACATCATTTGCCCCAAAGCAAATTAACTTTTAGGCAATTTGGTTTCTTGGCACACCACCACCTATCATAAAAGCCTCCATAATTACCTTAGTTAGATTATCACTCCCCAATCCTTTAACAACTCGATCCAAAGAAATTAGGATTGAAATCCTCACTTAATTTTACATTACATAGCAATGCATAAATAATCAAGATTGGTTATCCATTATAGAAACTTATCATAGCTGAAAGCCACATAGCAAGTAACTCGCATTGTTGCTTTGGTTACCTTTGAAACCTCTTGGTACATGAACTCTACCATTGTCCAACCAAAGTTATCATTCTAATGTTCCTTGTTGTTTTTTGGCACCTATAGGAATTTAAACAAAGGTTTTAATGCTTCATATTCTAGCATAAGACATCCTTGCTACAACAAATGCAACACAATGGCAAATTGGACCACTTTTTTGCATTCTCTTTAACCACACCATGTGCAACTTGAGTAGCAATAAATTCACAACCATGAGAAATAAACAACTTTTGGTTCTTGGCATGCTTACAAACCTTATAGTAATACCAATCACTTTTTTTCACATCATTCTTAATATCCTTTGCAGTCTTTTTACAACCTACATGCTTAACCAAAGAATCCCATGCAACGTATAACATTTTATTTTTCCCTTCCACCTCATTACAAATTCTACATTTGATAGTATGCAAACTACCATCTAACCTTACACATAGTTTTGCCCAAGGAAGTTAGTAGCCTAGAAGTTTTTAAATTTTTTAATTATGTCATAGTTTCATTTCTTAACTCTGGTTTAAATTTCACAATATGTAGATTTTCTTTAGGAGGGTGGACATTAAGCAAACCTTTTTGGGGGGGGTGGGGGGGCGACAAATTTTTTGAAACACATAACAACATCATCATCATCTAGTTTTGATAGCTCAGAAGTACCAAGAGCAAATAGTGGAGGGGATGATGTAAGAAGACCCT
>Ga0116231_10012338_pt1 | contig 12623 bp, 6 predicted proteins | sample S1TSphgellanicum_2_FD_89695 | JGI IMG/M metagenome (GOLD analysis project Ga0116231, IMG submission 89695) | Host-associated microbial communities from peat moss isolated from Minnesota, USA - S1T2_Fd - Sphagnum magellanicum MG | ecosystem: Host-associated > Plants > Peat moss > Unclassified... | reverse complement strand
CCATTTATGTATAATCACCAGAACAAACGAATGTGTACATTTCATAAGAATGATTGAAATAATACACAGTGGAAATAAATTGTTAGGCCATAACTAGAAACTAAACTTCTTACATAGTTGAGGCAACTATAGCAAGTTTGATGAATAAGAAAAATATAATTGATTTGAAACAAACCCAATTGTTATGTATTATCATTAAAGTCCAAAGGCCTTAAAGAGCATTTTAACAAACGCTGAACTTCATCCCAACTCCATGTGTAGTAATGAATGAAGTCTTCCATGAGCCCATAAAACATAATCATTTACAAGACATGATACACATGTTTACATTGCACATATGCCCTACGGCCACATAAAAAACCTACCAACATTGTAACAAAGTAAACACATGAACATCAAGGGAAATTTCCAATCATGATGTTGTATCATTTATCATCAGAAAAAATACTGTAAATTCATCCATACCCAGGTGGTAGGATATCAATAGTTGGGAAAATAGTGCATTGGAAAAGTAACATGCCAGCCTCCCAGTTATTGGTATTTTATTGTGTTAATTTGAAAATGGAAGGTCGTTTCACCTTCTTGCCACCACGAGTTGTAGGCCAATAACTTGCATCAGACGACCTTACAAGGTTGTGGTAATTCACAAAATGCACATGATAATTGCTTGAACTAAAAAAATGGGAATTGAATAAACTTTAAGTGTTGTTTCTTCATAGGTGGTCAAAGGAAAACCCTAATTTTTCTAGAGTCATTACCTCATTTTGAATTAAGTTAATACCTTCTTAAACGGGCCAAATAATTAGAACTAAAAGGCATCGCAATTACAAATTTTCATGTTGTCCCACCAACACAACAATTGATAGACGAAACTAGTGCTTATGATGTTCAAGTGATTCATTGTGATATGTATCGTACCCAGAAACTTGAGTAACATGAAGCAAGAGTTGAACCACTTACATATTTGTAAAGGTTGATCCTTACTTTGCATCTAATTACCATGGTTTTTTAGAGTGCAGAACATTGAATTATAGAATTGGGTGGGCAACATTCAATACGCCATTAACCATCGACACAAATATTTTCCTTCAACTCTAGGCCACCTCAAGGTACCAAAGGTAACAAATTACTATAACCAAAGTGTAGTTGTTACATGCGTACATTTTCCATACTATTCGGTTTAGCAATAGGCATGGTTACTTGTGGACATGATTGGACAATGGGAATCATTGTTTGTGCCAAGAGGACAATCAACAGGTCATTTGGCAAACCCAAAAACCTTTTCTTCCTCAAGATGTAGAAGGCAATTTGTGAAAGATGACCCAAACATGTAATTTGTCGTAACTGTCACAAGTTTAGCAAGATCACTCAACCCTTAGGCCCTCCTCAACAATAGTTCATTCCTATTAAGTCCATGACCAGGTGGACCACCTTGCAAGTATTGTTTATATAATGTAGATTGTTTGAAAGCACAAATGTTGTCATTGGACATTGTGGAGTACAAATAAGTGCCACGTTTCTTCAACTGTTGCAACTAAATGTTATGCATAATTTTTGCCAAATTACAAGTGGGCATGTCTACCCACTCTTCATCACTAAACTTCTACATATCAAAGGAAATGAAATATTAGCAAAAATTAAAACATCACAATGGAGATGGAGGCCCATATGAAATTAAAATTTTGAATTAATAAAAAAGAAAGAATGATAAGAACTTTGAAGGCAAAATATTCACATGGACCATGAAACCTTCCCATTGCTTGACACAAAAATGCCAAAAGTTGAGCTAATTTGCAAGTTCATGGACACATGCCTCAAAAGTAGCCCCTAACGAGAGCCACCAACAACAAATTATAACATAAAGACTACTAGCTTCCACAAGGGATTTTGCATTCTTGTATTTGTGGCAAAGAACATTGTGTTGATTTTGCAAATTTAATTTGATGAGTTGTTTAATGTGCTTATTGAGCAATTGAATCCAATGGAATAAACATGTGCACTCTTTATCAACCATCCTGACAAAAGGGTCCTTAGAACCATAAACAATTCTAGCAATGTTCCAATTGGCATGTGTGTTATTAGCCATGAATCCCTTAAAATTCGATTTTGCAAACCCATGTTTCAGCATCATCTCATTAAGCTTTGTCCATGCATGAGTTGTTGAGCTTTGGTGTCCTCAAACCACATGTCACAAAATTGTAATAGTCATCACTTTATAATAAACATGATCATATACATGATGAGCCATAGTTGTCCAGTTAACAACATGCTTCACATGATCAAAGATGATTTAAACATTCTACAAATGCCTTGCAAGCTACATTCATGTTACAAGGTTTGTTCCACTCCCCATGCCATTTATCAATATCTTGAAAATGATTTTGTCTTAGAAATTGTCATGGGAAACAACACTCCTGGATGTAGTCATATTGATTTTTAGACTTCAATTCAAGGGTGTTATCAATATAGCCACCCCCTGAACGATGTTGGAAAGAAGTAGTGAGATTACAAACATTGGGCAAACTCAGTTTAGAAAAGTTGTCATAGATCTACTCTAGTTGTTCATTATGTAAAAGCTCCACCATGCCATCGCCACTATCATCTAATAGATGTTTAACCAAGAATGTTTTGTTGGCACTTAGAGACATCACAAATAGCTTTGTATCAGGTGTGCAACCAACCTCCTTTGTGTTCAACCTTTTAGTTTTGACCATAGACTCCCTGCACTTGCTATCCACCATAAGATGCTTGTGGACCCTAAGATGAATTGTCACTCTAGAAATTGACTATAGTCTATGCACAACATAATAGATTTGTTCCCTACAAGTGGTGACACAAAGGGGAAGAAGATGACATAATTTGCATTCAAGTGGAAAAGCAGATGGAAATACTACCATTTGACCTACAATTGGAATGTGTGTGCGTTCACCACACCAAAGGGTTTCATTACAAAAGGTAGATCTTACAAAATGCTCACAATCATCTTGCAGACAATGCAAGTGACCCAAGCAATGAACCTTCCTGAAATTAAGCCCAAATTTGTTTTTGATATTGGTTGTGATCACTTTGCACCAAGCATGCCCATTATACTTTCTATCCATGCCTTGCATTTGCAAAGGCCTATGAATAGTTGAAAAAATTGGCAGTAGTTTGAACATGACATCCCCATTGAATGTAATTGGTAAGAATTGGATTTTTTGAAAAACAATCTTATCATAATCCAAATTTCACAACTCGTTGGAGCTATGTCCAAGCAACACCATGGCACAGAAGCAAGAGACAACAAATTGAATATTGCCCACTAGGTTGGAGGGTTGTGGTGACAATTGGGCAACTAATTAAAGAATCAATTTTGGTGATTTCATCGACAAAGTAAGGGTTGTCAAATTGTCATTTGAGGAAAAATCAAATAGTCCGTTTAATGAAAACAAAAGATGCAAGAGCATCCAAACATTCAGGGAGAATGTGGGTAATGTTGTTTTCTTCCTTCACAATCTTGACCACAAAACTTGTTGTCCTTGACATCAGCATGGTTTCTTACGAATTGTGAATCAGACTCCCAACAACGCGATAATGGCTAGAACCAACAACTCATTGTCTTCCTTGAGAAGAGGTTATAGGAATTTGGTACAAAGAATTTGAAATAAAATTTATTAGAATCATACAAGACGTCCTTGGATATGTGCAAAGACCCTAGCCAAAAAACAAACATAGTGCACAAACAATGTTTAAAGATAGTGGTTGTCCTTAAATTGTCAACCATGATGGTGAGGTTCAGATGTCTAATAGCATGAAATGTTGCCATATTATCAACAACAGAATATAAAGTGATATGAAACATTGAGAATGCAAAGAAGTTGATTTCCAATCAAATGCAAAGAACAACTTTGAACAATTTGGAGGATGATGAACATGAATTTCGGAGATATGTTGTTGGTCGCAAGTGGAACAATTATGGGATCAAACAAAGACCAAATTTTCACACACACACACAATTCTTTAAGTGAGTATTGACAAGGGGATCTTTCTAATGTGAATGACAACAATGAATGGTATAACTCATGGTATAACCCAATATTACATGAATATTGATGAAATGTGAAGTAGATAATTGGAAAATGGTACAAGCTATTCATCCTTATTTATGAATCATCGAGAACCTAAAGAAGTAATTTCCAAAGGTTGGTCTTCATTAATTTAGTTGCAAAAATGCACTAGATTCCAACAAAGAAATGAAAAAGATAAGGGAAATGTTTAAAGTTGTTTTCAAAAATTTTGAAAATCAATATTGATTTATTCAACATCAAGTACACTAATATCTAATTGGCATGCCCAAAAGTAACAATGAATGAAAAAAAGAATGTATTGCCACAGAAAAAGGTGGGAGGGGTGGTAGCACCACATTAAAAGAAGAGGACAATCCTATTAGAACTAGCCGTTAGGATAACATGAATTTTACTAGCTATATTTACAATGTCCGTAAATGCAATATGTAGGAAAAAGGTGCATAGGGTAAAGGGTAATAGGAATATTGTAATATGTAGAATACACTAATTAAATCGAAGGTTATAAGCAAAGTAATTGATAAAACGAATAAATGTCAGTTCTATAATGTTTCACATAGGTCAAATTCAAACCTAAACTACGATAATCATGTGACATCTAACTAGTATGATTCTACCAGCATGAAATGTCATGAGGATAGAAGATGCTACGAACAATAATTGAAAAACAATCTATGAACCATTTGTTGACAAAATTTGATGACTAGATATGAAATTAAAAGTCATCAAGTGCTAGAATGAATGGATAAATACTCCAAAAAAATTTGAACTTTTGGGGGAAGGAATATTGAATAACAAAATCAAGTATGGATCATAACAAATCAAAATAACAAAAAGTGGTTGCAATAGGTAGTGGATGGAAAACATGTTGATGTGTATTTGAAAAAAACATATAGGTCTTAAAGGAAGAGAATATATCATCCACATACGTTTTATTTTAAAGTCTAAAATGTTATAAATATAGTTTTTGTGTGTTATAAATATATTTACGCACCATATATATACAACATACATATAGGAAATTTCTATGCACCCATATGTATGTCACACAAATTGTCGCAACTTTAGCCTTGGGCTTGTGATCAAAGCAAGGGCTGGTAAAGGTGCGGGCCAAGAGTGAAATCCAAAAGTCACATTTCATGCTCTTGGTAATGTAGGAAAGTGTGAGGGAATGAGCCCCCACACTCCCAAATGAACTCCCACTTTGGGAGTTGGAGTCACAGTGGACTTTCAAATCTTTAGAGGGCGATTATAGGGGCCAAAATTCATTATATCGAAGATTTCCTTATATTTTTGAAAAGCTCTTAGAACATAGATTTCTAGAATGGGTTTGCATGACCCATTTGGGCACTTAAAACATAAATTATAGCCAAAAGAAGGGTCGGGAGTCAAATTGTCAATTTGACTCTTGACCACTAAAAGTCAAGAATTGCCTTGATTTCCTTATGTGCAGGTGACGTGTCACATACCGTTGAAAAGTTCTCAACAAGGGCTACAACTTTGATTGGGACCTCACCTCAATTGGAGGTCTGTACATAAAATTATAGGCTTCCAAAATTGCAAGAATCCCAATTTTGGGAATTTCGGGATTCCAACTTGAGAGTCTCGGGACAAAATGACATTTGGGTGTTGGCCCCGTGGTCAAGCACAGAGAATAATATAAGGGGAAGGTGGTGGCTTCCTCCAAGTTCAGGCCGTGGTGAGTCTTATGAGTTTGTGTTTGCTCATGGCTTGTCTATGCACCAAAAGTGCTCCAACTATGCACTAACCAAGTTGTTGTTTGGTTTATGCAGGTCCGTGTGAGTAATTGAATTGCTTATCACTCTTCCTAGTCCCCATCCTGAAGCTCTAGCATGCCCCTCTACCTCAAAGTGCTGCAAGTTAAAAAACGTGCCCCAACTCCTTATCCTTCTATTGTTTTCACTTTAGACTCACATTTGAATCTATCAAGGAGCTTGGGAGCACATCATAGATGTAGTAAAAGTTTTTTAGATCTATGCATGCCATCTAGATAGGCCACATGTCTATAGTTAATACATGCGTTTACAATATTTCAATATCATATTGTACTTCATAATATATACATAATCCATGTGGGTTAATTAGTAGGAATTATAAATGAAAGCTTGGTACAATATTTGATGTTGTTGTTAAATAACTCCATGTATGGAAGGAGGTACACTGGGGCGCCATTATGATGGAAAATGGAATTGAGACAAATATTGAAATTAAAAAATCTTGAAATGTCCATTATTAATGTAACAACAACATGCCAAGGATTTACCAAGAAAGTATGCATGTTGGTAACAAGGTAAAGCTACTTTTGCAAGTACTGTAGGATAATGCGACATTGCAACCTTTAAAAATGAAACCCTAATATGTCCTCTATTGATTATAAAAAACTATAAATAGATCAACAAAATGCAAAACACATAATTGTTACCCAAATGTAGAGAGTTATCACAAGCTTGAAGCAAGTTCCAATAAAAGGCCGAAAGTGGCAACACTAGTAGAAAAATAAAAAAGATCAAAAATAGTCGCAAAAGACACTTTTAGTCGCCTAAGACAAGTCGAAAAATGGGGTTTTTCTTCTAGTGCAAGGACAACAATAAATTCAATAAGGTGTTTTAAAACTAGAATGAAAGTTCCGTTATAGCCACTCACACATATAACACTCAAAATAACTTTAATGATTATTGAATGTCAATTCTAGCTAGCTATAATTCGAGCTGATGCATGTATGCATGCATGTATTCATAATATTCTTGAATTTGATTTTAGCCTTCAACTTTTGGCTAGGTCCATACATTTTCTAATTCTTGAAAATGAATTTCAGGTAACAGTTGCTGCATAGTTTATGACACGCTCCCAAGTCCTTAATTAAACTCAAGTTAGGTCTAAGTTACTCTCACAGCGAAATTGTGAGGAACTTGGGGCACACTCCCAGCTTTCAGCACTAAAAGGGGTAAAGGGGCGTGCTGAAGCTCCGGGATGGGACTTGGGAGAGTGACAAGCTGTTCACTTACTCGAACCTGCATCAAACCAACCAACAAGTTGGTTAGTTCATTTTCTGGAACACCCTTGGTGCTAGGACAAGCCACGGGCAACTCTGGACTCATTTGACTCACCACGGCCCAGATTCGGGGGAAGCCACCACCTTCCCCCATATACTATACTATGTGGCTCTCCGTGGCACCCACAGCCGAATGGCTTTTTGTCCCAGGACTCCTAAGGAGGAGTCCCGAAATTGTCCCGGTTTGGACTCTTGGAACTTTGCACGATCATAACTCTTTGCTCAGATCTCTGATTGGGATGAGGTCTAAAGCAAAGTTGTAGCTCTCCTCGAGAGCTTTCCAACGGTGTGTTGCACTCCACCTACACACACCAGGGTTGGGTCGATTTCTGACTTTTAGTGATCGGGAGTCAAACTGCCAATTTGACTCCTGGCCCTTCTTTTTGCCATAACTTGTGTTGCAGATGTCCAAATGACCCATGCAAGGCCATTTCAACATCTACACTTCAATAGCTTTCCAATGATATAAAGAACACCCCAATGCAAGGTGTTTTGACCCTTGAAATCGAGTTCTGAAGTTTTGGGAGTCTCGGGGGACTCCCGCGTCCCAATTTTGGGAGTGTGAGTTTCATCCTCACACTTCCTTCAAAGTAAGGTTGCGACAGTTTGCATGTGTGATCTAAACCTTAAATTTGATTCTAATTAGCTAACTCGCAACCTACCTCAAATGATTTAATTCAATTTTAGTTAGGTGGTAGATCAAAACATTTTAGTAGCAACAAGCAAAATATTTATAAAATTTCAACATTTCAAGCCACTATTTGGACTCTATATTGATGGGTTTGTTTCAATAGCCCATAGGTGTTTACTTTTTGTAATTAACAAGATACAATGTATAGTAATGGGTTGGTAAATAGGTTTCTTTAGATGAAATTGGCAAAATCTATATATGATAAAACATCCCTTTTGTAGTTTATGAAGTTTGAAAACTATGGTACTTTGGGCCGAAACAAAAGTTTATACATAGTCCAAATAATGGTTGGAAAAGCAATGAAATCAAGTTAATATGCTGAAAGGAAGGACCCAAGATACAAAATACAACATTCTAGAGTCATCCAGAACATCAAAAATGATGCAATAGACTTAGGTAAAAAAAGGAAGAAGACATAAGAAATGTAATGTCAAAAAACAATAGTCCAAACCTATTTTCCATTCATTTTTTTCTTCTTTCCACACCTAAGGTGTGTACTTGTCCATGTCACCAATAATGTCATGGTAAACTCCCATAGCCTTTTGCACAAAATAGCCTTCACCCATACTCCCTTCTAGTTAGGAGTTGTGTCTCACAAACCCCTTCAAGGTCTTTAGATATCATTTTATGGGGAACATCCAACGATATGAGAATGGGCTTCCTATGGCCACCTCTTCAACTAAATGAGAGTTAAGATGGATTTGGCTATCAAAAAATGATGTTAGAAGTTGCATTTCCAAAAAAATCATCGCATTAAAAGAAAAATAAATATTTTCAACCAATCTCTATGATGTAATTTTAGTCGCAAGTGACATTTTACAATTAAAATCTCATTAGTCGCCTTGAACAAGTCAAATGCAATATTAATCACAATTGACAAGAGGTATTGGATGAAAGAAAAAATCAACAAATATTCATCCCTTGATTTCATTGTATACGTATTGTCACATGTGTCTATAATTCAATTATTTTGGTCACAATTTAAAGCAAATGATGTGCTACCACATGTCCCAATATTTAATTATTTAGAATATAAATATTATTATTTTTTAGATATAATTTAGGACGTTCAATTCAAATGTTTGGATCATCTTATATTATGGCACATGGCCCAATGTAAATATGCCACATGGCACTTTAAAATGAATTTAATAAAAAATATTAATATTAGGTTGGTAGGTACATAAATAGGTGCCTATAAACCTAGGTTATATACCTACTGACTTATTTAGGTTAAAAGGTAGGTAGGTAGGTAGGTTCCTACCTTCCTAGGCTAAATACCTACTCATATATGTAGGTACTTAAGTAGGTAGGTACATAAGTCAACCTAGGTGCGTAGGTTAAACGAAGTATCTATTTAGCTAGGTAGATAAGTACGTTGGGGAAGTAGGCAATTTAAAATTGTGCATAATTTGTTTTTTTGTTTTGGGTTCAACCTTTTAATTGGTTCATCCCATGTGCATAAATTTTTTAATGTGAAATTGAATGATCACACCCTTTGTTTCTATAATGTTCAAAATAAGAAAAGAGAACAAACAATATGTGATAAGTTTTGAAGCTACAATTTTTTCACAAACTAAATTGCAATTCCAAAACTTTTTTCATGCCTTTTAATCTGAATTTTTTAATTTATAAACAATTTAAGTACATGGCTCATTAGATAATTATATAATCATTTAATTAATAATGATTTAATTTAACATATATTTAAAGCATAAAATATACATTATAAATATTAAATATTCATTATCAATTACTTAAATAAATAATAACTTCTTAATATTTAGCTAACTATCTATCTAGCTACTCATAAATTGTCAATACATAAGTAGAAAATAAATAGATAATTAAAATATTTAAAAATATTTTATTACTTTTAAAAATCTAGTCGACTTATAAATGATATAATTAATGTAAGGAAAATGTAATTACTGCAATTAAAAAATAATTATTTTTAAATTTCAAATTTAAATATGAACTAACAATTGTTCTTTTTAAAACACTTCCTATAGGATTTTTTAAATTTTTAATATTAAACTAGTTACGTTAATTATTATATAATTAAATTTATATTTGAAAAAAAATTTACGGGTCAAGTAAATGTTTTTCTCTATTGGTAATTATAAACTATAAATAAAATAATTTGCTACACATATCATCAATTTTTATAATTAAAATAAAATTAATATAAAAATATTTATCATAAATAAGAAATTTAAAAAATTGAGAAATTGAAAATTAAATTACTTCATAAGAATACCTCAAATTACAATTCTTACAATAACTATTTCAACTACATTATAAATTCCTCCAAAATTTATACTCAAATTTCAATTTATAAATTATAGATTGCGAATAATTATGTTCAAGTAAAAAATAATTGCACACATACTATGATTAATTCTTCTCTGAAATAATTACAATGATTTTAAAGTAATGTGACATTAATTACAGTAATTCATTTCTTTTACTATAAGAATATAAATTATATATTATAAAAATGAATGCTGTAAGAATAATTATTTGATGTAACCTGTAATTAATAACTATAATCATTTATAATTATTTATAAAATGATTTATTATGGATAACACTAGTAGAGAAAACCTTTAAAACTCAATCAATAACTTTCTAAATTGAATTATTAATTTTATATTCCAAAAAAAATTTCAAAACTCAAATATCAACTTTTAGATCAAATAAGTATTTTGAATCTCAATAACAAATTTCCAAGTTGAAATATCAATTTTTAGACTCAAATATAGATATTCAAAATTGAAATGTCCATTTTCGAACTCAATTAATAATTTTCTGAATGAAATATTAATTTTGAGAATCCAAAAAAAATTCAGAATTGCAATTTTCAGCTTTCAGATCAAATGATTTTTTAAAATTTAAATTAAAAATATCAGATTGAAATTTTAATTTTTAGAATTGAAAATAATAATTTAGAATTCAAATATCAATTTTTATATCAAACAAGCTTTTTGAATTTAAATATAATTTTTAAAATTGAAATAATATTTTAAGGAATTGAAGTAACAATTTTCAAATTCAAATATCAAGTTTCAAACTCAAATAAAAAATTTTAGAATAAAATATCTATTTTAGGATTCATTTTAAAAAATTTAATAGTTTAAAAATTGAATTCCAACAGCAATTTTCAGACTTGAAACATTGAAATTTAATGTTTAAATATAATTTTTATAATTGGAATTATAATTTTAGACTCAAACATATATTTTTTGAATACAACTAACATTTTTAAGAATTCATATTTCAAACTTCAAATTCAAATAAAAAATTTTGGAGTTGAAATAATTTCAGAATTGAAATAATTTTTTTTACATTTGAATAACAATTTTCAAAGTCAAATATTGATTTTTAGATTCAAATAAAATGATTCAAAATTGGAAAAAAAATATTTATTTAAATTTTAAAATTCAAAATGTGAATAAAAAACTTCAAATTCACTTTTTTATATATAAATATTGAAGTATCAATTTTTTCGATTGAAATATAATTTTGAGAATTGAAATATAAATTTTCATATTTGAATAATATATTTTAAGTTCAAATATCAATTTTTAGATTCATTGTATGAACAATATACAAACATATGCATAATTAATATACACACAAATATATATTTATGATATATGTAACATATCATAAGTATAATTTTAATACATATGTAAAATACACCCCTATGTCACCATAAAATACTTTTTAAATGCAACTAATTTAGTGACTATTGCAATTAATGGGACATATCAATTTATTAATGGATGAAAATATACTTAAAAACCATCCAACTAATAGGATGAGGTTTCCAATAGTTGCATCATAGTTGTAAGAATACCAAAATAGTTGAAATTTGATCTTATAGTTGTAAATATTCCTAAACTTAGCCACAAATGACTACATGTCACCTATAGTTGCAAATGGAGTGGTTACATTTTGGCTAATTTCTACTAGTGTCACTATGCCATATTCTATCCTCATGAAATCCAAATCCTTAACATCCACATTCTTAGAGCAAACCCAATGAAAAAGTTTAGTTAATTTAAACACAACTTGAGGAACCCCTTTTGTTACAAATCCACGTATGGCAATGGGAAGCATAAAATGGATCAGATTACTGTAATCACATGATTTGAGGCTCGAGAATTTGTCCTTTTGACTCAAGCTATTCTTTAGGGCTACCCCACACCCAATAGGTGTTCTTAAGGATTGCATTGTATGGAAAAATACATTTTGATCTACCCTAGACATGACATAGGGAGCAACTCCATGTTTTGTTGATTGCCACAACATATGTTTGGTGTTTGATACTTCAAGTCATCCCTTCCAGAATCAATATCTTTGGCTCTTTGTAGATGGAGGAGAAAAAAATGGCACACATTTTTCACTATGTACATCGAATCAAGCAAATGTCGGATGGGTAACTCTTTCCAATATTTGAGATGTGAGTTCAAAGTTGACAACCTGTTCATTCTTGGAGTGTGCAAATTGTCAGCAGTTGTGACCCACAAATTCATCCATTGTATGTTATGCATTTCCAACAAGGTGGCCTTCTTTCCACTATGTTGTCAAAAGTACATCCTCAAGGAGATTCAAAATGGATGGTGTAATGTGAAAGGAGGTTGTCTAACTAGTGTGCAATTTGATTTAATCCTGGATTTTAGGCATAATTGCATCAACCGACTTGTTGTGACGGCGCCCCATCATTGTTGCATGGAAATGCATGGTTGCCTTGTTTTCTGAGCTGTGTGGTGTGTGTAAAATTGGGCAT
>Ga0116231_10012337_pt1 | contig 12625 bp, 1 predicted proteins | sample S1TSphgellanicum_2_FD_89695 | JGI IMG/M metagenome (GOLD analysis project Ga0116231, IMG submission 89695) | Host-associated microbial communities from peat moss isolated from Minnesota, USA - S1T2_Fd - Sphagnum magellanicum MG | ecosystem: Host-associated > Plants > Peat moss > Unclassified... | reverse complement strand
TTTCTTGTTTTTTTTCTTTGGTGTTTCTTTGTGGTGGTTTGGTCCGTGTTTTTTTTTTTTTTTTTTTCTTTTTTTTTGTTTCTCTCTTTTTTTTTTTTTTTTTTTTGGTGTGGGTGCTTTGGTTTTCGTATGATTGTCAGCATCATTGTGTGTAAATGTGCCAAAAAAGATAAATGTTATGGCCAACGAAATTGTTGGATATGGTGGTTTTAATGTTTTTTTTGCCTTAGTTATCTTGAGTGAATTAATAATTAAATGTGTAATAAGGTTTGCTAGGTTTGTGAGAATTTTAGAAAAGCAATGGGAATGGTAGCAAGGAACCATTAGTGTTGTATGTATGACTGATTTTTTTTTTCAGGCCAATGGAATTGCTGAATTTGATGGTCTGAATTTTTTTTGTGTGTTATCTTGAGTGAATTAACAGTTCAATGCATAATAGCTACTTACACACAGGGTGCTTTGCACATTATTTGTGCACTTTGAAGGTCACTTTACAAAGTGCGATTTTACCTCCGCCAAGAGGCAAGTGTTTCAAAAAGCAAAATGGCCCCTGTAATACACACTTTTCAAAATGCCCATTCCAATGGTATTCACTTTTGGAATCACTTGTCGCACCTTTTTTTAAATTGTTTTTTCTTGTGGTACCCACAGTTATCATGGGAATTTAAAAAAATAAAAAACTGGATCAGGTTGTTATGCTTGATCAAGCCTGATACCTAGGGCTTTACTCTACACGTTCACAAATAGTAATGAGAACCTGGGCGGCCTCATTGGCTGCTAGCTCTCAAGTTAAACACAACAACTACTAGCTCTCCAGTTAGCCTACACACAACAACCACCATAATAAGAATTTCAATGCCTTGACTCATTGGCTACTAGGCAAAGGGTTACACACAATAAACTTGCATCATCTGTATATGAGCATTTTCAGATTGAATTTTGTGAAATAGGTCTTTCTATCTAACTTTAGAAATGTGCAACGTGGTTCTTTTCTAGTTTATTATTTAACTTTGAGACCTCATTTCTATTTAACACCTCATCAAAAGGAACTAGGGTCTTAAGGTTCCACTGGGTACCTCATCCTTCACATCATTTTTCATCTAAAATGTTTTATTGAAAGATGTTCAAAATGTTTATTTTTTTCTTAGAATGGGTGATGTTCAAATAGTTTTTAAAATTCTAACTCATTATTTTGTGCAACAACCATCATACCTATTATGATGCACATTTCCATTTTTCACCTTCATAAAGTCCTTTACTTCCTTTGACTCCTCCCTCTTTCAAATGTTTGGGCACCTTTTGGGTATGGTATCCTTTGATAGCCCAAAAAGACCTCTAGTTTGTAAACAAGCTTTTTTCCCAATAATTTTTGGTGGCATTAGCCTCATACTGACAATCCCCATCATCCCAACATCCTATTTAAAAAAGCTATGTCATTATAGCTTTCATCACTGTTAGATTTATGGTTGATCAACATCCTTTCCTTTTTAAAGCTTTAGCACAAGTCGACACCAACACCTTCCATTTCCAACAACACTTCAAGGTGATTTGCGATCTTCTATTGCCCCCAACATGTGCATGTTTTCTTCCTTTTGAACAATCCATCGAACAACAAATGGTTCAATTTTAGGATTCCATCTCGCAACGTTTACACCATCATACCCTTTCCAACATGATATTTGAAACCCATCATGCTAAAAAATTATCATGTTCTAGTTTTGGGGCAGGCATTTGGCTTACAATTCAATTAGGCTTTTTAACCTTTAGATGATCTTCCCCATCTTTTTTCACATCATTTCAAATGCAAGTTGGATTATCACATCCTTCAATTGCAAATATCCTTCAATGCTATAGGTGTCCACCTTTTATGTTGCGCCCACAACAATGAGCACATGAACACCCATGATGCAGTTTGTAACATTTTTGTTGCCATTGCACAAGATGATGACTTCCATGTCAGATGAAAACTACACGTGCTTTTTTTAATGATGTTTCATTCCTTTCATTAATGAGTTGACATTGTGCTCACCAAAGATGGAATTCACACCTTAGTCAATGTTGTCATTGTCAATTCAACACAAGCGAACTTACTTTGTTGATCTTGCATAACTCGAAGATTCATTGTCTTCAAAATAACGCAAGCCAAAGAAAGAAGCTATCACAACAACAACCCACTATTCATTTCTTTTTTAAACAATTGAAATGTTTGGATGTTTAAACAATAAGTTGATGTGTTCTTACATGATTGTGTCAATGCCATGTGGAACTCCAAAAAGCCAAAGGGCCCTCCTCTTTTTGTCTTGGATATATTTTTTGTGTCAAAAAATTTCAATTACATTACAAAAAATGCAAGCCACCTTCATCTTAAGTTGAGCAAGATCGATAGGTCTAGCTATTGTCCAACTTCCACCCCTTCAAGACGCACCCCCCCCCAATCACCATGACTGACCTCTTACTAATAAGACAGAGAGAATAAGACAAGAGATTTTGACATCTAGTTTGTATTAGGTTCACATCCTGTAAATTTATCATTTTACATTTTTCTTTTTCCTTGTACATTTTCTGGATCTGTGGTGTGTTTATTAATAAAGTTTTGCAGGGTTAGCACATAAACCTCCAATATTCCTTTCATAAGCTATCTGCTACTCAGCACAAAGGCACCAATGCCCAGCTCTCATTGGCCCAATGATTAGTAACCCTTTGGCTTCTTGGACGAAATCCTCTCTTTACGGTTCTTATTATGGTTGATTGGTGAGAGGCTGCTTGTTATCAGGAATATCCTAGTGGCCTCCTGTGCCTCGGATATTTCTAGTAAACGGTCCAGGAGGAGTGCCTTGGCTATTTATGGTAACTAAGCAGACTCTAACCCGGGTAGAACACCTGTTTTGCCTCAGCTATTTGGCCAGGGTGAAGCAGCACGTACATAGGTGGTACCTTCACCTTCTTGAGTGATGCCTCTTATTATAGGCTATATTTAATCCAGGAAATGTTAAATTTGGACTCAGAGACCTGGATTTAGTCTTTTAGGCCCAATATTTCTAATGTCTATTAAGAAACCCAAAAACATTTAGGGTTTTCACAATTGTTGGCTGGCTATTGCCTTTTTATTTCATAAATGGTTCTGGTAGGTTTTTATTTTATTTATCATTTTTGAATCACATAGGGTATCAATTATCAAGAAATTTTTGAGAATTTAAACCCACTTATTTATCAATTTATTCAGTTATTCTTTTGGAAATAATCATCAGTTATGTACAAGCGTGAGTTGTCAAATACCCACCTTCAGAATGATTTGTTATGTTGCCTAGGTAGGGTAGGTTATAAGGTTACTTTTAAAATTGTATTCTTATTCTTGCTTTTTTGTTTTCTATCATAAACATGTTTAGGGTTTTAGTAACCCTGCTTGGATGAAATTCCAACGATCGAAGTAAGTTATTAAATTTTGGAAATTCAATACCCAACCCACAAGGATCTTGCCAGTTCCTGGAATGATATGTACTAACCAAGTAGGTTATCAATTGGGTTTTGAAAAAAAAACCAATAGATAGGTTATCAATACCCGAGTTGATAACCGGGTGTTTTCTCATAACCAGACAACAGGTTTTTACAGTGGTATCAATGTAGGGGCTAATTTATTCAAGGCCCCCCACACTGGTACCTTCTTCACCTCTTGAATGAAGCTTCTTTTTGGCTATATTTAACTTGGGAAATTTTTATATTCTAATTCATAGCTCCTGAATTTAGTTCTAGTAGACTGGGGATGGGCTATTTGTAATGTTTATAAACCACCCCCAAAACATTGGTATTTCTACCATGGTGCCAGCATAGGTGTGTCACTCTGTGGCCTTGCCATTTACATTAAACAGTACCTTAAGGCAAAAGAAGAATTATGAAAATTCAAATATTTCACCAAGCAAAAATATAATCTTCAAAAAAATCCTCTAAAAGAAACTAGAATCCTTCAAGATATCATAACTCTATAACTAATCTCAAGTTTCAACACCAGCCAAAATATCATCTTAAAAAAATCCTCATATAAAAATCAACCTACTACCTAGGGGCCTAAGCTACTATACTCTATATTGAAATTAAACACAATATCTGGTAGGCAAGGCCAATAAATGGTCTGGAAACAGTTTTCTGTTGTGTTCCAGTACATTAGCTAACCGTCGTGGTTAGCTCAGTTGCTTTCTTTTACTACCTACTTACTAGGTAGGTAGTAAAAACAGCCCTTACATATGTATAAACCACCTACTTACCTAGTAGTTACCTATTTTCCTACCTACCTATGTATGAGACCTATTTCCTACAGAATTGGTTACAAAGGTGAAACTAACTATTAACTCAGATGAGGTTCATCCACAACTGAGCAATAACGGGCATCCAGTGGATGGTGCACTGGTGGGTGCTAGTTCACGGTGGCCGTAATGTAAATGTGGGCCAGGACTGGGGTGAGGTTAGTTTGGCTCATTGTGAGTGCTACCCATGGGCAAATTATGTTCTTTCATAATTATGAACTTCGAAGGGTAGGTGACATGAGAGTAGTCTAATGTAAGATTCAGAAAGGCAACATCATAAGAGAAGAGTAAATCACATTGTAATGTTATTCTCATTCCTGGGTCCTCCTTAGCTTAAAAAGTAGTATACTAATGCCTTATTGATTATAATACTGAAATTTTAAATTGATGGCAACCATTAACTTTTTTATTGACTTTTTTTATCACCAAAACACGTGAAGCAAAGTCAATACATTCTTTGATTTTGAATTCCTAGAATATATGGTTCACATCTATAAAGGTGTACACACTACATTCCTTTTCAACTTTGAAAAAGGTTTGAAATTCCCCACGTTGATTTCAACATGTGCATCAGACTTATCTTTAAAGTCATCCTGTATTTGAGCTTGCCATTGGGCTTGTCTTTGCCTTTTCAAGTTGAGTTTTGAACTATCCTTAAGTTACCCATGTAAGGGACCTACAATCAAAACTTAGCACAAGATGACAAACGTTTTGTCTTGCAACCCTCTTTCTCCTAAAACCTTCATTCAATGGAAAAAAAACTCGTTACACATCAAGCCACTATTGCAAATCATGAAAATATTCCAACAAAATAAAATAAGAGACACATACACAAACGAACACACACACAAAACATAAGAAAAGGTTAAGAAAGGAAACACACACAACCTTTACTTATTTGAAAACCTTGCCAAATTTTTAAATTAATGTTGTTATGAATCACGCTACATTGTTTTGAATTGCAAAGCCCTTGCCATCGCCTATACCTAAAAACCTTGCAAAATAAAAAGATTAATTTTGCTTTGTAACCTTTTTCACACACACACACACAAAAAGCTTCGTTGCTTCAAATCGCAAAACACGCACAAAAGAATTACCACATTACTCCAAATCACAAATCATTAAAAAAAAACCACAAGAAAACAAGAAGATTAGCATGTGTGATTAAACTTTGATCACTACCAATTTTTGTGGGTTTTCAAGTCTTACCCACTCTTATTTATGTTAGTCACACATCCATCCACCGTTCTACCACTCGTGGTCTATTTTGGCCAAAACCCACAATGAGAACCCCCTAACATGCCTAAAAATTGAAAACAAATTGCTAGATTTTTACAATGCATTCCAGTTGGGTAGCCAAAATATAGAAGGATAATTTTATTTTATTTTTACTTTGATATTTGGTCTATAGCGAAATTTGGCTAAATCTTCTTGTTGATCATATAATTAATTTGGCTACATAAAAAAAATTAAAAAGAAAAAACCACAAACAATTGAAATTTCACTTGCTAACAAAACAAATTAATTTAGAATAAACTTCACAATTGAAATATCACCTACAATAATTTAATTTAATATTTTTTAAAGTTAGAGCAATGGTCTTTGATTTAAACCCACTTTGTATATAGACAATATATATAATATTAATGTATAAAATACATGCAAATATATAGGGTATGTGGAATAAGCTTGTGCCTAGAGGTGAATAAGAAAAACCTATCTTGTTAATGAGATTGTTAACATGGTAGTCTTGAATTGTTCCCTTTAAAAGCTTGGCACTTAAATGTTATAATAGTTTTATAAGCTTGTGTCTAGATGTGAAGAAAAAAATTGCAACCAATGATATTATCAAATTGGCACCTTAAATTAGAACTATGCAACAATTAATACCTTTGTTATATATCTACTTTTGAACAAAAATCAAATATTTCATTCTTTCATAACTTTCATATTTCACTAAAAGAATTTTTAAAATTTATGACTCCATATATGACTAAAGGCCTTTAGTTGTAATGGACAAGTAGCAAAAGACAAGTAGTTATTTAATGTTTAATGTGGCACTTTTCATCCTATAGTCATTAATGACAAGTCATAAAAAACAAATCATATATAATGTTGAGGTGTCATATAATGAATGATTAGAACATGATTAACAAACACAAAATATTTTTAATAGGTAGGTAGGTAGTAGCTTAACCTACATAACCTAACTTACATAACCTATGTAACTTACTTATGTAACTACTTTAGTCTAGCCTATTTACTGTAGCCCCTTAGGAATGCACATAGGTTACAAGTATTAAAAATTGAACTCTTCATTGTCACAATGATAAACCAAGCCATAAAACTAGAACATTGTAGTTAACATTAAATAATAATAAAACTATATTATTACAAGGAGAAAATGATACACAAAAGTTTTACATTTAGAAACTACTAAAACATAAATATATTATTCCTTGAAGGATGAAAAGAAGATGCACAAAACTTTACACACAAAAACTAATAACACATTAACATACTATTGTACAAAGGAGGAGAAGATGTGCAAAAGTCTTCATAAGTATGAAATCATCATTCTAGTAATACTAGATCATGTCATGAAGATTTTTAAATGCAACAAAGGTGACAGATGATAATTAATCATGCAAGAAATGACTTGAAGATTATACCTACATCATGTGTAAACTAAGTTATAGTGCAGTAACACAGAAATGAAAAGTTGTATATAATGTTTGTGCAACTAACAACAACATAACCAGAAACTACATCCTAAACCATACATGATTACACCCAATTGATTGTTCGGTGGAAGTCTTGGTTACCCATGCCTTGTGTAGGGCATATGGGTGGAACAAATCATTGCACTTTCATTATAGTGGATCTTGTGTAAATGATTTAATTGGAAAAATATTTATTCTAATTAAATCATAATTTTCTTTTCTTTTCTTTTGTCCCATATAATGGATTGCATGTGTATTCTCATTGTGCAATATGACCAACTACGCAATTTAGTGAAGTTCAACACAAGTCCAACATTACATGCATGTCATTTTAACACATTCACTGGGATATATGAACACCATTGGAGTATGTGTACACCTTCCCACATCCTAACTAGCTTTATATCCTTGCATGTGTTACACAAAGCTTGAAATATGTACATTCAACATCTAACAACCACAACATATGATCATCCATCTATATTAGCTTAGGCTAGGTAACTAGCTAGCTAGGTACTAGGTATAATAGTCTAACATAATATATACCTAGGCTAGTACACCTAATATATATAGTATATTACCTATGTATATTAGGCTAGGTAGCATACAACCTAAATAGAGACACCCCAAAAACTGGTTACATCTAAGGTGTATACCATGACAGTTGTGTTTGTGAGAAAAAAGTGGAAACATAGAAAGTAGTGTTTTCAGTTTTTGCCCACTTTGGTAGGGACTAGGGACCTGTCACCAAGTAACCTAGAGTGGTGTAACCTCTTTAAAAAAAGCAAGTGTTCCTTTAGAAAAAGGTGCCACTTGCCTAGAGGAAGGTCTATGAGTCATGGCATGTCTTTTGTCCTTTGGCCTAAAGCAATCACCTCACATTTTCTTCTCTCATATTTGCCTTTTGTGGAAGCTTGGTTTCCTCTCCCCTGGATGCTTTGGGTGAACAAGCACTTAACATTATTACATGGTAAATGTCCCAAAGTTGTTTGGGGCTGCTTTTAAACATTAAAGAAATATGAGAATAAGGGTGCTGGTTCACCCTAACGTCCTCTAATAAAAAAACATTTGATGTATTCTACTACTTTTTTCCAGGCTTCTTAAATTGTAAGATTCTTCCCTGAGTCTCTGCATCATTTGTAGGAAAATCAGCCCTTTAAATTGTTTATGCCAAGGAAGTTGACCCCTAGTACACGTTATGTCACACTTTAATTGTATAGTTTACTGCCTTGACCTGAGACCATCTCTACCCATACCCCTTAATTGGGCCTCTATAGGCGTTTATCACATCCAACATACATTGTTATTTATTCCCCATCCTCACCTATATATGAACTTAAACAAAATAAAGTGAAAGACTATTTAAATGTCTTCACCTGGGCCAATCCTTACAGTTGGCCAATCAAGAGCAGTCATTTCCCTTCACCAGGCCTATTGGGCATTTTATCTCTGGGCCCTGGGCATATTTACAGCCCCACTAGTTTACAGGTCATTATGTGGTTGTGTCTGAAGACACTCCAAGTCTTTCCAGTGTTAGAGGGCCAACTTCTTCACTACCCTAGGGCTTTTGGTGTAAGACTAGGACCCATCTTTTCAGTGCCCTAGGGCTTGTGCAACAAATGGCCACCCAACTTTTCACTCTGCAGAAGGCCCTTGTAGTGGGCCAATTTCAAGCATAGGCCAATACCCGAGGAGCAGGGCCCACTTCCAAGGTGGCAACTGAGGGAAGGCTCTTATTTCAGGTATGCCCCCTCCAAGGGCTTTACAATTCGGTAATGCCTCACTCCTTTGGTCTTACCCTTAACCCAATACATTTCATAGGAAGCCTTAACCTACATGTAAAGACCCACGATAAGTTCATTAGTGTACTCAGAGGGCACCTTGTTTGCATGAACATTCCTCGTACTCCTCTTCATGTCATGATCTACATCTGTTTAGACCAAATGTTTTCAAACCAAAACCAAATTACATGAACAGATGGGGAAATTCTTCAAATGTGGGGTTGGACTATCATCCCCTTATTCTGAGAATGTCCCCACCATGGGGCTTTACCCTATGCAAACATCTTATGTCTCGTTACTTCATAAAAAGGTAAATTTCAATGGATATTGATGATTGTGCATCTATGAATGTATTGGCGTAATAGTGTTCTAGAATTTTGTCAAGAATTAAAATTTCCTAAAGAGCCAAAACTAGTAAGGAAGGTTAGTCATCTGGGTTAGTGAGTCATGCGATGATGGTCTATTGGTATTTTAGTGTGCAACTTCGGACTTGCAGGGCTAGTAGTTCCTTAAATAGCTTGACCCATGTCACAAGATTTAGAGTCAAAGGGCAACCATTAAGGGTACCATTAGTTTCATTTCTAATATGAGGTTATCCAAGACTCCTCACACCATCAACTTCATGCCCTGTATTCTTGAAATGGCATGCATCTATTGTCTAAAGCTATTTCAATATTCATGATTTTCAATCATATTTTATGAAGAATCATAACACCAAGTAGAAGAAATTGTCACAAATTCATTAAAGTTTAGACAATTGTGAGCCATGTAAAGAGTTTGATAATTATCATATCACAAATAGATTTATTTTAAGGCAATGACCATAAGTATGTGATAAATTAAAATTTTGACAACCAATCATTTTCAAATAAAAGATGTTAAAAAAATTAGGTGGGCTATTTTTTAAATTTTTATTTCAAACATTTTTAGTTCGCTAATTCAAACCAAAGGCTAATGTAGTCTAAAATAAGAAATTAGTTTTATTATAGTGCATATATCATAAATATACCTATTATTCCTTGAATTTAATCTTTTAAATTTATTCTTTCGAACAATATTAATAACATTAAATTTTTTAAATCAAAATATAAATCCCAAACACCAAATGTGAAACTTGAAATTAAATGCAACACATTTTGGGGTATACTTTAGACATATGTCATGAAAATGCCTAAGTTGGGCCACCCATAACGTGCTTTCACCCAATTTATAGTTTACTTCAATGACATCCTTGGTTGAATGGGAATCACAATGTGGTGGAAATTGGACAAATTTGATCCATTGAAAGAGCAACCTACCTACACATCACTTTAAGATACATGCTAGAGGAAAACAAAATCCACAAAAAACGATACAAAGAGATTTTTGAAAAATAAATTCCAAATATAATTATCCAAAAGTTCATAACTATTTTCTAGTCAAGGTTATTCTAGCAAAGTCTTTTAATTTATTTTTTGAAATTTAATGTATCATATGTTAAGTCCTTATAAGATTTTTGAAATAAAATGATAAACAAAAGTGCAAGATGCAAAAACAATCTATATATCTCCATTTCAAATGTCCATCATTTATGTATATTTGTTACATAATACTATTATGTCTATGTTCTTATTCAAGTAGATGATTTAAAACCACTTGAAAAATTGGCATATTGGGGTGTCAACATAATAAAAGGAGCCATTAAAAGGTGTCGACAGTATTTGAAACTATAATCTAGAATTTTCACGGAATCACAAAGGGAGCACAATCATTTGGATTTATTTATTTATTGAAATAGGTTGCATTGCACCCAAAATATGCTTGTAGACAATCTTTTTTCAAACAATATCCTTTTTGGTATCAAATGTGCACAATTCCTTGTCAAAATTGAAGAGGATCTTCGTATTGATGATTAAAAAGACAATACAAATTGAAATGGGTGAAATTCATGTTTACATCACATTTTGATGTGAACATGCTTTTGGTTTTAAATTTTACAAATTTTGAAAATATGTATTTAATAAGAGTTATTTGATTTTAGGTGATAAAAAACATGGATGCGTCATATGTATATGTAGTTAAAAAATTTTATATGTAGCACAAGTTGTAAATTGGGTATAAAAATACGAAATTTAGGACAATATACCAACACATGAATGCCACATCTCAAATGAAATCATTAAAAAGTGACTTTAACCTTTGTGTCATTGATTCATTATACCATGTTTTCACCCATTGGTGATTTTACCAAATGTTCATTGCAATTCAATATGTTATACCTTGTAGACAACTAGATTGTCACAAAAAATGACCCACTTTAGTTTACAACTATCATCTCCATGGGAAAAACCTTAGTATCACATCATCTTTTTTTTATTGACCATTCTTTGATGAATATTTTCTAGTGAAATTAGTTGCATGGGTTGTGTTGTAAATGGCACATTCAAAAATTAGAATCCCTCTAAAAGATTTCCCAATGTATATATATAATTTAGTTCACTATAAAAATCACAACTTTTTACTAGGTTCAACTTGACTAAAATGTTTACATTGACCAAAAAGGGTGCTCACATTCACTAGAAGCTTGGGGCATGAAATATACACATAATTATTTTGACTATGGCGACCTTTTTCACTAAGTGTCAATTCAGACATCGAGTTAAAAAGAACTAAAAAAAAAATGTCAATAATGTTAATCAAAATGGTCAAGGTTTAATCAAATTGGCCATAATAATTTGACATTCAATCAAATCAACCACATACCTTCCAAGAAATGGTTAGCCTACCTTTTTATTACATGAGAAAATAATACATCACTAGTTATAATTTAATGATAATATAATTGGTGAGCTTATATAATGATTATAATATGAAAATTATAATATAATAGCTAGATTGTATTTAGCTACTATGGTAGTGAGTTTGTAGGCTAGGTAGGTATGTGGGTAAGTGGGTGGGTAGGGTAGGTGTAGCCTAAATAATTACTTACCACCCACCTAGCTAGCCTAGCTTAACCTACCCACCTACCTACCTACCTATTACTTACCTATATTTATTTAGGTCCCATATTAAACTAGTATTGGTTTTAAGTTGCAATTGCCCCAAGTCAAATTTGATTGGTTTTTTTTCATTATTGATATTTCGTCCAATATTATATAGGTACCCAAGTTGCACCCTCTATACCAATACAACACTAGTTAGGTTCAAATTAAGGTTTTATGTGGTGTTTAAAGTGATCATTGCCTAGCATTAGAAGAAAAACATGTATTTTCGACTATTCTTTGTGATTAAATTTTAGTCGTAAGAAACATTTTGCAACTAAAATCCTTTTAGTCGCCTAAAACAAATCGCATGTGATAAACTAGTCGTAAATGACAAAGAGTATTATATGAAAGAAAAATCAACAAATACATTTCATCCTTTGACTCCATTGTATACGTATTGTCACATGTGATTAATATGCAACTATTTTGGTCACAATTGAAAGCAAATCATGTGTTGCTACATGTCTTAATATATGATGATGATGAATATTATTATTATTATTTTGAAATAATCTAAGACGTTCAATTCAAAAACTTGGATGATCTTATATTATGACACGTGGCCCAATGTAAATATGCCACTTGACATTAAAAAAATATTAATAAAAATATTAATATTAGGTTGGTAAGTACATAAATAGGTGCCTACAATCCTTACCTACCTACCTACCTACCTACCTAGATAAAAAAATAAATAGGTAGGTTTTACCTTCCTAGGCTAAATACCTACTCATATAGGTAGGTACTTAAGTAGGTAGGTACATAGGCTGACCTAGATGGGTAGGTCAAACTAGGTACTT
>Ga0116231_10012336_pt1 | contig 12627 bp, 8 predicted proteins | sample S1TSphgellanicum_2_FD_89695 | JGI IMG/M metagenome (GOLD analysis project Ga0116231, IMG submission 89695) | Host-associated microbial communities from peat moss isolated from Minnesota, USA - S1T2_Fd - Sphagnum magellanicum MG | ecosystem: Host-associated > Plants > Peat moss > Unclassified... | reverse complement strand
CGACCAGGGCGGCAATGCCCTCACTGCCCGCAAGCTGCGTTTTGCTAAACTCCCGCCCGCCCTCTATGCTGCCGGGGGAGAGTTCAATCGCAGTCTCGTCAATTTCATCACCTTGCGCGAGCAAAACCGCACGATGAATGGTATTCTCCAATTCGCGAACATTGCCGCGCCAGCCATGTCGCGCCAACAGCCGGTGCGCCGCGGGCGAGATGGGGCGCTCTACCACGCCGTTCAGATCGGCGTAACGACGGGCAAAATGATCGGCCAGCGCATGGATATCACCGGGGCGCTCGCGTAACGGTGGAATACGGAGGGAGACAACATTCAAGCGGAAATAAAGGTCTTCGCGAAATCGGCCGGCGGCAACTTCCGCCGGCAAATCACGGTTGGTGGTCGCCAAAATGCGCACATTCACCCGCACCGGGCCAGTGCCGCCAACCCGGTCAATTTCGCGTTCTTGCAGGGCGCGCAAAAGTTTTGCTTGCAGCCGCACCTCCATCTCGCTGATTTCGTCCAGCAGCAAAGTGCCGCCATCTGCAGCTTCAAACTTGCCAATGCGCCGCGCCACCGCGCCGCTGAAGGCGCCTTTCTCATGGCCAAATAGTTCTGACTCCAGAAGGTTTTCCGGTATGGCCGCACAATTCAGCACCACAAACGCCCCCCCGGCTCGCCGCGACCGCCGATGAATATGCCGCGCCATCACCTCTTTACCGGTGCCAGATTCGCCGCAGAGCAGAACCGAGGCTTCAGACATCGCCACCTGCTCAGCGCGGCGCACAGTCTCTTGCATAACCAAATCACGCACAATGACCGTGTGGCTCTCGCCGGCCGCCGTCTCAAGTATGGCAGCAATCAGATCCGCATCAGGCGGAAGCGGCAAGAACTCCCGCGCGCCCGCCCGTATTGCGGCCACGGCGGATTCACTATCATCCCCAGTGCCACAAGCAACCACCGGAACGGCAATCCGTTCACTCGCCAAAGTGCGAACCAGATAGCCCACATCATGCGATATCTCGCACAAGACGATATCTGTCCGCGCATCGCTGCGCAACTGATCAAGACCGGCCGCGATATCGTCTGCCTGGTCGAGTCGCGCACCACGCGCGATCGCCATACGCGCCGCTTGACCTAACTCGCCGGCCAACGACCCTATGATCAGCACCCGCATAATCGCCGTTCCCCGTTATGAGCCGGCACGATCCGCCTTGACGATCTCCGTCATCGTCACGCCAAGGCGGTTGTCTTCGACCATCACCACCTCACCCCGCGCCACCAGCCGGTTGTTGACGTAAATATCAATGGCCTCACCAAGTTTACGGTCAAGCTCAACCACCGCCCCACGACCGAGCTTCAAAAGTTGTGAGACTTGCATGGTCGCTTTTCCCAAGACCGCGCTGACGGTGACAGGAATGTCATAGACGGCTTCAAGGTCACGCGTATTGCGTGGGCCCGCTGTCTCGCTGCCGGGTGCCGGTTCGGCCAATTCGGCTAGATCCATTTCATTCGACATCTGCGTTCTCCCATGTCAGGCGAGGGGTATAAGAAAATCCAAACCCGTAAAATGCCTAAGAAAATTCAAGTTGCGTTTGGCTGGCGTCGCTTTCACCAAGCAGCAAGCCAAGCGGTTGCAAAACCTCCGCTATCTCACGCCATAAAGCGGCAGCGTCGCGCACAGCTTCGCCATCCTGCCAGGACAGTCGCACGTCCCCCGGTTCGATAGCTTCGATCGCTTGAAACGTCACGCGCTCGGTCATGTCGGGGGCAAAGCCCACCATGCGAGAACGCAGATTTTCAATATTAACGGGATTCACTTGCACGATGATACGTGGTTCGCTTTTGAGCCGTGGCAACACACGCCGCATAACCGCTTCTATCTCGTCCGCCCCGTGCTGCACACATAAAGCCGGCAATATCGTGGAAAGGATGCGCAAAAGCAGGCGTGCCACACCTTCTGCAGCGGTCTCGGCGACATGTTCGGCCGCAGTCTGAGCATCGGCAAGCGAAGTAACAATCGTTGCAAGAGACTGTGCAATCGCGGCCTCATGCGCCTCAAGCGTGGCCGCACGCAAATCAGCGGCACCGGCGGCATATCCCTCGCGCCGCGCAGCTTCCAGTTCCTGCTCGGTAAAATAAGGCACAAGCTCCGGTGGTTCCACCGGCTCGGGGTCCAGCGGCGGCGTTGGCACCACTTTCGGTGCGTCGAAATCTTCAGTGAAAAATAGCCCCAGCCGCGGCGGCGCCGAGGGGGCTGGCCGCGCTTGAGGCGGGGGTTTTGTTTGAGTTTGGCTCGCTGTTGGCATCTCAGCCCACCATCGCTTCGTCGCGACTCTCGCTGATCTCGATTTGACCTTGCGCGGCCAAGTCTTTCGCGAGCTGCACAATCTCCGCCTGTGCCTGTTCGACGTCGCGCAACCGCACGGGGCCCATGGCGTCGATCTCATCACGCAGCAATTTCCCAGCGCGTTGTGACAAATTGGCAAGGAACAAATTGCGCACCGGCTCCGCCGCACCTTTCAGGGCCAAAGGCAGCTTGCTCTTGTCGACTTGCCGCAACATGACCTGCACCGCGGCGTTATTGAGCCGCTGTAGGTCGTTGAAGGTGAACATCAACGCCTTAATCCGCTCAGCCGATTCTTTGTTGCGCTCTTCAAGGCCGGCAACGAATCGGGCCTCAGAGGCGCGATCAAGCCCGTTGAAGATTTCCGCCATCATTTCATGCGCATCGCGACGCGAGCTACGTGCCAAATTCGACATAAATTCGGAGCGTAGGGTTTTCTCAACACCCTCTAAAACATCTTTCTGCACTGATTCCATGCGCAACATGCGCATAACCACTTCCATAGCGAAAGATTCCGGCAGCAACGCCAGAACGCGGCCAGCATGGTCGGACTTTACTTTCGAAAGCACAACAGCAACGGTTTGTGGATATTCGTTTTTGAGATAATTTGCCAGGAGAGCTTCGTTGACGTTGCCCAGCTTGTCCCACATCGTCCGCCCAGCCGGGCCACGGATTTCCTCCATGATCTGCGCCGCACGGTCGCGCGGCAGAGAACGCAGCAGCAGCCGCTCGGTACTTTCATAACTCCCGACCAGATTGCCACTGCTGCCCATGGTTTCCGCAAATTCAAGGCAGATCTTTTCCACCATGTCGGCGCGCACGCGACCAAGCTGCGCCATCGCTCCAGAGATTTCTTTAATCTCATCTTCATGCATCAAACTGAAAAGTTTCGAGCACTGCTCCTCGCCCAACGCCATCATGAGAATGGCGGCGCGTTGCGCACCGTTCGGCGTATCGCCGACCAGAGCGACCTCGTTCTTATTTCCGGACATTTGGCTTACTCCGCCTCCTGCATCATCCAGCCGCGCATGATTGTCAGCGTTTCCTCTGGGTGTTTGTCGACCATTTCCACCACTTTGCGTATGGCCGAAGCCCGGATTTGACCTTCTATATTGTTCAGGCTCACCATGCGTTCATCTTCCAAGAGCGCGGTGGCGCCGGCAGGCGCCGGCAGTGCCGCAAGCGCCCCCCCGACCGCCGGTGTTCCCAATATCGACGGTGCCAATGACATATCCTCCAGCAAGGCTGTGCTGGCATCAACCGAAGCTGAGGGCACCGTCGCCAAGCGCATCATCATCGGCCGGATGACCAGCAACAGGGTAAGAAGGGCAACAACACCAACCAACATCGTCTCAGCCAAGCGCATCAGGTCGCCCTTCTCGAGCGGCAGACCAAAGATCCCTTGCGGCGCCGGCGCGGCGGGTTCGACATCGCTGGCGAACCGCATACTCGTTACCTGCAATTGATCGCCACGCTTTTCATCAAAACCAACCGCGCTTTTCACCAGAGTTGCGATCTGTTCAAGCTCAGCGGCGGAACGCTCCTTCCAAACGGGCTTGCCATCTGGCCCGGGCGTGTCGATCCCATCAACCATCACCGCCAAGCTGAGCTTCTTGATCTGCGGCTGGTCGTGCACCGTCGTACGCACCGTCTTGCTGATCTCAAAATTTGTCGTCTCTTCCTGCCGGTTTTGCTGTGAGCCGCTGGTTGAAGCCGGAGTGGAAGCATTGGCATTGGGCAGGTTATTCTGCACAGTGACCGTGGATTCGCCCTCAGAGCTTTTGCTGTTATCGGTCACGCTCTGGGTGCTGCGGGGAACAGAACCGTCAGGATCGAACCGCTCTTGCGTCTCCCGAAGTTGGTCGAAATCCATCTCGATGGTGGCATCGGCCCGCACATGCCCGGCACCGAGGCTACGCTCCAGCAAATCCTCTACCGAGCGAGCCATACGCGTCTCCATCCCCTGTTTCACCTCTTCGGTGCTCAGCGCCGTGCCAACAGCGCCGCCGGGTTGACCGGCACGGGCCAGTAACTCGCCCCGCCCGTCAACGATGGAGATATTTTGCGGCTTAAGACCGGGCACCGCCGCGGCCACCAAATTAAGAACAGATTGCACGCTCTCACGATCCATACGCATGGCGCCATTCATCGTCAGGATGACGCTGGCCTGCGCCTCTTGCTGTTCACGCGAAAAAGGTTCGCGTTTTGGCAGAACAAGATGCACGCGGACATTGCGCACCCCATGGATCATGCGGATGCTGCGGGCGAGTTCGCCCTCCATGGCCCGGGTTTGGTTGATCGATTGCTGAAACTGATTCGCGGTCAACCCATCGCCGCGGTCGAAAATCTCATATCCGATGGAGCCGCCGGAGGGCAGGCCCTCACGCGCTAACAGCAGACGGGCATGCGCCACCTGGTCTGTCGGCACCATAATCGACCCGCCCTGTTGGGCAAGCTGATGCGGCACATGTTGCTTGTCGAGAAGATCAGAGATTTGCGAAGCCTCGCGCAGCTCCAAATCGCCGTACAGCAAGGCCATCCGATCGTTTTGTGCGCCGCTGCGTAACGCAAACACCGCCAGAAGCCCTAGAATTCCAATCGATACCGCAGCCATGGCGCCAAGCCGTGCTGGGCCCAGGGCTTTGAGCCCTTCCGAAATAGAACTCATTGGTCGGATGCTCCGACCAGTGCCGCAAATTCATCATAAAGCGCCTGTTTCATGCGCGGCCCGATCCCGGCTTAGATGGCCTCTTGCCAACGAGGGGCAGAGTGCGCTTTCGCGCTTACCCTCCGGTTAAAACGCGCCGAGACAAAAGCGGCAGAAGGAGTACGTAATTTGAAGGGGGGAGTCCGTTCGCCGGGGCTGTGCCAAAAATAAAACAAGGCAGAGGTCGGGGTGCACCAACCTCTGTCTCATATTTCAGCCAATCGGTTAGCAATTAGTTCACACTCTGCACGCTGCTCAGCGGCACCGTGAGCGAGCCGACATTCAACTCGATCGTCCCGCCACTATTAATCACGCCGGTCACCGTACCGAGCGTGGTGAAGGTCACGTTCGTCGGCGAAGCGCTGCCAAGCGTTCCCTGCATCGATATCGTGTAGGCGCCGTCAGCCAGTTGGTCCCCGCTATTGTCTTGGCCATGCCATGTATAACTATTTGTACCAGACTGCGAGGAGTCAAAACTGGTTGAAAACACCGTCTGGCCAGAACTATTGGTGACCGTAAGCGAAATAGGCTCATTGGCTTCAGCCGCCGTGTAATCAATCGTCCCGCTGCCGTTTTGCAGCGCCAGAGTGCCCGAATTCAGGTCAACCGTCTTGCCGATCATGGCCGAGCCCTGCAGCGTCTCTTCACCCTGCGTGAGCGAAATCAGCGAGCCGAGATTGGTATTTGTGTCAATTTGTTGCTGCACCCCCGCAAATTCCACCAACTCAGACGTGAAAGTCGTGGTGTCCATCGGAGAGGTCGGATCCTGATTTTGAAGCTGAGTCATCAAGAGATCGAGAAATGTGTTAAAATTGCTCGTGAGCGAGTTCAACGCCGCCGACGTCGAACCGGATGAGGTTGAGGTTAAAGCTGCTGAGGCAGCACTCGCTGTCGCATTGCTCAGAGCTTGGTTCGCCGACGCTGAGGCAGTCGAACTTGAAATGACGTCGCTCATACCATGGGATCCTTTCGTGGCTGTCTTTTGTCACGCGATAATATCGAGGCCGTTGCTTATCCAGCCGCTGTCAGCATCGTTGATTAAGTCTGCTGCATCGTTAAGCAAAAGGTCATTGCTGTTCGCCCAGCCCTGATGGCCAGTGCGCCCACCGCCGCCCTGGCCACTGCCGCCACTCTGGCCGCCGAACGATGCGTTGCCCGCTTGTGCGTTTGTGGATTGGGGCGGCGGATGGTAGGAACCTGAACCGCCACCCGATGCACCAGAAGCGGAGCCGGAGAGCGCATTGGCAAAGCCACTTTCGGCAGAACCCACGGCATTCGGCGCCGCGTTGCTGCTGCCGAGCCCGCCGGACAGGCTGGCCCCGCTCGGCGCCGAGCCCCCACCCAGCGCATCACTCGCGCTGTGCGTCGCATCAAGCCCTGGCTGCGCCCCACCCATGCCCGCAAGCGGCGCGGCGTTCGCAGCGCTAGAAGCGCCGCCCGCCGCGTCGCCAGAAAGCTGAAATGTCACCGTGCGGCCCGTGGACGGGATGCCTGCCTGGTCGAGCGCGCGGGCCAATTCCGGCTGGTCATTTTGCAGCAAAGCCAGTGTTTCTGGCCGATCGGCGCTCACTTGCACGCTGCTCAGGCCGCTTGCATCACTCGTGACACTGATTTGCACACGGCCGAGTTCAGCGGGTTGCAACTGCACCGTGACGACGTTCGATGTGCCACTGACCGTGAAGGCGACAAGTGCCGATGCAATCTGCGCCGCCGGCGTCGCCCCAGCGCTTGCTCCAGAGTTTGACACAGCATCGCTGTCACTGACGACACTGGGCGATGCGGTGGTCGTGCTGGAAGCCGATGAAGCGAGAGGCGCTGCTGCCCCGCCATTACCCAATACCGCCTCAGTTGCCCCTGTCGTACCGGGCGATCCGGCGGGCGAGGTTGCCGAGGCCGCAGCCGGTGTAGACGGCGAAGAACTGTGAACGGCTGGCTCGGCGCCGCCCGTTGCCGCGGCTTGCGGTGCTGTAGTAACAACAGAGCCAATAGCGGGTTGCGCAGTATTTGCTGCGGCTTGCCCCGTCGGGGCCAAAGCATTGGTGCCGTTTTGCGGCAAAACAACCGGCGTTGCTGCGGTCGAAGACCCAACCGGGGCGGAGGCAGGCGCGGCGCTGCTGGCCGATACCCCCGAGGCTGAAGGCACTTCGGGCGCATCAGCGTTGACCACCGCATTGTTCGACCCGCTGGCGGTAAACGCCCGGCGCGTGGCGGAGGCGCCGGCGGTATTCGGCGCCGAGCTAGCTCCCGTTGCGGCAGCCGCCCCAGCCCCTGTCACGGAGATGTCGGGTGTCGGTGAAGCAGCAGAAGACGCCGTAGCGGCAGCCCCGGCCTGCGAAGCCGCACCCACCGGCGGCGCACCGCCCACCAGGCCCGCTGATGGCGCGGTGGCGCTGACGGCGGAGAGCGTTGCGGCCTGCAATGAAGTGGCGAGTGCTGCGGGTTCGGCCGCAGTGTTAGCGCCGGCGCTGGCCTGTTTGGGCGTCGCCGCGTCAGAAGCGGCCGCAGCCCCCTGCGGAATGGTGCCGGCACTTGGCGGCGCCAACGGTGCCGCCGAACCCGATGTTGCCGGTGCGACAATTGCCTGATCCGTCGTTACGTCGCTGCTGGGCTGCGTACTCGATGGCGCCGGCCCGACGGGATCAGCATTCGAACCCAAGTTGGCACCTGATAGAGCAACCTGTGGCGAAAGGTCTGATGCCAAAAGTGCGGTCGCCGCGGTGGTGCTACTCGGCGCTATTGCTGTGGTATTCAACGATGCGGCTGAGGATGCGGGGCCGGCACCGACCTGATCGGTCGTCGTCGCGCCATCCTGGCCGGGCGCCAGGCTGCTGGGTTGGCCGGCGGCCGTGGTATCAGGCGTCGGGCTCGCTTGGCTCGACGCAATTGATGTTGTCGGCCCGATGGAAGTGGGGGTGGAAATAGCCTGGGAAACCGACAGGACCGAAGCGCCCGGAAGAGCGGTATTTGGCCCATTCGCGATAGAGCCAACCGTTGCGACAGGCTGATATTGCGCAGACGCAGCGATCGCAGTGCCGGCGGCAAACTGCGCCGAATCCAACGCCGTGTTGAGGGCATCTTGCGGCGTCGGTGTCATGGCATTTTTCGTCCGCCGCGCTTGACCCGTTCCTGCTGCCGTTGAGGCACCCAGGGTTGTCGGCGATTGATTCGTGCCAGCCCCACTGGCAGTGACCACACTGCCGGTGGGTGTTGTATTCGCTTGGCTAAGCTCAGTTGTGCTCGTGGAATTCGTCAAAAGATCTGGCGTTGGTGTATCTGCTGCGCTGTTTTGGCTGGTGGCCGGCGTGGCAGCCTGCGTGCCAGGCTGCACGCTCGCTGGCGTGCTTGACGGGCTGGATTGCTGCGACTGTGTGACGATCGTGCCATCAGCCTTGCGCCCGGAACCGGCGGGCGGGGTCTGACCCGGGGCCAATTGGCCGGCCGCCGTTGCATAAGCGCGCGCGACAAGATTAGCCGACACATTGGCCGTAGCGATCGCCGTCTGCGTTCCACCAGCCGCTATTGGGTGTGTCACTGACGGCGCCAAAGCCGTCGCATGGGTGAGCGTTGAAGTTGGGTTATCAGACGGGGCCGGTGCGGCATCGTCCGCCGACGATGCTGGGTTTGTGACACTTGGTATATCGCCACTGCCATTTGTGACGCCAGCCGCGTTGCTTCCTCCCCCGCCAACAACCGCACTCGTAACAGAATCTTGAGTGCCGCTTGTCGAAACCGCAACTGTCTGGCTTGTCGGGGGGGGCCCAGGAAGCGAAACCGCACTGTTTGACGTCCCCGATGTCACCACGGCCGGGTTCTGGTTGGAGGGCTGTACAGCAGCGGAATCGCTCGGCGCCGTTGCCGCCTGGCTTGTCCCCGACGGGATTGTCGTTGCGTTGGGCGCGCCGACCGCCTGCTGCAGCCATGTTCCAAAATCATCGTCATCTGTATCAGAACTGGAAGGAACTGCGTCAGCAGACGGGTTGCTTGCCCAACTTGACCCGACCACGGAGGGGTAAGGGTTGGCTATAACGGATGACACGTCTTGTGCCGTCGACATTCAGATTTCCTTTACGCAGACGCCGTTTCACACAAGGCAAGATTTGAAGCGTATTCATTTTGCCCATCGCCGCCAGGCCGTCGACGTTTCAGTGAAGTCAGCAATCATCAAACCAGATCGAACAACGTCGTAAGCAAACAGCGTAAGCAGACTAAGCAAACAGCGCGCCAATGTGTTGCAGCGATGAAACCCAGAAAAAACCAGCCACAAACGCAATCACCGGCAGTTTTTGCCCGGCTGAGCCTGCCGCCCGGCCGCGGAAGTCGTACCCAAACACCCTAAAACCCACGGTTTTTCGATACTTTTGACGTGGCACGCTTTCTGCGAACACGGCTGGCAGAACAGCTTTGGCAACCCCGCCAACACGGCGCACTCATTCAGGAGATCACGATGTCTTTGTTCAGCTCCCTCTACACCGCGGTGAGCGGCCTGAATGCTCAATCAACAGCATTCGGCAACATCAGTGATAACGTCGCGAATAGCCAGACGGTGGGTTACAAGGGCGTTAACACAGCATTCGAAGACATTCTGACCTCCAGCACCGCTGACAGCAACCAGCCGGGTTCCGTGGCCACATCTGCGCAATATACCAATGACGTGCAGGGCACGGTGACATCGAGCACCGACTCATTGGCGCTGGCGATCGCGGGCCAGGGATACTTCGCGGTGGATGAGTCAACCGGCGATAGTTCGTCGGGCAGCCCGAACTTCTCAACGACCCAATATTACACCCGCACAGGCGACTGGACAATGACGTCTGATGGTTACCTCAAGAACAGTGCGGGCGAATACCTTGAGGGGTGGGCGGTGACCAATACCACCACCAACGGGGTCACCACCAGCAGCACAGATCAAAGCACGCTTGTGCCGATTAAGGTCAGCCAGAGTGAATACGCGCCGGTCGCCACCAGTAGCATCAGCCTGTCCGCCAATCTTCCTGCCAGCCAAGCCACTGGTAGCTATACCGGCTCAACCAGCAACGCATCGCAGGTGACCGTTTATGATTCACAAGGAACCGCGCATACGGTAACTGTCACCTGGACGCCGGACACCAGCGGCAACGCCAATACCTGGACAGCCACGTTGGCAGATACCAACGGCACCATCGGTTCAGCCACGGTTTCCTTCGACGACAGTGGTCTGATCACCGGCGTGACGGGCGGCACCAACGGCACTGGCACGGTCACGACGTCTGACAGCAATACCTCTGGTAATACGACCGGCGGCAGTGAGTATATCAGCTTCACGCCGGCCACCAGCGACTTTTATACGTCGGGTAGTGGCACAAACGCGGCAATCACCCTCAACCTTGGAACAGTCGGTGGTACGACGGGTGTCACGCAGTTTGCGGGGTCGTCTTACGACCAAAAGAGCCTGACTCAAAATGGTGTGGCCGCGGGTGCGTATAGCAGCACCACAATCGATTCAAGCGGCAATGTCATTGTCAACTATGACAACGGGGAGCAGCAGACGGCTTACCAAATTCCCATATCAACCTTTGCCTCACCTGATTCTCTGCAGCGGGAAAACGGGCAGGCCTTCGTCGCTACCCTACAATCCGGCGCCGCGAATACGCAATATGAGAACACCAACGCCGCTGGTTCATTGGTCACAAGCTCGACAGAATCGTCTAACGTCGACATCGCCACAGAATTCACCCAGTTGATCGTTGCGCAAAATGCCTATGCCGCGAACGCCAAAGTGGTGACTGCGGCGGATACACTTCTGCAAGAAACCACGCAGATGGTTCAGTAAGCTCCGCGCCCTTAAACCGTCCCGGAATCAGGTATCATGAGTCTTGAAAGCGCTCTGCTCATTGCGTCGGGTGGTCTCAACAATGTGAGCACCCAACTCGGGGTGGTCTCAAACAACGTCTCAAATGCCGCCACCTCCGGTTATTTTGAAGAGACATCGACGCAAAGCAACCTCGATGCCAGCGGTGTTGGCATGGGGGTCAAGACTGGGGTTACGATTCGAACGGTCAATAATGCCATACAGTCAGACCTGTTTAGCCAGAATGCGACCGTTGCAGATCTAGAATACACCAGTACTGCGCTCGCGCCAGTCGATGCCACGCTTGGCACAGTCGGTGACGGAAACGACATTGACAGCTTGCTGGGTACATTGGAAAATGGCTTCAGCACGCTCTCAAATGATCCTTCTAACGCGGCCCAGCAATCACAGGTCGTGAGTGACGCGCAGTTACTGGCCGCCGGCATCAGCACGCTCAGTGCAACCTATACATCGGCGCGGCAATCCGCGCAGGATGACATTGTCGCAGCGGTCGGAACTCTGAATACCGCGCTCAGCAATATCGGCTCGCTCTCGACCGAGATTATTAATGAGGGCAATGCGGGATTATCGGTGGCCGATCTCGAAAACCAACGGGACGCCGAGTACACCGTGGTTTCAAGCCTTCTGAATGTCCGGTTCATCAGCCAGAGCAACGGCGGTGTGCTGGTCGAAACCGCCGATGGTTTAACTTTGCCGACGGACGGTACAGGCACACTGACCACGAGCAATGAGATTGTTGGCGCCAATGACGGCACCGGGTCTGTCATTACTCTCAACGGCACAGATGTGACGTCCCAACTTCAAGGCGGGCGGATCGGTGCTGATATCACACTTCGTGATACAACTTTGCCAACCTATCAGGCCGAGCTCGACGAATTCGCTTACACCCTCTCAACGCGGTTTTCCAATGCTGGCCTGACACTGTTTACCAAGCCGGATGGGACAATACCAAGCGCGGTTAACAGCAGCAGCGCGGTACAAAACAATTATGTTGGCTATTCCGCAGAGATTGTGGTCAACCCATCGGTGGTCACCACCCCGTCTCTGGTGCGTGACGGAAACAACACGATCACCAATAGCAGTGAGCCAACCAGCAGCGGCTCAGATCCGGCCACAGGTGGGGCCACCAGTGCAGCAGCCTTTACCCCTAATCCGACCGGTGATTCTGGGTTTACCGGCCTCATTTCCAACATCTTGAATTACACCTTTGGCGCCGATGCCTACTCAGACGGGTCCGAAACCCTTGCTTGGCCCACGGTAAATACTACAGGGCTTGGGCCAAATGGTAATCTTACCGCATCCTACGGGACGCCGACCACCCTAAGTGACTTCGCCTCGTCATTGGTCAGTGCGCAGGCACAAGACATCAACAATAATAAAACGCAACTGACCGATGAGCAAGCTTTGCAATCCACATTGTCGACGCAACTTCAATCCGAATCCGGGGTGAGTGTTGATAACGAGATGTCGAATATGCTGCAGCTCGAAAATTCCTATGGTGCGAATGCGAAGATCATGACGGCAGTGCAGACGCTGTTTAGCGATCTGCTGACCATGGTCTCCTAAGCCTCAGATTTTCAGGTTCCGCTGAATCCACCAAGCCAGCATGATGTGGCCGCAAGAGGGAGCACGCCGAGATGAGTGATACGACGATATCGATCAGCAATGCCGGGGCGAGCTATTATGGTCTGCTCGGGGAGTTGGTGCAAGGCAGCGAGACATCTGTGCAACAGG
>Ga0116231_10012335_pt1 | contig 12628 bp, 11 predicted proteins | sample S1TSphgellanicum_2_FD_89695 | JGI IMG/M metagenome (GOLD analysis project Ga0116231, IMG submission 89695) | Host-associated microbial communities from peat moss isolated from Minnesota, USA - S1T2_Fd - Sphagnum magellanicum MG | ecosystem: Host-associated > Plants > Peat moss > Unclassified... | reverse complement strand
TCGAAAAAAAAAAAAAGGCCCTCCCTTTTCGGCATAAATTTAACAAAAAAATGAAAAAAAAAAAAGGGGGGGAAGAAAGTTATGGGCCCCCCCCCCCCCCCCCAAAGTAAGGGAGGGTTGTTTTTGCAGAAAATTTTCGACCCAACAGCTCATAGCTTATTTTCGATCCCCTCAAAAAATCTTTAAATATTAATATGTTGCCTTTAGAGTTAGAAGATGATTTGTAGAGCTTAAGATGTTGATTTCAAAGTAGTTTAAATCGCTCAATTTGAACAAAAAATGAGAAAGTTATGCACTGATGAAGTAGGAGGGGTCAAATGAAAAAAAAAAGTTTTATAATTTCAAAAAACGTTTTTCTTTACTGCTCTTTTTTGGCTGCTCCTTTGGCTTTGCAGTTCTGTTTACTGTTTACAATTTTACGTCCGTTTGGGATCAGAGAGTCCATTAGACAAAAGGTAAATCATGGAGGACAGATTGTTCTCTGGTATTGATAGCATGCTACAAACTTGACCAGGGCGATCGTGTTCGTAGTCTGCATGAGCTTAACAAGAGTGCTCGTACTTGACCAGGGCGATTGTGTTCGTAGTCTGCATGACCTTAACAAGAGTGCTCGTGTGGGTGAGAGGCAGGGCCGAACAAAAGTGTTCCTTAACTTTCTATGTTCAAAGATGATTTGTAGAGCTTTAGAAGGCGCTCCTACAACATTTTAAATCACTCAAAATGGAGAAGAATTGAGAAAGATTTGCCAAAGTGATAGGTGATAGGCTAGTGATCGGTGATGGGCCGCTCTCTAACCCTAGTCAGCCACTTTTTAGGTTTTTTCTTTCTAGGTGGTACATGCAGTTGGTCATGCACTGGTTGCACTTTTGGTTCTGCGAGTCCCACTTGGTGCATGAATCCAGTGTTATTTTTTACATAAGCATATACATTGGGTTTTGGACGCATGCCCAAAAAAACTCCAAGTTCATGATATGTACTTGTTTGAAGTTTTTTAGGGATGTATTACAATATATAGAGATACTTTGGGTAAACATTTTATCCAAATATATAATAACTACTTTAAGATCTATCATGTTTTTTTTTTATAAGTAAGTACTATATGTGTACTTCTCCTTTTGAACTAAAATTAAATGATTATTGCATAGAACATGTTCTATTTGTTTTGTGACATGGTTGCAATTAAGTTGCTAGACATCCCTTTTAAATCTATGCACCCTAGCTCCTCTCTTTACTCATGGTTAGACAAAGGTGAACCCTAGAGAAAAAAACAAGTGTACTGAACTAGGCAGCAGCAACTTGGCACCATTTGGAGTAAATTGTCTCTATTCATATGGTGCCAAACCAACCTAAAAAATATGATATTATATTGGTAGGTATTGATTCTTGTCCTTGACAAAAGATAAAACTCAATTTTTTTTTTTTTTAACATGTAATGATTTTTATGCCTTGTTCACAGAAGTGTCCAAATCTAAATGATTGATTTTGGGTCATGTTCCAATTATTTTTTTCCCATAAGGTCATTTCGGCCTTCAAGACACCTAACGTACAAAAACTTTGTGTAAAAACCACCAAACATGAATCAAGGGTGGGGAACATTGATTACACTTTGGAATAAACCCGGGTAGAACCCAATTGTGCAATAGCAAAAAAACCCAACTATCACCATTAACCTTGATATCCATGATCTCTGACAACTTAGTGGATTGGCCTTGAGTGTGGTATATACCAATGATGGCAAGTTCCTAAATTTGGAGGTTTTTGTGACCTAGAACTTGATGCAACACCCTTTTGATGGAATTGTTGGCACATGGACTGGGACCATGAAACTTAGCCTTTTGCTAGAATCGGACTCAAAACCAAAACTTTGAATGTAAACTAAAAAAAAAGCAAGTTTAAAAGCTTAAATGAGCACATTGAATTTTTAATGATAAATCAACAAGTAGGTTAAACTTTTTAAATGGACGATTAATTTTAATTTGTTGTAAAACTTGATACCTTCACAATTTGTAGTTTTAACTTGTTATAAAACTTTGTATTATAAAAAAATTTCAGCCTGAGTGTGTAGTGTGATGTGGCTTTTGGAATTGAGCCAAAAGGTTGTTGAATTTGAAATAGTAAATTGTCAAAACCTAAACAAGAAGTTTAAAGATTTGAAACACTGAGCTCAAACATACACCAAAACCTTTAAATCCTTAACCTTTAAACACAACATTAAGACAAAATGAACCTAAACAACAAGTTTAAAGATTTGAAACACCGGGCTCAAACATACATCAAAACCTTTAAACCCCTAAATGTTCATAAAAAGACTTTTTATTAGAAAAAAACACTGAAAAGAGGACCAAATTGGCCTGACCTGATATTTACCAGTGTCAAAACCAGACATAAAAATGACACTGAAAAGTGGACCCAATTGGGTCTGCTCTGATGTTTGCATGTTAAAGTGTCAAAACCAAAACAGACAAATTCTTGTGCTCTTTTTTCAATGTGATTATGAAAGTTCCAGAAAGTCTTCACTTGTGTGTTGTGGGGTACACCATTGTAATCTGTGGCAGCTAAAGCTTCTACTATGGGATTGGGCTAAAGCTTTGTAGTTGCTAGCTGTGCATAACTTACATGGAAAAAGATTTGTCTTGGTGCGCAAGTCTTTGGCGTTTGCTTGGGGTGTGTGTGTTTAGGAAATATTTGAACTGGCGAGGAAAGTGAAATCCTCTATGGCCAATCATTTCTGGAATCAACTCCATAACAAGAACAAACCATGTGAACCTCATAAAAAGAACGAACCGTTTTCCACACACAACAGCAACTATGCCTTCTTCTACCTTTCACTTGAAAAATTCATGCAAGGATTTCTATGGACCCACATTCATCTATATCGTAGTACCGTAGATAGTACGATGAAAAGTTCAACGCTTTGATGCGGATTAACTATTTTATTTTAGAGATTCCATGACAATATATATATATTCTATAATAATATTAAAATTTTAAAATGAAAGAGCCACCACCAGTTCTGGTTTTTTGGAAGAAAAATGCAAAATTGAAAGAGCCTTTGGTTCATGCTCTTGCAAGGCTCAAAGAAATGCCTGAGCCCAATTTTCATGAAAGATCTGTCAAATAAACCATGGGATTCTGTGCCAGTGGTTTTGGTGCTGTTTCTGATATCCCCTCAAATGGTCCAAACTAGTGTTGTGAGAATACTCGGTTTTCAAAGTTAAAATCGAGGGTTTAGGGTCAAGTTTTTGTGACCAAGACCCAAGCTCACATCTTTTTCTTGAAACCAACACAAGAACCTGACATAGGAACTAGCAAAACTTTGGAACTAGTATTTTTGCTCTAGATTTGAACCCAAGATAATTTTTTTGAAAAAACACTATTATTCAAAAGAGAGACAGGTTCTTTAAATAAGCAAGTTGATATATATTTCTAAAAAGTTGACAAGTAGATTCAACTTCAAAATTAAACATTAATTTTAATTAATTGTTGAACTCTATATCTGTATAGATTGTGATTTTAACTTGATATCAAACTTTGCATCTATAAAATATCTAGCACAGGAAACATGTAATGTCTATGTCAAACTGGGCTTAACGGTTTTTGAATTTGAGAAAATGTGACAAAATCGAAATTGCAATGTATTAAAACGAGAAGAATCAAGCTCAAAAACCACACTCAAAAAAACCTCCAATTATTTTTAAAGAATCAAAACCAAGAGCAGAAGTTCTCTTCAAAAAGAAAAACCGCACAACACTGGTCCAAACTCCAAACAGGTGACAGCTTGACTTGCCATATAAAAGAAATACAATTTATTCATGAATTAAACATTCAACTAAGTCCCATCTTTTCAAATTGAAGATGCATTGTTCCACTACCTTCTAATGGAAAGGTAGAATCAACCCCACAGGACGATCAAGAACCAGAATGACTGACTTGGGTGAGCATTTATTTATATACTATTTTCATATCGTACACAGCATTCAAATTTACATCATGCAACATTCAAAGTGACAACCAACCAGCTACACACCCTACCAGTTGGTGTATGATTGATAGTTGGTGGCATGTTGCTAGAGTTCTATTTCTTACTCAGCACACATCTTTGCAAAAAACAACTTAAACCTTTCACTTTTGTTGCTCGTTAACACATAATTTGATAATTTTGAACTTGCAGATGACTCCAACCTAGAATAAAATGAACTGCACAACACTGGTTATTACATTTTCTTTCTTGATTCTCTAGCCATGTTTGGACCATGAACACCAACATTTGCATAATAAGCTTGTTTACTTTTTTACGTCCTATCAACCATTATTGCACATATCTATTTGCTGTAAAAGTAGCATGGGAACTGACACATGATAAGAGATTACCTCCTCCTCAGCAAAAACGATGTTTCTCCATTTTATGTAATACCCTCGCAAAATTTTCAAAAACCAGAATGCTCACTTGTGAAACACAGCCTCACATGGTGGACCCATACTGAAAGAAATTGCATTTAGTAATTTCCTGCCATACCAGTGGCCTGCCTTGGTCATTACACCAGGTAATGCCCTGGCAAGGCTGTAATGCCCCATTGCCAAGGTACTATCACCCTACACTTTAATCTCCACTTTAGTTGGTGGAGAAGGTCAGACCTAATAAAAAGGTGTTTTGCTCCAGCAACTTAAAATTGACATAGAAAATATATCTGCCCAAATTGAACCCATTCTGTAACTTATTTAATTCAGTGCAGCATTCTTTATTTCAAAGGAGCTGGTGGTGAGACCTCAATCTCATTTGTCAAACACAGAGTCATTCAAACACACACATTCATCAGGAGTTAAAGAAATAAGCAGCAGCAAGCTTGACTTAGAGGTGCAGAATTTCATTGTCACATGTTCCAAATATGATTCCAACTTTAGGGATTCCATTGAGTTCACCTTAAGGGAAAACAGGAGGTCGAGGTGGGATTGCAAATCATCATCTACCCCTTATGTACACTACATCAATCTCTCTATTCCAAGAATGGAAAGGCCTTCTGAAATGCACTTGCTAACAGATTCGTATGCATGGCCTTTCATTAGACTTGACCCGTTGTCCTCTAAAAGACATTTTGCCTTCCATGCAAATAATGCAAGCCTTTTAGATCTAATCTTTTCACACTTCTTGTACAGCCTGTCTCAGCTACAGTCATCCAATACCCTAGTAAGCATTCCAATCCCCAGATTGTACAATAGGCTGCTTGAAGTCAATTCTTTGCTTGCCTCTGAAACTCATGACACTTCCACAAAAGAAGTAGAGGGGCAAGTAATTTACCATTCATGAGTTGGGACCGTTTTTGGTTGTTACCACTGGTCCCATTCTTTCCTATGAACACTTCTCTGCATCAGTTTACTCCATCCCTGGGATTCACAGTCTGAGATAGTTGGGCTTACAGAGTTTTACTCCACATCCAGCAATGACAAGAGTAAGCGGCGGCCAGGAGGTGGTGGTGATGCGCTTGTGCTCTTGTCCTTGGAGTGAACCACCTGCACACAAAACATCACCCATGAGCTGAATATCTTTCTAATGCAACACCTAAGCTCCCAACTTAGAACCCAGTTCTGGCAGGGAAATATCTGTGGATATCTGGTTCATTTAGAGATCCTAAGACTTGATTAATCACTGGGACATCTGTTTGCTGGAAGTGGTCTCTGCAGGAATAAGTTTCATATGCAGCGTTCACTGCCAGTCATTCTTTAAATTATCAGTTTTATATTGTCCCAAAATTCAACAATGAGAGCATGTAGAGGGTTACCTTGACAACTATAACAGCAATTACACCAGCAACAATCAGAAACAAAAGGAATATAATGCATCGATCTGTTGCCAGCTGCACATTGTCCAAGGTCAAAATGCATCAGTAGATCATATACACACCATAGTGAGATCCTTGTGAGGGAACAAGCTTTAGTCAGCTGTATTTTGTTGCTGCATCCTTTAGATTGCAGAGTACAGAATCTTTTGCCTTATGAGACAACAGCCTTAGACCAACTCATTATGTCTCACCCTCCTTAGCCACTATGCAATAAATATGAGAACTGCCTGCTTTTATACCAATGGCTTTCCAGGTAGATTGTTGGGCATGTATGCCTCCTTGCTCCTCTTAGGCTTGAAACTGACCTCAACTGCATTCCACTATTACGATCTAAAAAGGGAAATACACGAAGGTTATAGAATCAGCCTGTAAAGATAACATACCTGTCTACCAATCTCTTTTACCAATTGTGAAGCTTTTTTGATTGAAAACTGGATGGTATCCAGCTCATTTGTGATGCGGCCCAGTTGATCTGTCTGCAATGCAAGCCAGGACAACCATGGATATTTCATAAAGAGAAGAATCCACCAGATCAGAACACCACAGACTCTACAACTCTTGAGGAGAGGCAAAAATACTGTGGGGTTGTTGGTTGAATGTCAATCAACAAAAGGTTTGATGGATCTCGCACCTGCCCTTTTAGAGTCGAAGCTGTCTCTGCACCTATATTGATGGTATCTTCCACAACCTGGTAAAATACACATCAGTGAAAATGTTTTCTGTGACAAGCACTACTCGCTTTGAAAGTCTGAAGGTTTTTAAATGCAAACCCTAGGAAGAATTCAACTGCAAAATTCTGATATTCAGATCAGCATATTGACCTTCCTAACAAGAAAACTTGAGCTAGTGCAAATGTGCTGAGGGGTTCACATACTTTTTTTGATCTCTCAATAGTTTGATCAGTTTCATCCATCTGCTTTCTCCCTGTTTGTACAAGCTCTTGATTTGACATAGCTGCCACATTCCAAGTAATCATAAGAAACAAAAGATGTGCAGTCCAGTCTGCAATCTTGCACCAATTAAACAGTTCTCTCACAATTCGGCTTTCAAGAAGTGGACAAAAGCCTTCTTGTTCCATTACTACAAGCCACGAAGCAAGATTTCTGCCAGTCCTTCACACTCATGGTATACGAAGACAAGAGGTTCCTTTGTTTTCCAACCTGGTGATAGAACTAACTTAGTTTGAATTGATGAGTCACTAATTTGCATCAATCCAAAAAGGCCTGTTATCACTTATCACCAGGGAAGGTGCAGTGTAGGGCTCACTTGAAGCCATGCGAACATTGTCATTTTGGGCAGGCCCTCCAAATGAACCCCCATCCAGCAACTCTTGTTTGTTGCCCAGTGAACTAGTATAAGTCTTCCTAAGAGCAACGTAGGAGTTCAGCTCCTTGATCTGTGGTTGACAAATTCTGGAATAAGTACATGAAGAAGCCATTGCACCTACACTTCTCTCCTTCAGCTGATTATGAGGGCAGTGTACATGGATACCCACCTTGAAATACAAGGAAGTATGACAACTGTGACAAACATAACTCACAAATACATCAACTATCCTGTCACTGTGGAATTAAATGTAGCAGAAACTCCAAAATGAACATGTGTGGTCATCATAGCCAGGGTAAGAATCACTTACAAGTGCTTGTTTTTTCTCATTTAGCAGCTTATTGGTCTCTGGAGTCTTCCTTGGTTCTTCCTCCTTCATCTCCCTATCAAAGTCTTTGATAAGCCTGCACCTCTTATTCCAACTTCTGCCTATTAGTACAGCCATATTCTACCAGCCTCAATTCAAATGCCAGCAATGGTCAACAGGATGCACAAGCAATGCTCATTAGTCATGCACAGATTGGCTACAATGTACATTGCACAATCTAAAAAATATGGCTTCTGTGGAAGGGGGCCTTCAATACAGTAGAGATCCCTTACAAATGTAGACAACTTCCTTGCCTTTCATCAAGGGGAAGTGAGACAAGACACAGTCCTCGATCAGAATTTCCATATATTCACAAAACTTGGAGAATAAGGAGTTTCTATCTCAAGATGTCAAAAATGTATTGCACTGCCCTCACTTTCCTCAAGACATCTGTTGCACAAGCTCCCCCCTTGACATGGTACAAGGACAAAGGGTTGTTCTGATGTCAGTGCTGCATTTCATTGCATTGTCAGTAAATGAGAAATATGATGAATTGATGTGGCTTGCATACCGCTTGGCATCCCGCATCTTGGCAGTCAACTCCTCCAGTTGCTTGCTCTGCTTGCTGACATCCTTGGTCTTGTCCAGCTTTTGAAACCCCGTCCTGCACAGCTCAAATCTCTTACACATTGTTACCATCCATATGTAAGGCCAGTCTCTACAAAGACTTGAGACATCCAAGAGGGGATAACAAGAGAAATTAATGTCTCTTGTCCCGTACTTATCTAGAACAGGACCTACTTGCGATGACAGCTACTGCCAACTTTGGACAGAAACAAGATAGCAAGAACGTATCTCCCTGAAAAAAAGACCTACATTGCATTCTTCCTTACACAAGAGAGAAAATGACTCCGTCTACATTGAAAGACTTGGCTCGACGGACCGCATCAAAGACAGAGAGACAGAGGCAGAATGACGACGTACGAGAGGCTCTTGAAGATGTTTTGGACTTCCGTCTCAATGCCGGTCAGCTGCGCCGGAAGCTCGGATGCCATCGCCACCCGCACAAAAAAACGAAGAAATGTCGCCTCAACACCGTGTTCGTCAAAGCTCCGCTCCAAGCCACTCTCGCTCCTCTGAAACCAGCCTGAAGCCTCTCCGCTACAAGAGCGACAAAATGCAGCCTCGACTTCCGTGCAAAAGAAAGAAAAGAAAAAACAAGAGAACACACACACACACACACACACACACACAAACAATCGATCTACAAAGCCGACGACGACGGAGACGGAAAAAACAGGGAGCAAAACAGAATGCGCAATCCAAAAGAAAGGAGGGAAAAAAAAGCACAAAAAAGACGAAGACAACAAACGATCAAACAGACAAAACTCTGGAAAAACTTCCACCACAACACTCTCAACTTCTTGAGTTTGCAAAAGGAAACGATGCGGAGAATGCTTGTGAAGATCACTAGAATTTGCAATGAAGCGGGCAAAGGTATTATTTGCAAGCAAGAAGAAGTTCGACCTCGTCTCCTTCGTCTTCTTCGTCGTTGTCTTCTTCAACCTCTCCTTGCTTGTCTTCTTCTTCTTCTTCTTCTTTCCATTTGTGTTCGTTTGAAACAAAAAAATAAGGGAAAGAAAAATACGACTCAAAAAAGTAGTTGCAGACATCAACAACGTACGTATTTTCTAGGGGTATGTATTTCTTTTCTATTCGTATTTCTTTTACATTCACCAAACCAGCACCTTCTTATTGCACTCCCACATTCAGCTTCTTGAGTGAGGCCCCTGGAGGAGTTACGGTAAGGAAGGAGTCCCAGTGTGTTTTTTTTTTTTTTTTAAGGAATTTTTGTTTGGCTAAATCTTCAATAGGGATGATTGCCAATTGTGAACAAAAAATTCCTTTTAAAGAAGAAAACACTGGGACTCCTTCCTTAGGAAGATTTAGCCAAATCTGGCTATAAGCCAGATATATAGTAAAATTCTTTTGCCAGTAAAAACAACACTGCTTTTTGGTGATTGGAAAACCTCCAAAATCACTTCAATTGTTAATTTTAAATATTTAATAACTTACCCAAATGACCTGGTTATCATCCAAGTAGGTTATCAATTCTAAAATCTTAAACATTTTTATGATAGAAAATAGAGAAAAAGAGAGAAAAAGATTATAAGTTTTTTAATTTGTAAAAATAATTTAACCGATATATAACCAGTTGGTTCTTCACCAATTATTTGAGAACTGATGATCCTTATGCATAACCGACAATTTATTTTCCCAGAAATTAATTGGGTAAGTTGATAATTGAGGGTATTATTTTGACATTGATATTGATAAATGATGATTTATTTATTTATTGTTATAACCTACTAGTGTAACAACCAGCATGTTAACTAGTGATTATCAATTGGGTATTTGAAAACATATTATAAAACTTATTATTGGTTACGCATAATTGATAGTTTTTTTTTTAAAAAAAATCCAAAGGACACTAATAATTTTTTTTAAAAATACGTGAGTAAAAATATAAGGTGCAATATATTGATTGTTGGGTAAAAATTATAAATTAATTAGTTAAAAAATAAGGTACATTTTATTCAAATAATTAATTTAATTATAATATAAGATATGTAAAAATCTGAAAGAATAAATTATAATTAATATAGGATGGTTTTTAATGTGTACATATTAAAAAATTAAATGATAATAATAAAATAATAAAATAATAGATTGAACAATTATCTTTAGATTCATCATGTAACCCCCTGGCCTTATGCTAGGCTCCTTAGTTTAGAAATGACCCCACCTTTGGGGGTTTCTCCTACACAAAATATTTTTAAACAACCCTTGGGTCAAAATGCCTGGCAAGTAAATAAATAAATAAATAAAATGATGTAAGGCATTTTGGAAAACAGAAGGTTGCACTTTGAAAAACAGAAGGCCCAAAATATTAAAAAGTTTTCATCCTGTACATAAACTTGAATGGAAGCGTCCATAAATGGATGAAAAATGCAGAGGCTTGAAAATGGTAACAGGGAATATCAAATTTTCATCTTCTCTCTAACTAAATGAAAGCGTCCATAAAATGGATGAAAATGCAGAGGCTTGATAATGGGAACAGCAATATCAGATTTTCATCTTGTCTCTAACTAAATGAAAGCGTCCAAAAATGGATGAAAATGCAGAGGCTTGAAGATGGTATCAGGAATATCAAATTTTCATCTTCTCTCTAACGAAATGAAAGCGTCCATAAATGGATGAAAATGCAGAGGCGAAACTAATTTGTAGTGCTGGATATTGGCAGAGAAGAGCTGGGTGGGGGGGGAAACTGGACTGTTGCTTCTTAACGGCTCTCCTACTGTTGCTCCTGCTCTGCTGCTGCTGTTATCCATTTTGTAATGGGCGGCGGCTGCTGCTGCTGCTGCTGCGTTGTTGATTTGCAACGGCTCCTTTATCTCAGTAGGAGCTGCTTCTTTTGTAGGTCCAGTAACTACTTGATCTCATCAGCACCTCAGCGCTGCTCTTGAATTCCATTCATAAAGGAGGATGCTTTCTTCAGCGTAAAATAAGTAAATGAATTGGAAGGGTCTCTCTTTCTTTTTCTTCAGCAATCGTTAGAAAGATGCAATTAGAAAGAGAGGCAATGCAATCATCGATGATGCGCGCATCATGCGTGGACGACTGTGCATACAGTCTAATTTTTTTTTGACAAAATTACTTTCCTGTTGTTCGGGTAGATGAAAAAGTATTTGTTTTTAGGAATTTTTGTTTGTAGACAAACTGGCAATCAACGTAGGGAAGATTTAGCCAGATCTGGCTCTAAATCAGAAATGAAGTGAAAATATTTAATAAGCTTTTAAATTTTTGGCTACACAATGAAATATATGGATATGAATATGGATATTGTACTTTATTTCTGATCACCGTGCATTTTGCACTTGAGCAGCTATTTTGCATCCCACTTCAAATAAAAATATGTTTGATGAAGGAAGTAGGTTTTTAGGGTTTAGGTCCTTCTTGCACTTCTAGAAAAACCCTAGAATGAGAAATTCTTTTGAAAATTCCACTGGGTTGAGGTCGGACCTATGTGGGTCAAAATCTTCTTTAGAAATACTTTTGGATGTGTGTGCTTCTGGGTCAGAGACTGAGCTACTGCATTTAATTTGATTCTCCGGAGCTGTTCATTGTCAGCAGCCATGTCAGTAGTCAGCAATAGTAAGTGTACTGCACGAACAAATTTCAGTTAGTTGATCTTACCCAATCTTTGATGCATTGGCCAATGGTTATAGTAGAGAAGGAAGATGAGCAGCAAATAATATGTGTGTAAATCTCCTAAGGCAATAGGAATAATCTGATTAGACATAATCTTGGAGGAGCAGTAAATATGTTTGCAAATAGTTTGATGCATTTGGAAAGATCTTTAGATGAGCAATATCGTGAGCAAATCAATTCATTTGAATTGGAAATATATATCTTAAAGGAAGGAATATGATCAATGAGATTGATGATGCATTGGAAAGATCTTTGTTGGGTCCTAGCCTAATAGGGTTTAGGGTTTAATATTATTGTTGAATGTGTCAAGGGCCCTCAAGGCAGGTTGCCCATGCAGTGTCTTTCTATAACCCCTTGTTAATTTTCGAATGAAGAATTTGCCTTCTTAATCTAGACTTCTTGTTATATCACTAAATACCTGACAAAAATATTACTATCCTATATTGGGTCCCCAAAAAATACAGGAAGTTTAGAGTTATGTATCACAACCACCACTACTAATCCTGGAAAAACTAGGGTTAGGGCTGGGAGCTGCTCCTGACGCTGCTACACGATTCTTTTTTCAGTTTGTGATGAGTTTTGTGTTGCTCAGAGCTTGCCTTCATGTGTGTATTAAAAGCGAAAACGATATCGGCTCCAAGAAGTGGTAATAGTATAGAACTGTTAAGATCAAGCTCCAAGTGATGTTTCACCCTAGGGTTTTGTAATTTAGTTGTTCTTCAAAGCTGCAGTTTTAGAGGAGATGTGTTTCTTCGTGTCATGACATATACCCAAAAACCTCTTGCGAGTTGAATTGTACATCTAAAGGCTTCTCTTGTAATTTCTTGGATCTAACTGTGAGCCAAAGTCCTCAAGGTTTATCCTGTGACATTTTTGACAAACGCTC
>Ga0116231_10012334_pt1 | contig 12629 bp, 6 predicted proteins | sample S1TSphgellanicum_2_FD_89695 | JGI IMG/M metagenome (GOLD analysis project Ga0116231, IMG submission 89695) | Host-associated microbial communities from peat moss isolated from Minnesota, USA - S1T2_Fd - Sphagnum magellanicum MG | ecosystem: Host-associated > Plants > Peat moss > Unclassified... | reverse complement strand
TCACACAAATGCCAGTCAGGAAAAACTCTTTCATTACATTACAGACTATGTACATTTCCCGAAAGCACAAGCTCGCTTTCCCATCAAATGTTCACAAAAACACCAGATTCCCAGTGCCGTCTAATCTCTCTCCCTTTAATTCCTCTGCAGTAGCTTAACCGATTACCAGGCGTAACGGAAAGTTCTAGTATTCAGCCCCACTACTCTAACTCACAGAGCTTCTCATTACTCTCTACACGGATCCTCTTCTGCCTCCTAAATTTTTTCAAGATTAGCTGATCATCCCCCTTCAAATCCTGCTCCTCCTCATAATTAAGCAACCCCAAAAGCTCATCAGACTTCCGTTAGCTTCCTCCTGAAGCCTCCCGAATCTCCTGCCACTCCGTTCCATCCAGCTCCCACCATCTGCCGCCATTCTTGCTCCTCTCCATCAATTCGACTCCATCCCTCCTCATAATTTCCAGCCGCCAATTTTCTTGGACCACTCAGCACACACCAGCAAATACCAAGCAAGCCATGCAACTCCATGCAACAGTTAATGGGGCGCCGCAATAAGATGACGACTGATTAGGCAATCTAAACCTCAAGATCAGCCAGCGTTTAGCTTTGTGCGACGACCTAATTTCGCACTACATGGTGACTTAGATTGTGATAAAAGTTGAAAACAATACAAAATTTGGAAAAAACTTTCCTTTTGGGCAACTTTTTCACCGAAATGACCCACACCTCTCATGACACATTGAACTTGTTGCACTTATGTACTAGCGTATGTGAGGAAAAAAGTAGGTCTATAAAACATATTTACACTGGTTCCATGATAAATAAATAAAAACTTCAAATTTTTTCTAGTGATTCTAAACATCATCAATTTCCTATTGTAATTCTTAAGACTAAATCAGGCCCTTATAGTCCAAATTTGACATTTATCTCATTAAATATTGTAATACCTTGAACATTTCAACACATGTCCATCAAATAATTAATTAATTTTGAAATTTTCATTTCAACAGATGGAATATTCCTAAATATTCCCTGATGTCCTTCACAATATTTTTTGATTTGGAAGAAATAATTTTTGAAAATTTCAACAATTCTGAAAATAATATAATTAGTGTCAAATTGGCCAAGGTACTAGGGTACATACATTAAGAGGTCTCATTCAAAAAAGTGAAGTTACAAAGGTAGGTTCTAGTTACATTTGTTATGGGTTAGTCCAAACTGTGTGATATGGGTCTTAGAGGAGGGTAACACCCCAGGAGTGAGGTGCTGCTGAAATAAGCGCCTGCTGGGGGTGGAGCTGAGGGGGCACTTATTCTGGGAACGCCCCACTATGAGAGCTTTACCAGACATAATAAATCACCGACACAAAATTATTTCTTCGTCTTTTTGTATGATACCTGTTGGGTTTTATGAGAAAAAAATTAGAAAAAGAAAAAGGAGGTGAGGAGGCATTTTGGAAAATGAAACACTCACCCCTTGTGCAGAGGAAAACTTCCACTTGAGAACGGGCCCTTTGGATACATTATAAATTTTCTGCAGGTGCTTTATGACTTTAGGTTTTCATGAGGGGAATTTTCTGGAAAGTAGAATGCTACTTGGTATTGAACAATTCATGGAAATTGTCCGACAAGATGGATTTTAAGCAAAAACTATTATGGTCATGTCCTCTCTGATGTTCCTGAAATCAGTGCCCGGCCGAGGTGGAGCCAAGAGGCACTGGTTTTGGGAATGCCATGCTCCTAATGCATTACCCTGTGTAAAGCATCAACATAATTTCATTTTATTTGGTTTCCCGTGATACCCGGTGGATACCCTCCAGGTTTCACAAGAAAAAAATGAAAAGAAGAGGTGAGGCATTTCTAAAAGCTAAATGCTCCCTGGAGCAAACATTTCATTTTTAAAAAAATTGTTGCAATTTGTTGAGGACACATTCTGTTTGATACCGTGCCCTCCAGATCCACTGAAAATTTTCTGCGAGGCCTCTATCATGAACTGATATATATTAGCAAGTTCAAAATCTTACTCCACACCTCTTATCTAGACATGTAATAGAGTCACCCTCTCTTTCAACCCCCCATCCCCTCTTTCAGTGGTATCCGCAAAGTATATTAAATATCAGTATGAAATAGTTGTACAGGTAGGAGCAGCGAAAATATATGTAGCGGCAGTGGAAGCGCTCACGAAAAAGGAAAGAGGGGATGAAACTCAGTTTACCATCAAAATTGGTGGAAAAACTAGTTTGGGTCCCAGTTATTTCGTTTTGTAAGATTTCATTCCCAGGTACACATTTGATGCCCTGCTATGCCGAAACTGGCCATTCTCGCCCCCTAATCGCCTGACTTTATGAATAATGTTAATAAGAACTATTTACTCTTGGGGCAACTTGATTGGAGCACTGGGAATATGTGACCCAGAAGGCAAACATAGTTTTGGCCATCGCTCATCAATGTCCTAGCAACAATAGCCATGGCACCCTTCCACAACACCCATGGGACCCATATAATAGGTAGCATTCAAATAATCATCAAGACCTTTATGGGGTAAGTATTGAATTTTTAAATATTAATAATCTACTTGGATGATTGGAATTTCATCTATGAAGGTTATCAATTCTAAAACCTTAAACGTGTTAATGATACTCACAATACTTGATCCTTGGCGATGGTTGCTAATTTGGGAATTGAAATTAGTGCTTGCCACATTAAGAAGGCAAGGTAGGATTCACCCAAGTAAGGGGATTTAGAGAAGGCATGATTTAGTGTGCAAACACATTAAGGTGTGCCTGCAACAACCCCCAAAACAGGGGGAGAATATTGGCCAAAGTGAACCACCAACCATAAGGGATGGATGGTGAGTGGGCCAAATACATTTTTCCTTTGGAATCCAGTTTCTAGCTGATCATAGTGGTTCAATCAATCTGCTATTGTTTACCATGGTTGCCCTATAAATTAGATTTACCAAAAATAATAAGTAGGAGTGGTTGAAATGTCATTGTCTTCATTGTTTAAAGAGAAAATTTAATGATTTTTTCAAAAAGGTGGATTGATGGTTGAAATAATGTCATTATTTTCACTATTTAAAAAATAATTCTATATATACATTTCTTTTAGAAGGTGGGTTGGTCATTACAATAAAAAATAAGTCGATTTACAAGAATATTTAGGAGAGCATTCACAAGAGGTTGGCGAATGAGTCATCAGTTTTGTACAATGAAATTAGAGGCTTATTGAACCTAGTTAAAAGAACTATTTCCTGGAGTATGGGGCATAGCTTTGTGGGTACAATGACAATCTAGGGATGTAATTGAGGCCCGCATAAGTCTGATTTACTATTTATTGCTTCTAGACACAATACAAAAAAGCCTTTTGCAAAGCTGCAATAGTAACCAAGTAGATATTACCACCCCTCGAAAGGTCTAGTATGTTTTGAAATTTTTCTTTCTTTCATTATTTTGTGATCTCATAAGATTATATTTTTATTAAACGGTATGAGAAATAATTCATTTAATTTATTTTTATTAAAATGATTCTTTGTCACTAAGTTTTCTTATCTGGCAATTACAATTTGAGGTTTAGTTTGTAAAAGCTGGTATGTGGCATTCACTAGTTGTTAGCTTAGTTGTTATGTTACTAACCTTATTTTTGAAAATAGATAACATACCCACCCCAAAAAATAAAAATAAAACTAAAACTAAACCCTAGCTTATCTGGACAGTATAGAAAGCAGTTCTCAAGGTGGGTATTTGACAATTGACCCTTATGTCTAATAGATGATTATTACCTCCCAAAAAATTGCAAAAATTGGTAACTAGGGGTATTACTTTGACAATGAAATTGATAGCGTTCAAGTTTTAAATTATTTTGATAGTGTGGTCCCAAATTTTTTTTAAATAAATTAACCTACCCAACCGGTTATGATAATTAAAAAATGCTGGCCAAGACTGGTTATAAATAGTTTAACTAATGTAAGTGATTAATTATAGAGGTTGGTAAGCAATGTGGTGCCTTCTATGTAGGTTAATGCATGTGGATGGTTGGTTCATGTAGCTAACCACTATGGTTAGCTATACTCTCCAAGCATACCAAACACTTAATTATGGTGGTCAAAAGTTGTACAAATTTATGGAGCGCTTATAAATCCTCGTTCTGCTAAAGAATCTTTTCAGTCTACTAAAGCAAGAAATGATTCATTTATTTGGAGCCCCATTTGGGATTTCCTCTCATGATGAACAGGCTGAAGATTAGGGTTACGGGGACCTAAATATTTAGTTTAGGGTTTGGGCCTTAACTTTAGGTCCCAAATGTCAACCCTAACCCTAATCTTGGGCCTTAACCCTAACCCAGGCCCAAACAAGGGGCCTGATGAAAAAGAAACGACACATGTATCTTATTGTAAGCAGTTTATTATTAACAACAAATTGCTGAAATGATTAGGCATGTTTCAAGTTCTTCATGTTAAGAGCATTGGCTCACCCACACCCCCCTATTTAATCACATCTATCATATACCTAGTGTTAATTGCTTCCTCAACTTCACCCATACATATGAAAAATTCAACTACATAAAATGAGAGACTATTTGAATGTCATCATTTTCTTTTTTTTTCTGGCCCTTATGAAGATCATTGTGTCCTAGACACATTTGCAAGTCAAAAGGAAAAATTGACATTAGTTGATAATTGAGAAATAACTAGTTGATTATCAATAATGGTATCAATAAGCATATTAATTATCTACTTGTTGACTCTTGAATTTGCTGAAAATTGATAAGGAAACTTACCCTTGAATAAGTAACATCTAGAACAAGATTTCTTTTTTTTCTTTTTTTTTAATTTCTTAGTTTTGTGGTTTTGAAAGTTTGGCCAATATTTCTAATTTTCCAGCAATTTTATTTGTCACTATAATGCAAAAAAAGTTGACCTCGATAGAGAACATGCAAGACTATTATGGGGTGAGTATTGAATTGTCAAAACTTAATAACTTACTTGTATGCTTGGAAATTTCATCCAAGTGACTTCTTAGGCCTCAAACTTATTTGTTTGTTACACTTTACAACTATCCAAGTAATAATAAAAACATCTCACCACACCCGACAAATAATTTTTATTTTCTTTGCTTATACATTATTTGCTCAAACAAAATTTATAAGATCAATATGCACATGTGGAAAAGAAGAAAGTAACCATGGGTAAACCTTAAAACCTTCATGAATTGTAGTTCAATTGATTCTTGTGGTCTGTATTTGAAAAAAGAATATCAGTAACACACTAAAGTCATACCAAGTCCAACCACCATGTTGCCCCTTATTTATTTCCTTGTGCTCACTTTGATGTTATTTGTAAAATTCCAAAAACTCATGACCAAACACAAACATTCAACATGTAATTTCCAAAGGGCCAAACATAATTGTTTTTCAATCATGGGCTTTGTGAGACAACTTTGTCCCTCTATTCCCAATTCTATGAGGTGACTATATTTGAAAGTACATATGTTACAGATGAAGGAAAAAATGCAAAATGTATTTCTAGATGTTAAGTTACGTTTTTAATTGAAACTAAATAACTTACGTTCTATGCATCATTTATGATTTAAAATTGATAAATATAATTTCCAAACTTAAACATTTCAAATCTTAGAATTTTATGTTAAATTGTCACTCATTCAAACTAACTTTTAAGGATTCAACACCATGTTCAACTTGGCAACAGACCACCAATCACTTAAAATAGTATTCCTATCACATACGCTATTCAAATTTGGTTTGCCTTAGCTCATTAAAAAATAAATACAAAACACATATGCCTACCAAATTTCAAGCTCTACACCTAAACCAATAAGAAGTTATGCTACCAAACCTGAGGGGGTTTAACAAAGGTAGAAAGTTCAACTTGGCTTTAGACCACTACTCACTTAAAATATTATTCCTATCACATATGTTGTCCAAATCTAGCTTGCATTAGATCATTAGAAAGCTAACTACAAGGCGCATCTGCTTACCAAATTGCAAGCTTTGCACCTAGACCAGTAAAACGTTGTGCTACCAAACCCGAAAAGGTTTTACAAAGGTAGAAAGTTCAACTTGGCTGCAGATCTCCAATCATTCAAATTATTATTCCTATCACATACGTTATTCAAATATGGCTTGTTTCAACCCATTAAAAAGTTAACCAAAAGGCGCACCATCCTACTAAATTTTAAGATCTGCACCCAAACTAATAAGAAGTTGTGCTACCAAAACTGAAAGGGTTTGTGAAATTTTTTAAAGATTTCAAGCTTTTCACACTATCCCTATTCATTTCCATTCTTTCAAAATTATTACAAACATTTAATTTACTTTCTTTCTTTCCACCATATACCAAGATTAATCATTCTTCTCCTCCCAATGAAAGTTGTGTGAACAAGTATTCTCAAGATTTGAATCAAAAATTATGTCCAAAAGAAAAAGCTTCAAATGATCTGAATCTGTCTTTTAAAGATAATGAGAAGGAAGGAAATGAAAGAAGATCCTAATTCAGTGGCCAATGGAAGGGTCCAACGTTTGGTGGCCAATGAAAAAAAAAGTAGAAACACATTTTCCCCTCTTCCCATTTTCCCCCCAACAAATTTTACCTAAACCTTCATTTTTTTCATTGATCTTATGGTTTTACTTTATCGTGATTCTAGGCCGTTACTTTACATTTCTTTTCTTTTCTTTGATCTATAAATTACAACCACACATTTCGATGTAATAAGTTTTCCACACATTCATTGTTGATTTGATTTTGATTGAAGATATATTTTCCTTTCCTTGAAATTATGGCATTGTGTATGGCATGTCTTACAGGCTTCAAGCTACACAAGTGAATGAAGATCCGGCTCCGAAGTCATCTTTAAATTTGACATTGACATAACATCTTCGTGATGAAGATCCTGAACTCCGAAAAATGCGTGCTCATTTTGAAATTGATCCCCCTCGAACTTGATATTATCGCATTTCTTCAAGCTCTCGCACCTTGGTGATTTTGTTGCAAGTCGACCCCATTTCTGATGATGAACCTGAAACCGTCTATGAAGGTTGTTACGAGACTAAAGGCACCTTTATTTTCACATGGTTTTCAATTCCTAGTGTTAGACACTATCATTGGTTTTGTTGTTTAATTCCCTGACTACTTCCTAATAGTAAGGCGGACTACTTAATACACACCATTGATGCATCCTAGATTTCTTGCAATTATGAACTATCACTATGGCATAGCCTAGGACTTAACATGTAATTGTACTTCTTCGTTGAGCTTATCCATAATCTAAATAAATGTTTTATTCATTATGAAACTCATGTTGCCATTGTCACCTTATCACACTATTTATTTAATCATTAAGTTGTCTTCAATTAATCTAATGTTCATAAGGCTTGAAGATTGTTCTATTTCTATTGGACCTTTCATTAACACCCCTTCAACTATTTCATGAATCTCAAACATCTTTGCTACTCATTAAATAGTAAAACAAAATCAATGTTTTGCTGAACACCTCTAAAGATTTATCACCACTAATTACACAATATATGTCTAAGATGTAACTATTTTGGTCATTATTGAAGGTAAATGATGTGCTACCACGTGTCTCAATATTTAATTATTTAAAATTATTATTATTATTATTATTTTGAAATAATATGAAACATTCAATTCACATGTTTGGATGATTTATATTATGACACATGGCCCAATGTAAATATGCCATGTGGCATTTAAAAATGAATTTAATACAAAATACTAATATTTGGTTGGTAGGTACTTAAGTAGGTACATAAGTAAGTGCCTACAAATTTACGCTAAATATTTATTCATATAGGTAGGTACAAATGTCAACCTAGGTCGGTGGTAAATAAAACTAGGCACCTATTTAACTAGGTAAATAAGTAATTTGGGGAGGTAGGTAGTTTAAAATTGTATATAATTTTATTTTATTTTTTGGTTAAGATTTTTGAATGGCTCATCCCATGTGCACACATTTTTTAATGTGAAATTAGATGACCACATCCCTTGTTTATATAATGTTCAAACTAAGAATGGGGAACAAATAATATGGTATAAGTTTTGAAGTTGCAACTTCTTTCCAAACTAAATTGCAACTTCAAAATTTTCCTAATGTCTTTTTTTTTTAATTTTTAGATTTCTAAACAATTCAAGTACATGGTTCATTAAATAATTAGATAATCATTTAACTAATAATGATAAATTTTAACATATATTTAAAATATTAAATATACAATAAAAATATTAAATATTCATCATCAACTATTTAAATAACTAATAACTTCTTAATATTTAACTAATTGGTTGTCTAGTTACTCACAACTTGTCATACACAACTCATAGATAAATAAATAACTAAAATATTTAAATATTTCTTTACTTTTAAAATTTTTGTTGAATTATATATATTATGATTTATGTAAATATATATAACTATTATATCAAAAATAAATATTATAAATATTCATTTTAAAATTAACGTTAAATTAATTATTATAATTACTGTATTAATTAATTAATTATTGTAAGAATTATTATCGGTCACATAATTATTTTTTCTACTGGTAATTAATAACAAATACAATAACATGTTAAACATAGATTAATTTTTTTAACTCATATATATTACTATAAAAATATGAATTATATAATATAAAAATTTATGTTATAACAAAAACCATTTAATGTAATTTATAATTAATAAATATATTCGTCTATAATTATTTATAAAAGTGATATATTATGGACAAGAAGTTATAAAAAATAAATATTTTAATTTATTATATTATAATCCATGTAGTTATGGTCATAACATTAATTACTTTAATTAAAATATGATTATTCTTGAAACTTAAATTATAAATAAATTATAAATTATAAATTATGATATTAAATTTTTATCATAAATTTATTATGCAATTATTGTAATTCTGACTTACAAATAAATTAAATAATTACAATGATTTTACAATATTTTATGTCATTATAGAATTATTATTATTAATATAGAGTTTTATGTTTTATATTAACAATTTATTGTAAATAAGTAAATAATGAGTATTACATATAGTTATTTAATGTATGTTTTTTAAAAATACAATAATTACATCAACTTTGCTTATTATTTTAAGATTATTATAAAATTTTGAAATAAAAATCTTCATTATAGTACATAAATTTTCAATTAGGATACAAAATTTTATTATTATTATTAAAACATAAGTGTTGTAAATACAATAGTTACTTTTTTATGATTGGGAATTATCATTTTAATCAATGTGAAATTTTATGTTGTAATATTTTTATTTTTTTTAAAAAACCAGTAATAAATAATAAGTAAAATATTTTATTATAATTATTCTAAATTTTTAGTATAATTATTCTAAAATTTTATGTCATAGTAACAATTATATATTGGAATACTTAATTGAATATTCTAGTACATTAGAATGTAAGTCTTAAAATTATAAAAATAAAATTGACTCATTTAATTATAATGGAAAATTTTCAACTTTTTAAAATATTAAAACTTAAAAGTATGAATAATTAAGCTGAATTATAATTATGTGTCTATTATAATTAATGTATAAGTAAAGTAATTCTTATGATTTTATAATATTTAATTAATTATAGTAATTTATTGTTATTAAAAAATACAAATATTTAATATAATAGTCTATGTTGGATTATATTTAATTTATTTGAAACTGTGAATATTTTATTGTAATGAATTAGTATAATCACAATAGTCATATCAATGATTTTAATTACAATAAAAATATTTTTAATATTTTGAATACTAATTTGAAATATAAATTAAAAATTAAGAATATTAAGTTTAATCATAAATCATATAATTATTATAATTGATGTATATAAACATATGTCCGTTGTGACTAAACATCATTTCACTTGCAACTAATGGGATTTTAGATAGTTGCTTTTGGATGATAAATCCAACCTACATATAGATGTAAACCAATTTAGGCGCAAGCTAATCGCAAGCAAGTCATAAGTAACTTGATTGATGTCAACACAATGTCACACTAGTTACAGAGGGCAAAAATTTAGTTGCAAAATCCAAATAGTCACATGTAATTGTAAATGCGTTTATCACATATTGGTTTTTTTCTTCTAGTGTTTTTGGGCCTCAACTAAACATGTTGTAAGATACACCCTCTACATTCAAATGTTGTCTCTATTATGTCACATTGCATGAAAGTTTCATTACCAATTTTAAATACTATGAACTAATTATTAACCTAGACACATTAATGAACATTATAAATTGATGCATTTTTCACAAGGGTATGAACAATGATTTGCATTTGGTGTAGGCTAGAAAAAAAACATGAACATAATTGTAAGTCTTATGTTGCTTGACAAAATGGCTTTCCTTTAATTCGTAGTGACATGCTTGAATCTTGAAGTAAGGAGTTCATTTTTTATGCACCCCATAGGCTTTGTATGGGAAAAAATGTCAACCAATTGTTGACACATTTGTGAAATTCCTACTTGGTGCCAAGCATAGGCTTACTAAAAATGAGAGGAAGAACACATTGCACAAAATATTTGAACATGATAGAGTTTAGTTAGTCTTGCTAGTTCTTCCCCAAAAAGATAGAGATGTAAAAAAGTTGTGTATGGGGTCTTGGCATGGTAGGGTGGACCAATTTTGGCATCACATGAGTGCTTTTTTTTGTAGTGGGTGTGATTGCAAGTGTTATATCTTATTACATATGTTGGGCTTGGTTAATAGGGATTCATTTTCAAATAATAGACTTTAATATTTATATGGTGCAATTTTTTGTTATGTAAAAATCATAAAATCCTAAGAGCTATGGACTTTTGAAATTGAAAAATAGGGGTGCAACACCAACTGCAATTAGGTAATGGACTTTAATTTGGTTCAATGATGGATCTTGAACTTGTTTAGGGAATTGGTTTCAAGGTGGAAATGTATTAATAAAAATAATGCAAAAGAGTTTTGTGTCATATGAATTGAAGGTATCATGCTATGAACTTTTGAACATGGAAAAAACTACCATATTTTTAAAAGTCCATAACATCCAAAACAAAGGTGTTTTGAATTCAAATTTTATAGACTTATATAAATCAATTGCCTTTACAATGCATAAATCAAATATGCACTACTACAAATGTGTGTTTTTACTTTAGTTTTTTTAATCTATTTTAATCATACTTTTAATCAAACACTAGATAGATTTGGTTGTAGTCATAGTAGACCAATCTTTTTGACACAAATGTGACTGAGTTTGTTGTGATTGAGTGTCTATTAATGTGTCTATTTTGATTAAAATGACTAAATATCTAGTTGACATGGTTGCCACATGGGATGTTTATTGTAATCGATTTGATTAACATTTGTGCCAATGGGAAAGTGCCAAATGGTAAGTTGAAATGACTAACATGATTAATGTTGACTAATTCATGTGTTCCAATGTGGATGTGCCACATGGCTTCTCTTATATGACTAATGTGATTAATTTTGACTAACATGTGTGCCAATATGGAAGTGCCACATGGCTTGTCTAATATGATTAATGTATTTATTTTTTATTAACATGTGTGCCAATGTGGAAATGCCACATGGCTTGTTTGATATGACTAGCATGGCTAATTTTGATAATATGTGCACCAATGTGGAAGTGCCATGTAGCTTGTTTGATATGACTAACATGACTAATTTTGATTAACATGTACCCCAATGTGAGGGTGCCACATAGATCTACAACCTTGATATATGTACCACACATGCCTAAAAGTATGAACAAGCTTGTTTCCAAGGCCACATTACAATGTATCCCAGCTGCCTCATCTATAGTGCGAAATGGAGGATCATGTGATACCTCTAGACAAGGTAGATGAACATCCTTTATAAAAAAGGAGATAATCCCAACCAACAAAAAGTCTTCTAACATTTGAAGATTATGATGCATAACCATTGGACCACCAAACTTAATGAAATTGCCAATTGCATAAATTTTTTTCCCAGTGGAACTCATGAACATGATACACTCATTTGCTTTGAACTACAAAACAAATGCAAAACAAGTAGTTAATGAAAACCCCAAATTCTTATCATATGGTTGGGTGTAGTAACCTCCAATTATGTCAATAAATAGCAAATCAAACTAGAGTTTGCATGTCAACCTAAATGTGCAAAGATGTAAGCATGAAAACTTACAAATAACAAATTATCCAAATATAAAACAAGTATGAATTGAAATCCAATGCCAACCACCCATGACCTCTAGATGGGATAAGAATGAAGGCTAGAAGCTGATAGCTCTACAAACAACAAATCCATGGATCTTACTATGAATTTGTAAGGGAAAAATATTACCAAGGTTAACCACTCGGTACATTTGTAAAACAAAAATGATATCCAAGGTAACCCCTTGCAAATACATGTCACTTACTATTTCTACATAATATATATGATCAACATTTTGCTAATTGCCACTTAGTGCCTATAAAAGAACCACACCCCCCCCCCCCCCCCCCCACCCCCCCCAATAACTTTTTCCCTCCTTATAAAAAAAAAACAAAACAAATTAAAAAAAAAAAATAAAACACAACACAAAAAACAT
>Ga0116231_10012333_pt1 | contig 12629 bp, 8 predicted proteins | sample S1TSphgellanicum_2_FD_89695 | JGI IMG/M metagenome (GOLD analysis project Ga0116231, IMG submission 89695) | Host-associated microbial communities from peat moss isolated from Minnesota, USA - S1T2_Fd - Sphagnum magellanicum MG | ecosystem: Host-associated > Plants > Peat moss > Unclassified... | reverse complement strand
GGGGCCCAAAATAAGTCGCCCATTAAAGGGTTAAGGTCCCCCACAATTTAATTAATTAACCCTGTTTTTTGTGGAAGCAAGGCAAGTCCAAACCCCCCCCCCCCCTCTCCCCCTCCCCCAACCCACCCACTTGAAAATTTTGTACTTATGGAAAGAAAATTTTGTCATGTGCATGTTTTCTGCACAAGTGATGCTAAATTTGGCAAACTTAATACAATAAGTCCACATTCTGTGTAATGGGTCACTGGTGATCATGGTCAGATTCCTCAGTTATGGGTATTATGGGAGAAATGTCAAAGGCATGGTTAGAACTTGGACTGAAAGAGTGTGGGAGAAGAAAGAAAGACATTGAAACTTTATTTATTAGTTTCTCCATACCAGGGGCAAGGCAAATGAATCAAGTTCCCCACCTGATGATAATGAGTTCCAAAAATGCATTACCTATCTGGATTTTGAATGTGGGAATCTGCAAAATGTTTCACTTCAACACCCAAGTCTTCAACATTTTGAATCAAGTTGTCCTTAAAATGATCCTTTCTTTGGTTCCCTCTTTCACTCTGAATTTTTTTCCATGCTACAAAATGTGAGTGCAGTTTACTGGTCATTGTTCACTAGATCAATGAATTCAATACTTTCCAATTAGTCCATGTTTACTAAGACAATAAATTCACTCAAAATCTGTGAAATCACTTGGTGCATAGGGACACCTCTTGTTGTAGACGTTGGTTATCTGCACCCAATTTTTTTTTTAAAACAATAAAAATTTCATATTCAAGGCAAAGAAGAGTGGTTTTCTCATATGGGAGGCTGAAAAGCAAGAATTTTTTTCATGAAGAGGTATTTGTTGCACAATATTTATAATAATGATAACAGAAATGAGAAAAAAAAGAAGCAAAAATCAAATTCAAACTTGTTATAACATCAACCGAAGGGAAAAAGAAACTTCTAACCATGTTTATTACCAATGTACTTTTTTTTTCATTATCAAGTTGATCTCACCTTGAACTCACCCCCTTAATGGGAAAAGGGTTGCTCTTCACCCAAAATCCTCTTCCTTTTGCCAATAATTTTAACATCTCTTCAAAAAATTCTCACAAAAAATCACAATCCATGAAAAGTCCACCAATTTTACATTTGGTGTTTTTTTTTTGTCAAGTTCTTCACCCATGCCTGTTTGCTTTTTTGTTCTCAAATCCATGACTTTTGGATGTTCTTGAACATCTAAACTTTGAAGTAATCCATCAAGTTTTGTTTGAGACCAAAATTGAACAAATTGTATTAAATACATGGACTAAAGAATGCATTAGATAATGAAGAAGATTAAGCAAAAATAATAAATTACTTATATTATCCTCAACTATACCCACAACATCTAGGCTAGTTTGGCATAAGGTGCCTAATAAGTATTTTCTTATCGTTCATGTTTGGAAATAGAAATAATAATATTTTATAATTTGGCATTATGCTAAATATTGAAGCCAGTGTGCTTGAGAGCTTCTTTTATATTTTTAACATGGAAGACATGTATTTTTCAGTTTTTTTCGACAATACCCAAAAATAATTAGTTAGTGCCTAGCTAGGCAAGTTACTTAGATATTTGTGCTTTGTCTAAATAATCAAACCTTTTTAAGGTCACAACATGCATGGAAGGAGCTTAGAAATGAAATGCAATCCAATGGTAGTCATTAGAACATGCATTCATACCTTAAGCAAAAGGTTTTTTCTTGCAAGTTTTAAAATCAAAATGCACAAAAAATGGGTTTTAATCATTGGATTTCAAAAAAATTAATGCTAAAAATATCTAATCTTTATATTAGGTTCTAATATAGAGGAAACAATGTAAAAGGGTGTTTTAAATATTTTTACTTTCATATCTTAACTTTAGCCAAATTTGGCTAGACTTTCTTATGAAGAATGCCACTTTGCTTCAATGTTTTTTCCCCCTAAATATGTGATTTTGACAATTTGGCAAATTGCTTGTTGGAAAAACTCATTTTTCACTTTTTCAAATGATTTCACAAGTTTTCCTCCTAGAGAAATCACAAAAATAATGAAACTTAGCTACCCAAAAAAATCATTGTTTTGGCAACATCACAAATTTTCAAATGATTGTTAATGAGAATTGGTATAGGTGGGGCAATTATGAAGTCCAATCAATTTGGTCTTCTGGTTGACAAATCCCACGGATTAAAAAGGTTTTCGTGCATGGAATTGTTAAGGAAGAAATATTGGATGTTCAAAAGTTGCAATTGTTACAATCAATAACTATTTTGTATTTTCATGTTGAGAATGTTCCACCCACCATGTAGTTACCTTCAACAATTTCTTAAATAATCTTTATATATTCATGGTTACATTTCAATGACTAATTTGTTGTATGCACATAAATTCACAAATATTTTATGATTGTTGTTATTTTATGAGTAGCATTAGATAAATGTGTTTGGTTGGGGTTGTTTTATTTTAATCAATTTGAAATATCATGACATGAGCCAAAGGTATTGAATAACACATTGTTTGATCATCTTGATTCGGTGTGTGAAATTGTGCTTACTCCAACCAACAAGAGAAGAGATGGAAAGCTTGTAATTGTTTGGGAGTTTGGACATATTTTATAGTTTTAAAATGTTCATGATGGTAGTGTCATGATTAAATTCTTGAATAGAAATTTATCGTGGGTAATTTAAAGCAAATGGAGCTTAAGATGTTGTTTTTTCTAGTTTAAAAAAACCAACTTTGATTCAAGCATTGCCTTTAAGGCATAGTCAAATAATATGGTGTTGCTTTTGGCCTCATCATTTGGACTAATTTACATTATCATAAATTTTTAACTAGGTAGATTGGAGGTGCTATAAATGAAGGTGATGTCTTATTTTTAAAAAGGCCATGCTTGAGGCAACATTTCTTCTTTTTACAAACTAGGGTAAAATTTCACCCTTGGTTTGAGAGTTGCAATGAGGCAAAAAAAAACAAAGCCTCATTCTCTTTCATTGCATATGGTATTGAATGAAGTGGTAAGTTGCCAAACCACATCCAAAACATCCATCTTCATCACCATGATGAAATTGGTTATAATGAATGAAAGTCTCATCCCATCTCCCTATTGCTTTTCAAGTCTAGGGTCCACACCACCAATAACTCCAAAAAATCTTCTTGGCACCAATTGGCATTCATGTGATTACTTCCCTTATTCATTATTAATCCACCTAATGTTTTTTTTTTCCAAAATGCAATTTGATGGTGTAATATAAATGGCCAAAATCTAATTCCTTGCTACTAGTTTTTACGAATAAAGTTGTAGCATTTGCAAGTTCATCATCTTAATTGAAGTTTTTCAAAGCTAAGATGACTACTATTCCCAAGTCCTGTTGATTCAAGCTTTGTTTGTTGAATTTTTGACAAGATTTGTGTTCATAAAGGTTTAAATATGGAATAAATATTATAAAATTCATGGGCCATGGTTTTTTAATAGTAGTTGTGTGACTTTATTTTTCATATGTTCATATTATCTAGACATGAATGTTGTGTGACTAAAACACATATGAAACACATATAAATAGGATGAGGGATTTTATGAAGATTTATGAATGAAAATCTTGCATTCTACATGTACGCGCTTCATACATGTTTTAGGCACATAAAACCTATGTTTAAACAATACAAACCTATGAAAAAACAAAATTTGCATGATTATTATTGCTAAAGCATGGCCCAAGGAGTTTTTGATGAATTGTAATTTCATCATGTTTTTTACAATCTTTCAATATTTAAATTCATCCAAGAACCCAAAGCTCATCATGCATTCTTGCCTTGTGTTTGATTAATAGATGTTTCCAAGGTCATTTAGTTCTTTTAGTGGGAATAAATCATCTTCCAATGGAACATGGCCGCTTATTAATTTTGTAAGTTGTCCACTTGACAATGTGAATGCAATAGATGATATGAATACATTTAAGCTTCAAACACTTCATGAACTTTCCAAGTTTGATGTCCTTGAAATCCTTCTTGATTGGATAGACTGTGAGGAGATCATAAAGTTTGACTCACAATTTGACCCAACTTTGTAAAGGCATTAAAATGACTTGGGTGGAAAGGAGCCCAAAAAGTCTTATGGTGCCACTAAAAAGTTATGAACTAAGTGGGCTATTTTATCCACACTATGATGTGGAAGGGACCTACTTTTTTTATTAAGAATAAGGACAAGACTATTAATTGTAAATGGAATATTTTAAGTAAACGTCAAGGTTGTCAGATTGTTGTGTGTGATATGCCAAGGTTTGGGGTGAAAAAATGTGAGGAGTATGTTGCAAAAGACTATGCACACTTGAAAAATGTGTGGTTGTATGCTTAGAGGGGTCTTAATTATGTTATAGTCCAAGTAACCACACTAGTAGGTGAGTGAAATAGGAAATTGTTCAAATGAAGACATTTCATATTCTTGCTCATTGGGCATTGCCCAATGCTAGATTATGAAACCATGCATTGGTTGTTTGTTAGTTTAAGGGTTTCAAATAATCAAGCCATGCACTAGTTTGATTTGTTGGTTGGATCCTTGTTGAAAATATGTTCATCCAAATCTAAAATGTTATTGTTAAGGCTCTACAATTTGCTTAGTTCATAGGGCCTTGTTTTTATGACATAATTATAACCATTGACAATGATGGATCTTGGGTTTGTGTCCATGTTATGTGGTTGAATTTTAAACCAAGGTACCTATTTTGATAACTGTGTGTTAAATTAGTTATAAATGAATCAAGCTCTAATAATCTCATTAAAGTGAATATGAATGCATTTTTTAAGAGTGGGAGGATAGTTGAAGAGGATTTATCCAAGATGCTTATGTGCTTTGGTGTAGTTGGGGTTTATGTTGAACTTGTGAAATGGTGGAGGTGGAATATCAAATTCACAAATATTATTGTATTTTAATTGTTTGTGGAGTGGTAAACATGGAACTTGGATACATTTGTGGACTAATTTGCATGAGTTCATTTATCAAGGTCAAGGTGGAAGGTGAAAGCAAAGACTCACAATTGCTTTGAATTGTTTATGGAACAATCACATTCACAAAACTTGAATGCTTATTGTGAATTTTGCTTTAGTTGTTTATGATTTGGCAAATGTGGAAAATTGAATGCAAAATAGGATTCTTATTTGAATCATTTGATCCATGCCAAAGGTAAGACCTTGGATACATATGTTGAATTTTTTTATAAGTTCTTGAATGATGGCAAAGGTGGAAAATGAAATGTAAAGGCCCAAGGTTGGGGAACAACAAAAGAAAAACTTGAAGGTTTTTTGTGTTTTTTTAAAAATTGTTTGTGATTTGGCAAATGTGGAAAGTTGAATACAACATGGGATTTTCCGTGAATTGTTTGCTCCATGGCATAAGTGGGAACTATGATGAATTTTTTTATTTTTAAAAGTTATTTGCTCAATGGAAAAGGTGGAAATTAAGTGCCTTTTTTATTAAATCATTTGCTTGATGGTAGATGCATAATCTTGAATTCTTTTCTAACCTTTTTTTGAGGTGTTTGCTTTGTGGCAAATGTTGAATTTTGAATGTAGAGGTTTCATTTGCTTTGAGTTGGTTGTGGAATAGTAAAGGCGGATTTGTTGATTTTTTTTAGTTGTTTGCTCAATGGCAAAGGTACAAACTTCTATTTTATTTTATTTTTCTTTATTTTCTACTTAATCATAGATGTAGAAACTTGAATGCACTTGTTGACTTATTTTCAAGGTTCTTTCTATCATGGCAAAAGGGGAACTTGCATGTAGATTATCAACTTGCTTTGAGTTGTTTTTGGAATAGAAGAGGCAAAAACTTGAATAAATATCTTAATTTGCTTTTAAACTAAGGTTTACCATAGATGTAAAAATTGGAATGCATTTGCTAACATTTTTTCAAAGTTTTTTCTACTAGTGGCAAAGTCAAAAAGATTTTGGGTTGGATTGTTTGTGAAATGGAAGAATTAGAAAAATTGAATGTGTTTACAAATTGTGGTTTGAATTGTTTTTGAAATGGCAAAAAGTTCAATTGTTGAATTTGACCCTTTTTTTTTTTGAAATGGAAAAGAGAAAAAAAAATGTATTTTATCTATAGAAACTTATGGTGTTATTTGCATGTCTAATTTGACTTTTTGGTTTTGTGTGATGTATCATTCCTATAATGTAACAAGCCAACTTGGGCCTTGTTTGTGACATACACTTGATGATGGAGCTTGCATGTGTGTTGTCATTAATGGAGACCAGCAATCCCCCCTAAAATTTGTTCAAAAGAGATTTTTTCATTTGAAGGTTTGCCAAGGTCATTTATATACACATTGTATTATAACACCACCTTTTCCTTCCAAAGTGATAAGTTGTGGTCTTTTCATGGGCTATTATTACATGGGGACCATCAACAAATTCATATGAAATGGATGATCAATTATAACAAAATTCCATCCAACATCTTTTGTTGTTTTAAATGGTGACAAGACATGGAATGATTGGAATGAATTTTACCTCGAAACAAGTGGCCCATGTTATCTATCACATGCATAACATTTGTATTCATAATGGCATTGGCGAAAGTTGAGTGCAAGTTATGAGTTCCTAACCCTCATCAAATTATGTCATTTGTGTTGTTTGTGAATAAAATATAATGTGCATTTGTTTATTATTGTGACACGTGTGTGGTGAACAACAAATGCAATAATCAATATCATAATGTCTAAATCATGATGTTGCTTTATGGCATATGGTAGAGTTCAATCTCCAATGTTATTTTTTATATGTAGCTATCATTGCTTGGATAATAGCAATCCCTTATGTTTTTTCTTTTTTGGTTCATAGTTGTTTAGGTTATCAATGAATGTCAAAGGTAGTGTGACATGTCCAATTTCTACATGCAAATGTAGATGGTGTTTTATGATAGTATGGTATTACCAAAATTGAATGGCTATTGTGGATTGATGTACTATTGGATGTTTATGGTGTATGGCAAACTTGGATACTTTTGTAAATTGAATAATGATGACATCAAGTGATGTAATTAAAACCAACAATAAAATTGAAGCATTTGCCTTTGAGTTCACCAATCAACTCAAACATGTAGTGATATCTAATGTCCATTTGCAAAGGTAGATGTTGACATTTGGGTTATGTCAAATTTCACTTTGTTTTGATTTTTTAACACTGGATGTTTGAGTTATTTGGTGATTGCTAGAGGCAATGTCCAATTTCTAGCTACAAATGAAAATGGTGATTTGTGACATGTGGCAAAATTTCATTTGTTATTTTATCAATGCAAAGTGTAATGCTTAAGTTGTTTGGTGTATGGTAGAGGCAATCTCAAGTTTTTATGCACAAATGGAAAGTGTGTAATGCACATATGGCTCCCATTGAATTTTTTTGAATGCATCATTGGATGCATATGTAATGTCTTGCATGGCAAAAGTTGTTGAAGGATTAATTATGGAGTTGGATCCTCAAGTTTTGGAATAGTCAATGATGGATGCCATGGGGATTATTCACCCCTAGTACTAAATGCATGCATATGCAAAAATGACCTTTCCTCAACATTTGGAGGTCCTAAAAGGCTTCTATTGCATAACACATCCATGTGGACAAGCTAAAAAGGGCATATGTACTCTTATGGTTCTTGTCATTCCTTTGGGGTGGGATTTAGATACTTAATAGGGTCTTTTTAAGTTGACAATGAAGTCCAATGTTGTTCAAGTCATGGCTAAAATAGTGGCACTTACATCTAACAAGGTTAATCTAATCATTATTAATCCTCTCATGCATATATGGCAAGTCATCAATGCATCACAATTGTTGAACTTTTTTCTGAAGAGCTTAAAGTTGGTTAAGAGTACCCGAGTTCATGTTGTTGACTTTGTTGAAGATAAACATTGTTTCTATTCAATAATGTACTATGTACACAATTGCTTGAACCTTCATTTGCAACTTGTTTACATTGTCATGTGCACACAAATCTTATTCACATATGACAACTTCGCATATCAACCTACCTACCTAGATGACTTGTGGTCCAATATTCTTGGGCGACAAAAAATGAAAGCAAATGTAAAGTGTATATTAACCTTGAAACACTAATAATAAACATTTGTGCAACTAAAACTTATGCACAACCTACAATATCATATTACACTTCTTTTCCTCTAATAGTTAATATAACAACTACATGTGTGCTTCTAACTTATGGATTTATCCTAATAAATTGATAATATTTAAACTATAATTGTGGTTTGGTTGAAATCAAATCTCTTTAAAACACACTTAATGAACATCTGGTTCTAGAATGGAATGCACTTAACAACCTAAATAACATTCATATAATAATCCCTTTTTTTTGTAAAACCCCAATTATGTCATGTCTCCGATCATACATTTAACAACCCAAACAAACATTAAGTTTTTTATCTTGTTTTCTAATCCCTCTTCATAAAATGCATATTGCAATGTTGAGCCATTTTGTAATACCTCCTACAAGGATCTCACATTGAATTTTTAATTTTCTTTATGTGTGATTTGAAAACATCTCACTTTCCAATGAATTTGGCAACGTGAAATGCGTTCCAAAGTTGGTTACTCATTCAACCCTATTAAATGCAATTAAAACTTTATTTCCAAACTTTGACATCCCACAATTAAACAACTTCACCTTTCAACTACAAAGCCATTTTCCCCACCTTAGTTCAACATTCCTTTATTAATCTTCATCATCTCTCAACCATTATCACTCTGATTTAAAACTAAACATGGTCAAGATGTTAATTGTCATCAATGTGCAATGGAAAGTTCTTAGTGCAAAGCTATTGAAAACAAATGTGGAAGCTTCCACACTTGTGTAAACACATCACAACAAGCACATCTCCCTTGCTAGATTTGGCTTATCACACAATGTGATACAAATAAAAAATAATCTACAATCCACCATTCTTCAAAACCTTTACGTCATTCTCCCACATGAATACAAATGCCACCATTCCATTTTGTCTTATCCTCACAACATCCTTCATTTATTAGGATTTCATCTCCTTCACAACACCAAAACAATGTCAACACAATAGTAACATCTTCGCCAATTCACATTGCCCTTATTCATCACACTTGCAATGCACACGACACACAATATGCTAATACAAGCTTATTTTAAACACACAACAACAAGAGCAATCTCACCTCCCATTTTTGAAAAATGGTAAAATTTTATGACGATCAAATGGTGTAGTTCACATTGCCAACAACTCCATGTCATGTTTTTTTACATCACACAAGTAGCACATGGTTGGGACAAATATGCTTTAACTATGAAGCTACTTTTGAACCCAGTAACTCCTTGGTTTGAGTAAGTTTTGGAAGTGACCAATTTTTGGAAGAATACCATCCTATAACTTATTAGCCCTCCATCAACTTAGCATTGTTTTCAAATTTTTAGGATATGAATAGTCTCCATGCTAGAAAACAATACCAATGAAACTTTTAAAGGTGGCTCATGTAGATGGAGCAAAATGAATTGTCTCCATGGCTCACTTATAAATGAAGGCCAATTGGATTGACATTGGGTTTCACCTTGGGAACCTATCCTCATCAAAATAAGGTCCTATAAGTAGGTTGGTACATACAACACAATAGGTGGTTACTAAATGCATGGAGGCATGTAGATGGTTTGTATGTAAATGATGACTAAGAGTTAGTGGGTTGTTAAATAAATAACTACACTATCATGATCACTCCAAAGTTCACTACAAAGAAATATAGGTCCAATTCACACAACATTTCACTCATTTATAATGAATTTCGTGAAAATTCATTCCAATAGATTCATAATCGAAATTGTAAACAAGTGATCAATTGAGTGAACTAGGACTCATGTTAATTGACCAAGTGAGGTACATAGATTGTACACATATAGATTGTTCACATGGGAATTTTGTAGGGTCTTCACAAATTTTAGTAAAAGTTTTTAAATTGATTTTTAATTTTTAAATGTAGATAATTCTGAGGAATATTATTAAATTAATTTTATCCTCAGTTTATAAAATTCAGTTGACATTTTCTTAATAGCACGATAAGTTTAAGTAAAATATATCACATTTCATTTGAATTCATTTGAAATTCCAACCTTTGACTAATTTTTTTGTTCTCAAAATTTCTCAAATGAAGCAAATAAAAACATGGTCTTGAAGATTTTATATATATACATTTTTCTTTTGAAAGTAATGAATTCATGGAAGAACTATTTTACAAATCAAATTTAACATTTTTTCACAAATTGTTTTTGCTTGAATTGACATGTACAATATTTTAGAGGTGCTTAAATGTGAAATTCAAGACCTTCATAAATGCTTTGGCTTTGTTAATGTTATTTTGGTAATATTAATTATTTAATAATTAAAACTTGTGATTAAACTACTATAAAATCTCACCTTTTAAACCATCTGTTGCAATTAGTAATGAAATAATACAATGAATAAAAAAGTGTCATTTTCATAATTAGAGGTCAAGCCGATTTCCATTTGAACCAAATATAACACAAACATATTTAAAATAAAACCCATTCTCATTGATCGCATGTAGCAAGATGTGCATCAGATGTAATGGGACATGCATTGCATGTGATGCAACAAGGTGCATGTGTTGATGTGGTCATGTGAAATATGATGCCAAATTGGAAGAATGGGTCTTGTTATTGTAGTAGGTATCCAAAGCCCTTGTGACATAGATGACAATTAAGGAGGAGCAAAATGGTGGGTGGGGGTTTTCAAATCATAATGGCTTTTGCTACATTTCTGTTTGTTTCATTCTAGCCAAGTGGGTGTTCAGTAGGTAGTTTGCTCTGCATTTTCTGCATTTTTCTTTGCAAATTTTCATAAATTGAAGTAAGAGTAGAAGACAGGGTCTGCCTGTGCCCTCTGGAGTTCCAAACAAAAGAAGACCCAAAACAAATTAAGTAGACAAGAAAGTCATTAGTCTGCTTAAAAGCTTCTGATCCTCCTTACTCCCTTTTCCTCAAGAGTCAGACTGACTCACTGACTCACTGACTACATACACATCAATGGGTCACAGAAAAAACCAGTTCAGTTTTGCTATCCATACATGCATTGGGCCCAACAAAATCCCCCGCTCATGCACCTGTTTAATGTCCTTAAATGAAGCCTGGCGGAAAGAGAGCTGGAGGGGAGAGCTGAGAGGAGGAGAGGAAGAAGTAATAAAGTAGTAGCATGAAGAAATGAAGTTCATCAGTGTCCACGATTCCTGAACCATAAAAGTAAGTACATACTTACGCGCACTGGCAACATTAGAAATACACATCACAAAACAAAAAAAATTGAGCTCAGTCAGTTCTCATGATCCTCCCTCTCTCTCGCTCTCTCTCTCTCTCTCTCTCTCATCATTTATGAACTGACTAGCCATGTTCATTGAAGGGGAGGTAGCTAAGAGCTGAGATTCCAAGCCCCATCTAGATTCATGAGTACAGAATCCTCAGCTTCCAAAAGCATTCATCACATCCAGGCCAGTCTTGGATCATCAGCCACTTTCTCAGTTGGAGACTTACTGGATCTGAATTTTATCATCAGCTTCCATGAACATTGATCGCATCCAGTTTGTGTTTCTTCCTTTGGGGATTCAATTTTTTATGATGTAGCCAAAGTTGCAATCATCCTTGGAAGAATTATGAGTCCAATTTGGCTCTAAAGCAGATTATGATTTTTTTTTAATCAAAAATTATCCTTCTACTATTTTGGCTATCTTCTTTTGAACCAAGTATAAAAATAGAGTGATTTTTCTTAATTCAAGCATATCCTAATCTCTCCATTTTTTTTTAGTTTTGTCAATTTTATTATGTAGCCAAATTTGTGATCATCCATGGGAAGGGAAGGGAAGGCTTTAGCCAAATTTGGCTATAAACGAGATATGAAAAATAAAACTAAATCCTTCTATATTTTTAATTGGCTACCTATTTCAACAAAGAAAAGAAAATCTAGCAATTTTCTTAATGATTTTACAAATTCTCAAAGATCAATTCATTTTACAGGTTTTAAAAACTTTAATTGCACTTTTGGGTGAAATTTCAACAATTGAAAACAAAAAGGGCTGATACAATACAATACACACAAACTCAATTTTCACTATTCAATTTCTACACACAATTCAAAGAGGGAAATTAAAATCCGAAAGAAACCAAGAATAGATCACAACACTCAAAGACAATTATTAAATCAAAGTCTGAATCTAGGAATTAAAAAATTCAATGATAAATAAAACTTGACCTTTTCACACTTCACCTTCATGGTCACATTTATAGAATCAAAACTACTAACATCATTGCTATAACATTGAGATCACTCTTGACCCACCCCATGAACTTGAGCAACTTATGGACTTCCAACTTTTGGACTTGTGATGTCTTAGCCATCATCATCCACACAAGGAAATTTTGATAGCAAATGAACTAGAAACATACACTTGATGATGAATGATAAATATATGATATCCATATCACTCTAAGTTGTTGTTTGTGAACAAGGGGGGGGGGGATGGGGGGGGAAATTTTGCATTGTGAAAAAAATTCTTTTTGGGATTTTTTTTCTTCTAAAAATTGTAAAACAAAAAAACAT
>Ga0116231_10012331_pt1 | contig 12631 bp, 8 predicted proteins | sample S1TSphgellanicum_2_FD_89695 | JGI IMG/M metagenome (GOLD analysis project Ga0116231, IMG submission 89695) | Host-associated microbial communities from peat moss isolated from Minnesota, USA - S1T2_Fd - Sphagnum magellanicum MG | ecosystem: Host-associated > Plants > Peat moss > Unclassified... | reverse complement strand
GGCTGTCGGGCAGATTATGTGGCCTCGGTCTGCTCCAGCTCGATGGTCGGGATTGTCCTTTTATGTTGTCTCTATTGGTTGGTAGGTAAGGTGTGGTGTTTTGTTTTTTTTTTTTTTTTTCCCCCTGGTCTCTCTTTGGTTCTTGTGAATGAGTGGAGTTGTCTTTTTTTTCTTTTTTTTTCCTGGTCTCTCTTTGGTTCTTGTGAAAGAGTGGAATTGTCTTTTTTTCTCTTTGGTCTCTCTTTGGTTCTTGTGAAAGAGTCGACCCGCTGAGTTTTTGCTGATGTGGTGAGCCCAGTTTATGGTCACCATCCATCCATGGTTCCCTCTCCCTTTTGTTATAATAATTTGGGTGTTTATGAGCGGCTTCTATGCCATGGGGTCGCTATCAGACCACCCTACACAACCATATAATACTCTAGACTCTTTCTCTTCTTCTTCTAAATGGGCATTTGTAAAGGGCTTTTTTCTTCCCTTTTTGGGTGGCCCGAATTTGGCTTTATGAATCTGCAATTTCGTTTAATTTTTTAATCGTTGCAACAGTCCCCTGTTTGAGAGGTGTGTTTTCTTTCCCTCTTTCTAAATTTGCTTGAGAAAATTTGCACTGAAGCAGGATGCGCGCGCGCGCGCGCGCGTGCAGTATGTGTTGTGACGTGGTTGCTGGACAATGTTGAGGACTTCTTGTGGCTGAGAGCAGAAGAGATGATGATGCCAGTGGAATACTTGTATAAATCCCAGTGGTTCTTGTGACCTCATGGGTTGATTTATATATTGGTGATGGGTTCTGTGTTGAGGATATCGGCTGGTTTGTGAGGAGACTGCAGCACTAGCCGGAGATAGAATCTGCAGTTGCAGTTGCAGACGAATCTTGATCTTTTTTCAAGCTAGAAGGTGGAGAGGAAGTCTTGTAAGCCTGATTGCTGAAAGGGAAATTACTAGAGCAACGTTGCTAGCTACTAGGATACTAGAAGGAGTTTTGATCAGATGATGGAAAAAGAGGACGAGCCCATGTGAAAGAGGAATCAAAAGTAAGGATGAGCATAATTAGATACATCATGATGACGAGTCTTGCGATTGATACACTAATTTGTCTGCGTAGTACTGCAATTTCCGACCCACAGTCGAGTTTCTTGCTGGCTGCATCGATCGTTGACATCAACTAGTGATGAGCATCCCGGCGCCCGCCCATCACATTTGGTGTCAGGAGGCAGCACACTTGCTCCTGTGTGAAGACTGTAGCACGGCCGTGTGCTGCAGCTGCTGTGAGGCGGGTCTTTCGGTTTTGTGACTCGAATTGGTGGTGCGTTGACAATCCGTCTCTGATGAAACCTCCTCCTCCTCCTCCTCCTCCTCCATGTTTGTTGCAGCCAGGCCACTCATGCCACTGGCGTGCAATCATTAATGGGACTGTAGAGGATTGATCACTGACGGGGGTTTGTGTTTGTGACGCCTCTAGCTTTTTGATAGTTGCTTCTGGTACCGGTCTTGGACAATTACCTCTGATGGGGTGAGCAGTCAACCATCTCTGAAAACAGTGGGGAAAAGTGTTGGATCTAATACTAGTTCGTGTAAGTGTTGGCATTCTTGCACAGTACCGGTGCATGAAGTTTTCAACCCAGCAGCTTGTGTTTGGTTCTAGTCTAGCGTTCCCGACCAAGAAGGCCGTGACATTGTCGCGGAGGCGGTCCTCTTTTGAGAGAAGAGAAGGAGCTCGATCCCTGCGTGGCCGGGCTTGTTTTTGAGGCCTGCTCAGGGTGCACTTCTTTGAAATGGTGGTAATCGAATTCCCTGGTTGAGCATGTTCGTTTGGGAAAATTCCGTCGGAATTTTGATGAAGGCAATTAGCCGTGCGTCCACCTTTTTGTCAGTGACATACGAGATTTTAAGCTGCTGCAGCTCTCGTCAATCCACGCTGCTGCAGCCCAGGAGATTCATCTCCGCTACTATCTTCGCTCCTGTAGCGCATATGAGACTTTCTCTCTCCTGAGGACAGCCCCATGTTTACACTCCATGGTTGTCCCCCCGCCTCGCAGCTCGCAAGCGCCTCAAACACCCCCGCCGTAATTCTCGATCCGTTTCTTCCGTGCCCTGCAACTCAGAAACCGAGCTTGCATCGGAAATGGTCCCGATGGTCTGTGCGTGCCAAAGTCGCCGTCGACGAGGGGGGAAGAACCAGGCTGCAGCTGACGGATTGTCCTCCAGCGGAGAAGACGAACGGAATTGAAATTTCAGGCCGCTGTCCTCCGCGCTTGGAATTTGCAGGGCGGGTTGATCACGGCGACTGTTCCATTGTCAAGCCTGCGGTGCGGACGCAAACGTTGGCGCGCGTAATCGTCATCGCTGGACCGACCGCTGTTGGGAAGACACGAGTGGCATTGGCCCTAGCGAAGCAGGTCGGAGGCGAGATTATCAGTGCTGATTCCGTGCAGGTCAGTAATTGCATGTGTGTTTCTCAATTGGGCCTCCTGTTGCAGCAGCATCAAGGTCTGGAGTGGCAGATTGTCATTTTGTTCACCACATTCTATGACATAATTTTCCGATCATCATCATACACAATTGTCATAATAGTGACCAAACCAAAGTGTTTGTTGAAGATGAATTTTTAAAAAAGAATTGTCTGAACTGCCACCCCAGACCTTAAAAGTTATGGAATGGTCTTGCCCCTGCCCATTATTTTGAGTACGCAGCCAAGCAAGCCCATCACCAAGCTCGCCTGCCTTGTCACCCAACGTAATGGGCAGGGGCTTGACCATTCCATGGTACATTACTGCACTGGAATCTTCTGTTCAAATGTGGAGTTTCACTCACAAACCCCTGTTTGCATTTGGCAGGTTTATAAAGGCTTGAATGTTGGAAGTGCCAAAACTCCAGCACGTGAGCGTGGGGTGAGTAATCAATCACAGCATGTAATGTCCATGTGTTCAGTTGGTTTTTTCTGATCTACAGAATTCTAGAGTGTTGCAAACACATGGAGTTTCTGATTGCGATTTTCTTTAATCTGAACCCTATGCTACTCTACTCTTCTGCTAGTACAGCATTTGGTTGCTGTTGAGGTTCCATGAAATATCTGTACCATCAAGCAAAGGACTGAAGGATCATATCAACTGATGATGAGCAGAGTAAGAAGCTCTCTCGTGTTGCTCTGCAGGGTGTTCCACATCATATTCTAGACATGGCTCTTCCAACACAAGGTACACTATATACTTCATGGGGCAAACTACTCTCTTCTTCTCCTGTGCTTTTTAGATTGTTCCCATTGCCCCTGGATCATCCACAGGCTAACAACTGGTACACAAGTGTCTTCTCACACAACTAGTACAAATTTTGCACTAGTTATTTTTGTTTTCTGACATGGTGTTGCTGGTTACTGCAGAGTACACAGTTGAACAATTCTTCAAAGATGCCAGGGCTGCCACGGAGCTGATTCTAGCTAGAGGTCGAGTGCCAATTGTTGTTGGAGGCACAGGCACATACTTACGCTGGTGTGTGTATGCTCTGCCTACTTCCGAACTAGTTCTGAACTAGAGCCAAAGAAGATTGTCTCCAGATTCTTGCAAGCCATTGATACCAGTGCACATGAATGCCCCAACACAAGTACTTTGATCAAATCTCTAATTTAGACTTCACCCATCAGAACAGGGACTGCATTACAACATTTTTGCAGGTTCCTGGTGAAACTCAACATTTGAACCATTGGCTCTTCTCTATGGTCTTCGGTCCATTTGTAACTTGTTTGTCATCAATACCAACAATTGTGGTGGGCACAAAGAACTGAGCTTTCTGCTCTGACTGACATATGTTTCAGGTATATGAATGGGAAAGCAGGGGCTCCAAAAGCTACACCTCATGTCAATGCTGCAGTGGAAGCTGATATTTGCCATCTGCGGAGTGGAGGAGGAGGCTGGGAGGCAGGGGTGCACATGCTTGCACAAGCTGGTGACCCAGTTACTGCATATAGTCTGCCTCACAATGACTGGTATCAGCTGCGCCGCTCCCTGGAGATTGTCAAGGTATTCATAGTGTTACAAATGCATTCATACACACTCTTTGGTCTACATCTGAGGCAGCCAGTTTTGGACTCAGCAAAATAATTTTGCACTTCCAAATAGGTGGCACATGAACCTGGGTAGTGAACCTTTTGATGCAGGTGTCAGGCCATCCTTGCGCAGCATTTCCAAAGCCCTGCAATTACAGAGAGGATGGAGTCAATGGAGATACAGAGTGGGATTATGACTTCCAGTGCTATTTCTTGTATCAACACCGTGCAGACCTGTACCATTGGATAGATTTGCGATGTGAACAAATGGTGGCTGGTACATTCCGCAATTTTTTTTTCTGAGCCCATCTGAATCCTCAATATTACTGTCAATTTTCAATCTGCTGAATATGGACAGTGGGTCTGCCAAGTTGTACACCCAGGAAGGCCTGCTTGTGGCTGGTGTACCAGCTCAAGCCCTCATCATATTCCATAAAATACCTGTGCAAGGTTTGAGAGAATGCTGTAGCAGTTTGTTGCTAGCCTGTTGCAAATTCTGGCGTAAATACCTCAAAACACTGATGTGTGTGGATGCAGAGACTGGGGGCCTGCTTGAGGAGGCATCATGGCTGCTAGATATGGGTGTGATGCCTAACACAAGCTCGGCTTCCCGTGGCATTGGCTATCAAGAAGTATGGTCTCTCTTTCCCTTCCCATTGAAGCATCCAGTCTCAATTTCTGGCCTTGCCATGTTGTTATCAGGCTAAGATCAATGCTTATGGAAATTTTCTACCTATGCAGTGAAATGGTTCAGGGAAACATAGTGTTGATGGGCAAATTAATCATAATCTAACATGGAAGGACATAGCTTTGCAACTCAGAATTCTTTTATGGCTCAGAGAATATAAGATTAAAGTTATGACTTATCTGTTGGACTAGGCAATGGAGTTTTTGCTAGAGTGTCGTGCTGGAGGGGGTATGACAACAGAAAAGAGATTTTTAGCTTTCCTCTCAGCCTTCCAAAAAGTCTCCAGGTGCAACATCCTCTCATGGAATCTGTGAATTTGTTCTACCAATTCATTCAATTGGGTAATGCCCATTGGGTTTAGGGTTTCCAAGATTAAGGGTTTAGGATTTCCATCCAAATCCAACTTCTCAGCTGGGTTTCCTCAGGAGCAAGGAAGGTTCTGATGAGAAAATTGTGAGTTGGATTTATTACAGCAAGCTACAGCATAAATGCAAAGTCCTATCTTATCTCACATACTAGCTTGACTTTATTCATGCATCTGAAATCTACCGAAGTGACAGGAATCTGGTGAAAAAGCAGCTTACATGGTTCCGCCGTGACAATCACAGTGAAGTGCGCTTGTTCCATTGGGTTGATGCTTCCCAACCACTGGTGAATAAATTTTACGCCATTTTTGCCTTTTATACAAGAGACTGAATTTAGGCATCAAACTGATTGCACCTCTCTGCATATTATCAGTTGTTAGAATATTGTTCGTGTGATGATAATTGCATATGTGGCATGTCCTGCACTTCTTAATGCTTTTGCATTGCTCCAGGAAAACATTGTCAGTGCTTTGAAGAAAGAGTATTGGAGGCACCCTGACTTCCCTTCTGAGTTGGAGGGAAGTGAGCTCCAGAAGAAAGCTAGCTATAAGGAAAGAAAAGTTTTGAAGTATTATGAGGTTACAAACAGGTTCAGCATCTTGACTTTCTACTCTGTATTTTGCAAAGTGGAATTTTATGTATGTATGTAATGTGTTGTTGAAAAGCACTATCGGGTCTACTACATAACAGGCAACACTGCTGGGTTTGCAGAATTTTTTCAAATCAACAGGCAATCGCCAAAGTCTTAAACTGGGTAAAGAGAACACAAGGAGTTAACAGGTTTTCCAGCAGCTGTATTTGTTGACATGTCAAGGATAATTCTACAACCAATCCTCTGCACTCACTTCCTTTGCTATAGCTGAGAGCAGCTGCACCAATGATCATTTGAGGTCCTTGTACAAATCCTCAAAGGTAATCTTAGTTTAAGCACGCTGAAAAAAAAAAACACAATTTTGGCAGTCATTTTTGCTCATCAATTCTTTTGAATAAAGATTGCACTCATTTGTTTTTGACAAGGATTTCTGTGAAATTGTCTGGTGAAGGCCAAATTCATTCCATCTTCTTCAAGCTCCATTCACAAGAGGTACAGTCCCACACACAGCTTTGCTCTAGGTGCTGCAGCAGCTGCTGTGTCCTTGATAGCTCTCTCTCCCTACATCAGACTGTAGGAGAGATACGCTTAAGAGGGTCTTTTTGGGCTTTGTAGAATCACTAAAGACTGTCCTTTGTCTTCTCATCTTTGTTGAAAAGGGTGAATGAAATATATCATTTATCAATCACTTCTTCTCTGATTTGACCCCGAAATGCCTAAGCCAACAAGGACTTTTATGGGATTTCAAATGGGTGTGGACGATGGATATACATATAGCCAGTTTTGTGAGGTTTTTGCTCACAAAGTATTATGATACTGATTTGGGTGAGGTTTTAATGAAATATTCTTCTATATTTTTGGCTACCTGCTGGAACTTATCATAATAATTTGGTGATTTGGACTTTTTTTCCCCTCAAAATCTGGCAAATCTGGGTCATTTATTACATGATAAGCCTTTTGATGCAACAAAATAATATTTTTCAGGTCGAAATTTGATGAAAATTAGCCAATTTAAAGAACAACCATTCATATTCTAAAGGTTGCAAGGTCGCAGTTCTATGGAGCATGGCTATCCATCATACGCACACATGGGTACTTCAGATGTCACTCAAATTGGGGCAAGTTTGAGCCAAAATTTGATGCCCAAACCATACACCAATGCATAGTCTCCTATGTACAAGTCAAGCCAACAAACAACACAAATGATGTGCCAGCATCCTGTCTGTTAATACAAGGAGGAGGTTGTAAGGTTGAAAATTGTTTACAGAAATATTGAGGTTTATGCATCCATCATTGATATCAAAGCAACATGCATATTTCAAATTCTTGTTAAAACCTCCTTGCACTTTGCATGTGTTTTGCATGGGGCCACATGCGAAAAACATGCAACGTTTAAGAACTAGTTTGCTAAGTCAACTCTTCAAAATAATTCAAGATACCAATTTCAAAATCTCGTTGGCCACATTTTTCACACATAGGCTTATCACAAACATGGTTTTCTTTTTTCAAATTCCTCAAGTAGGTCCATGGACAAGGATCCCCAACATTTTAATTATCATTGAATGGTAAGTGTCCTAGGTAGGTTGTAGCATTTTTACAAAAGTGCTCTTACAAGTGGTGACCTAGGAAATGCCTAGGTCTAGATGTGGCTTATTTAATTATTTTTATTTTGAGAAATGGCAGAAAATTTTTTAAATCACAAATATTTCATTTTTTGAAAAAAATCACCAAGTTGCAAAAATTTCCCCAAAAAAAACACCAATCACAAACCTAGGGGACTATTATAACATTTAAATAACAATTTACTAAAGAGAACTCCTCAAAACAATTCAAAGCTTTCATCCTAACAATCTCATAATTAGTCATATAAGTTTTTGTTTTCGCCCCTAGGCACAAGCCTATTTCCACAAACCATATAGGTATATACCCTAGTACCTTGGCCATTTCAACACTAATTATATTATTTTCAGAAATGTTGAAAATTTCAAAAATTATTTGTTCCAAATCAAAAGATATTGTGAAAGAAAATAATGAATATTTAAGAATATTCCATTTGTTGAAATGAATTTTTTTAATTAATTAATTATTTGACAAACATGTGTTGAAATGGCCAAGGTATTACGGTATGTGTGTATACATGTATAGGGGCAAGGTTGAAGATTTGAAATGAACAAACAGGAACCCAATAGGTACCCATGCCCTTAGGAAAAGATATTACCTACCAGGCTGAAAATGGTGAGAAACAGTTTTAAAAATAAGAATTACATGCATCCAATGAGAATGCTCAATGTGCACTTTGGAAGGCCCAATTTTTTTCTTTTGGGGAAGAGGGGTAGGCTTTAAGAGTTTTTGGGGGTTTTGGTGTTCTCACAATGTTCCCAATAATGCCCTCAATGTTTTCCTCATGTTCCCCCGTGTTCCTTAATATGTTCCCAATAGTACCACATTCTAAAAAATATATTAAAGATGTCTTTTAAATGCCCAAAAGGTATGGCAAGAACCCTGTGTTTGGGCAAAACATGAGGCATGATTCAAAAGGCAAGGCAAGGTCAACACAAAGGAAAATGAAGCTTCCCAATTTTCACCCTAATAGGTTTTTGTGTATTGATGTGTGCCAATAGTTGAAGTGAGAGTATGTATGTTTCATCATGCGTGAAACTTGAAGTGACCATGTTACCAAAGAAGAGTGAGGAGACCCAAAGTGAAAGAAAAGGTTTGAAAGATAGGATTCAAAGGTTTTAGGTTTGAAAGTTGAGAAAGAGGACTTAAAAGAAGCTTGAATGTTAATGCTTGAGTGTTTATTTTCACGTTTGCTATTGAACCCTCAACATTTTGGCATCCTTATCAAGTACTAAAATATGGTTCATCTTTGTAGGCAAAAGTTTCCCTTGGAACGCATTGGAGGTTGTAAGAATCGACCATAGCCTATAGGTCTTACCTTCAATCTGTTGCAAACATCAAAATCTCAAGGCAGTTTTCAAAAACATTTGGAATTTGAGCTTCCACACTTAAGGCTGTACTTGCAAATGAGTGACTTAAACCCAACTTTTTTCAAATCAGATTTAGATTTTTGTGATTATGCTTACAATGATTTAAAAATCCCATGATATATTCATATTGTAAATAACATGACATTGTAATATTTTGATGGGTAACGCAGTATACAATATTATAAATTGTGCCACATTTGCATAATGCCTGAATTGAGTTCTTTTCAATTTATTTGAGTGGGAGGGAATTGAATCACTCTGAATTGATTTCAATTGGGTTGGTTTTTTAGAATCTCTCTCTTGTTGGATTTTGATGACCTCCAAACCTTGCCCCTTGACTTTTTCATTACAAACTCGATTTCTTCATTACGAACCCCCTAACCTCATTTTAAAAATCTTCAACCTTGCCTTTTTGGATCTGATGGCTTATATAGACTTTAAACTTTTGATCTTTTATTCTCAAATATTCCCTCTCTAAACTTAATAACCTATAGGCCTTAAACCTCTTGATTTCTTAGCCTCAAACTTTGCTTCTCTTGATTTGATGATCTACATGCTTTAAACATTTTGAATTATTGACCTCAGGCCTTGCCTCTCTTTATTTCTCAATTGTAAACCCTAATCATTAATTTCTTCACCTCACAAACCTTAATCTATGATTGATTTCTTGGAACTCCCAACTTGCATTTCTAAATTTCTTAAGTACAGATCGCATTATCAATTGGTTTCTTATCCTCGGAGCTTGTCTTTCTTAATTTGATGAGCTACAAGCCCTAGACTTGAAGAATTTTTTATCTCAAACCTTTGCTTCTCTGGATTTGATGACCTTTAGGCGTTAAACTTTTTGAAATATTAACGTGAAGCCCTATATTTTTAGATTTGATGACCAAGAGGCCCTAAACTTTTTTATTTCTTGTCCTGTAAGTCCTTTTAGATTCTCGACATGAAAACTTTTTCTTGAAAACTTATAGACTGCATGGATGCCTAAATGATAGTTTCTTTAAATTTGAAGACTTATGGATACCATGGACCAGATTGTTTTTTTTTCTCTTTGAATTTCAAGACTTCCAATTTGAAGACCTCATAGGTGATTATTTCTCCAAATTTAAAACATGTAAACCACTTATATTAAATCTCTAACTCTTGCACAAACCATATTAATGACCGAGATCAATTGGAATTATTCTTGAAGTAAGTATGAATGGATCATTAAAAAATTTAGTAAATAAAATAATGAGTATTTCAAAAAAAATCTTTCTTTTTAGATTCATGGATACATGCAAACTAGATTTCAACAGTTTTTGAGTATTTGCATGACTTTGGTGATTTCAAGATTTCAATAGATTTATGGATTATAATTTTTTTGTATATTTTTGGATTCATAGCTTGTTTTTCACATTGGATTCATGGATACATGACTTACTTTTGATTTTTACAACTCTAGAGCATAATAATCATTTATTTCTCTTTGGATTCTTTGACCTACAACCCCCCTAGACCTACCTCAATGACTTTCTCTCTAAAGTATTGTTAAAATGGATATGGAGGGATTTGATACTAACTCATTCGTGATGTAAAACAATGAATGTGAGTTTCTAGCTAATAAGAGGCCCACCAAGGCACCATGGAAAGAGAAAGGCATGAGAAACATTGTGGATTCCTTACACTTGAACCGCATGGTTGCCACTTATCATCATCATTTTATACTCTACAGTTGAAATCAAAAAAATGTGACACAACCTATCTTTAACTAAGTCTTAAGATTTGTTTACTAAGATTACAAGTTGCAATTTTCAAATTCATCATTTTAGAAGAATTTTTTATAAAAAATTGCATAAAACTTTGAAAATTTTTAAAACAAGCACAACAAATGGAAAGGGTGCAAAAAAAGCTATGCTACAAAGTGATCAAGTTTCGACACAACTTAAAACTTAAAACAATAGATGGTCATGCAACTTGAAATCTACTCAAAAGACAGCAATCTTGAAGAGCCAATACAACAAATCCTTCATCTTACTCCTCTTGTAAGCCTACCCTAACCTTACATCTGATGAAATGCCAAAGCCGTCATTAAGACATGTTACTACATGTACATCAGTGAATAGGCCAATGACCAAAACTGAAATGTAGATGTCACAATCCCAAAACATCATCATTATCACCAACAAATTGAAAGCCAGTGTTAAGAATTGAGTGATTTTATTTAAGACAAAGGTGAATGTTAGCTTTATTAAAGCAATAAAACACTTTTAAGACATGCAGTTTGAAGACAACTTAAAAGTGTGGAGTGGTCACATATGCAAAATTCAAGGCTAGGGGTTAAGAAGTTGCTAGAGCTCTAATAATGAATTTCTAAATTTTATGGATTTTTGAATGGTTGCATGAATTATGGATTATTGAAAGTTCCTCACCCCTTAAAAAAAAAATTTAAAAAAACAACTTGAACCCACCCCCCAACTATCCAAGAAAAAAACAAAACCCCACTTTTACCCACTCTACCCCCAACCCTACATACACCCCCCAAACAAAAAAAAGTCTCATATTTCCAGGTAGAAAAACTCTCATATTTTCAAGTAGAAAGTTGTCAAGTCTCATATTTAAAGATAGCTTGTTGCCAGAACATAGTGGGATTCCTAAATTTTTTGACAAAATGGCTATGACCTATGGCAAAATTCGGCTAGGTTCTTGTAAACAATTGCCAGCTCAACTATCTCACAATTTTGTTTCAAAAAGCCCCAGATTCAGGGCCATAGTGAACCCCCCTCCCACCATTGCACCATCCACTGGATGCCTATTATGAATCAGTTCTGAATGAACTTCAACTCCATTAGTATCCGGTTTCACCTTGGTAGCCCATTGTTGAACAAGCAATTCCTATATATACATAGGAAGGAAGGAAAATATGTGACTACTAGGTATGTAGAATGTTTATAGATACGTAAGAGTTATCTTTACTACGTACGTAAAGCACTGCCTGGATTTTTCCTTTGTATTTTCAGCTCCCTTACCTGCCTGAAGAAACCTGTTTTCAGCAAGTGGGATCTTCTGCGGTTGAAGGTGTCAGCCAGACTGTACCGGGATCTTCTGACGGCCAGCGGAAGGTACTAGCCAGCCTATCACTATTTCTAGAAAGTGAAAAAAACCCAGCTCTGCTTTACTTAGGAAAAAGAACATGATGCACAGGCCCTTCCGTGATTTTCGACCTGTTCCCTCGGCCTGCTGACCTTGGGCACAGATCTCAAATCACGGAAGGGCGTGTACTTAGGCCCTTCTCCTGTACTAACAACCCAAATTATTACATATAGTAAAGGAACAATGAAGCCTCCTTTAACTCCGCTCACGGACGGAACGGACGGACAGTGGGACTTCCCCTGTCCGCGTCCACGTGGGAGCTCGCGAGGGAGGTTGAAGCTTCCCCTGACTCCGGACGGGCAGTAGTTAAAGGACAGGAAGAAAGTAACTTCCCCTCACTCCGGACGGGGTAAAGAACCGGAGTGGAAAATGGGAAGGACCGGTGGGGGGGGGAGGGTCGACGGGGTAAAGAACCGAAGTGGAAAATGGGAAGGACTGGCGGGGGGACTCTACGGGGTATATAACACACCTGTGCATTATGCACGGGGCCCACACTAGTATGGGATTAAAGCAAGGTGCTATTGGGAACACCCTTGAGGAACACATTGGAACCTGATGGGAACCCATTGGGAACTTGAAAGGTACATGTTGGGAACAAAGGAAAAATGAACAAAATCGTCCCCCCCCCAGAAGCTGGTTATATTTTATATCAAGCCGACTAAGCAGCATCTTATAAGTTGTATTGAAAGTAGAGAAAATACATCAAGCCATTGAAGCAGCACCTTGTAAGTTGTATTCTAAGTAGAGAATTTTGAAGAAATGGTCAGCCATGGGTGAAAGTTTTCACAAATATTCCAAAATTTCCAGTAAACCTGATGAAATTAGAAT
>Ga0116231_10012328_pt1 | contig 12632 bp, 10 predicted proteins | sample S1TSphgellanicum_2_FD_89695 | JGI IMG/M metagenome (GOLD analysis project Ga0116231, IMG submission 89695) | Host-associated microbial communities from peat moss isolated from Minnesota, USA - S1T2_Fd - Sphagnum magellanicum MG | ecosystem: Host-associated > Plants > Peat moss > Unclassified... | reverse complement strand
AGCAAAATTTTTTGCGCGCTTTTTTTTAAAAAAGCGCTTCTTACTTACTTAACTTCCTCGCCAGCGCCTCCTCCGCCGTCGCCACGCCGCCATTTGCGGCGGACCATTTCATCGGGTCTTCCAGGAATTTGCGCACGCCGGCGAGCGCCTGGTCGGTGAAATAGGGGCGGTCTTTGGCGGCTTCCAGCACGTCCCACCAGGTGCAGAGGTGGTGCAGGGCGATGTCCATTTTCGCCAGGGTTTCGAAGCTGCCGGGGAAGACGCCGTAGAAGAATACGACAAAGGTATGGTGGCAGATGGCGCCGGCGTCGCGCAGGGCTTTGGCGAAGGCGATTTTGCTGCCGCCGTCGGTGGTCAGGTCTTCGACCAGCAGGGTGTTCATATTGTCCGGCACGTCGCCTTCGATGAGGGCGTTTTTGCCAAAACCTTTGGGTTGTTTGCGGACATAGGCCATGGGCACGCCCATGCGTTCGGCGATCCAGGCGGCGAAGGGGATGCCCGCGGTCTCGCCGCCGGCGACGGCCTGGATGGATTCGTAGCCGATGTGGCGGGAGATTTTTTCCACCGCCAAATCGCAGATTTTGGCGCGCGCGCGAGGAAAAAAAATGATTTTGCGGCAGTCGATATAGACGGGGGATTTCCAGCCGGAGGTGAGGGTGTAGGGTTCCTCCGGCCTGAAATTCACCGCCTTGATTTCCAGCAGCAGTTTGGCGGTGGTCAGCGCGGCGTCTCTGTCCCAGTCGCTGGCCCATTCGATTTTCGCCGCAATCCGCCCGCTCATCCTGTTATCCCTTAATTTCCATGCAAAAAGCCTATCGCTTGCGGCGCATGGCGTCCATGCGGGGGGTTTGGGCGCGCGAGAGGGTTGTCTCGCACGGCCAGGGTGATAAGCAGTCGGGTGAGGTCAAGGAGCGAGAAAATGGCGAAGATCAAGGTAAAAACCCCAGTCGTGGAGATGGATGGGGACGAGATGACCCGCATCATCTGGGGCTTTATCAAGGAAAAGCTGATCCTGCCGTATCTCGATATTGATCTGAAGTATTATGACCTGGGGATTGAGTATCGCGACCAGACCGATGACCAAGTGACGCTGGACGCGGCGTTCGCCACCAAGCAGTACGGGGTGGGGGTGAAATGCGCGACGATCACGCCGGATGAGGCGCGGGTGAAGGAGTTTTCGCTGAAAAAGATGTGGCGCAGCCCGAACGGCACCATCCGCAACGTGCTGGACGGCACAATTTTCCGGGAACCGATCATTTGCAAGAACGTGCCGCGCCTGGTGCCGCACTGGTCGGAGCCGATCGTGATCGGCCGGCATGCCTATGGCGATATTTATCGGGCGACGGAGACCAAGATTCCGGGGCCGGGCAAGGTGCAATTGACCTACCACCCGGCGGATGGCGGCGAGCCGATGTTATTGGACGTGCACGATTTTAAGGGGCCGGGCGTGGCGATGGGGATGCACAACACGCTGGCTTCCATTTCCGGTTTTGCCCGCGCCAGCTTCAATTACGGGCTGACCCGGAAATTTCCGGTTTATCTGTCCACCAAGAACACGATCCTGAAAGCCTATGACGGGATGTTCAAGGACACGTTCCAGGCGATTTTCGATGCCGAGTTCAAGGAGAAATTCGAGGCCGCCGGCCTGACCTATGAGCACCGGCTGATCGACGACATGGTGGCGAGCGCGCTGAAATGGACCGGCGGATATGTGTGGGCGTGCAAGAATTACGATGGGGACGTACAGTCGGACATTGTGGCGCAGGGTTTCGGCAGTCTGGGGCTGATGACGTCCGTGCTGCTCAGCCCGGACGGGCTGACGGTGGAATCGGAGGCCGCGCACGGCACGGTGACGCGGCATTTCCGGGACCATCAGAAGGGCAAGCCGACCTCCACCAACCCGATCGCCAGCATTTTCGCCTGGACCCGCGGGCTGATCTATCGCGGCCAGTTCGACGGCACGCCGGACGTGACGGCGTTTGCCGAGACGCTGGAAAAGGTGTGCGTGGAGACGGTGGAATCCGGCTTCATGACGAAGGATTTGGCGCTGCTGATCGCGAAAGACGCGCCGTGGCTGAACACGCAGGATTTCCTCGACAAGATCGATACGAACCTGCAAGCCGCCATGAAATCGGCCTAAACCGTCGAGCGGCGGCGGTTCTCAAAAAAGGCCGGATAGATGCGGATCGACGAGCAGTGGCTGCGGGACCTGATGCTGCGTTCCGCCAACCGTATGGATTTCTGGGAGAATGTTTTGCTCGCCACGAATGTCCGCACGCTGGCCGAAATCGGCGTTTTTAAAGGCGCCTTCGCCAGTCAGATGCTGGAAGCCTGCCCATCCATCGAGCGCTATTACATGATTGATCCGTGGGCCCTGCTTCCGGACTGGAACAAGCCGGCCAATTTCAGGGGCAAGGATTTTGAGGACATTTATCAGGAAGCCATGGACGCCACCGCGTTCGCCGCGGAAAAACGCGTCGTTCTGCGCGGCACGACCAAGGATATGGCTGATGAGATACCAGACGCGTCGCTGGATTTCGCCTATGTCGATGGCGACCACACGCTGCGGGGCATGACGATTGATCTGATCAAGGTGCTGCCGAAAATGAAGCCGGGCGGAATCATCGCGGGCGACGATTTCACCCCGAATCCCTGGCACCACGGCGAAAAATTCGAACCGACCATGGTGTGCCCCTTCAGCGTGTATTTTGCCGAGGCCCATAACCTGCCGATCTTCGCCTTGCCGTTCAACCAATGCCTGATCCACGTCCAGCCCGCGCGCGGCTTTTCGTTCATTGACCTGGCCGGCAAATATGGCGATCTCTCGCTCAACAAGATCACCTATGGCGAAGGGCTGGCCAAACGCCGGATGCGCCGCGCCGCGCGGCGCCTGGCGAAGGCGAAAGGTTGACGCCGGCGCGCAAGCGGTCGAGTCTGGCCCCAGAGGAACAAAGGCGCGCGGCATGACGGATGAGATGCGGATCACTGAGCGGAACTTGCGGCAACTGACCGCGCGCGCGCCGACCCGCTTCGGATTGTGGAAGAACATTTTGGGCAGCGCCAGAAGCCGCACCGCCGCTGAACTCGGCGTGTGGAAGGGCAATTTCGCGAAGAAGATACTGGCCGGTTGCGCGTCCATCGAGCTGTATTACATGGTCGATCCCTGGGCCCGCCTGGCGGAGTGGAACCGCGCCAAAAACGTGCAGACCGAGAATTTCGAGGCGATTTTTGAACAGGCGATGGAGGCGACGGCGTTCGCCGCGGACAGGCGCAAAGTGCTGCGCGGCACGACCAAACAGATGATTCACAACATTCCGGATCGGTCGCTGGATTTTGCCTATGTCGATGGCGACCATACGCTGCGGGGCGTGACCATCGATCTGACCCGGGTGCTGGCCAAGATGAAGCCCGGCGGGATCATCGGCGGCGATGATTTTTGGCCAAAACCTTGGCCGGCCAGCCCGAAATTCGAGCCGACGATGGTGTGCCCCTATGCGGTGTATTTTGCCGAGGCGCATGATTTGCCGATTTTCGCGCTGCCGTTCAACCAGTGTCTGATCCATGTGGCGCCGGGCGCGGGGTTCTCGTTCAACGATTTGACCGGTCAGTACGGCGACATTTCGATGATCCGCCTGCCCGACGAGCAAGGCCCGAGGAAAATCCGGGAAGGCGGGCGCCGCCTGGGTGCTCTCCGCGAGGGTGCTCCCCGCGAGGTTGCTCCCCGCGAGGGCGTTCTCCGCGAGGGTCCGCGCCGCGACGGAAATCGGCCCGGCAAGCGGCGCGGCAAGCCGGCGGCCGGGCGAGGCTAGAACGAAGCCGCAAAAATTTCATATACGGAGATCGAAGGCCGTCATAAGGTTGCGTAAGTTTTAGGGAATTCGCCCCATGCGCTACTTTGCTGTCCTCCTTGTTATCGTGCTCGCCCCGGCCGCCGCGCGCGCCACGCCGCAGGCCGTCGTGGATGTCGATCGCGCCACGCCGGGCGCCGCGGTCACGGACCAGATTCTGGGCATGAACATGGCCAACTGGTTCGACCAGACCCAGACCGGCATGGCCGCGGCGCTGAAGGCGGGCGGCATTCGCGCGGTGCGCTGGCCGGGCGGCTCGGCCTCCGACACGTTTCATTGGGCCACCAATGCCGAGTGCAATGGCGGCTATGTCAGCGGCAATTCCACGTTCGATAATTTCTTCACCGACATCGCCGATCCCGACAAACTGGATGTCGCGGTCACGCTGGATTACGGGTCCAACGCCGCCTGCAACGCGGGCGGCGACCCGGCCGAGGCGGCGGCCTGGGTGGCCTATGCGCTGGCGCATAACGAGAACGTCAGCCACTGGACCGTCGGCAACGAGGTTTATGGCAACTGGGAATACGACCTGCACCCGGCGCCGCACGACCCCACGACCTACGCGAAGGCCGTCGCCACCGGCTATTACCCGGACATCAAGGCCGCCAACCCGAAGGCGCTGGTCGGCGTGGTGGTCAACCCCGGCAACAGCCCGGCCTGGGACCCGATTGTCCTTTCCCAGGCCAAATACGACTTTGTCGAATTCCATTACTATGCCCAGGCGCCGGGGCAGGAGAGCGATGCCTATCTGGTCGGCCAGGCGGCGAAGGATTTCGCCACCGCGATTGCCGCCGTGAAATCCGACCTGGCCGCCGCCGGCAAGCCGAAAACGCCGATCTATGTGGGGGAGCTCGGCTCGGTCTATTCCAATCCCGGCAAGCAGTCCTCGTCCATCACCCAGGCGCTGTTCGCCGGCCAGGTGCTGGGGGAGATGATGAACGCCGGCATTTCGCGCGCCACCTGGTGGCTGGGGTTCGGCGGCTGTTCCGATGCCAGTTCCGGCAATTTCTCCTCATCGCTGTATGGCTGGCAGAATTTTGGCGGCTACATGGTGTTTTCGGACGGCACGCCGGAATATGGCTGTTCCAACGCCACGCCCGTGCTGCTGGGCACGCCGCTGCCGACCGCGCGGGCTTTCCAGCTTTTCGCGCTGGTCGCGAAAAACGGCGAGCACGCGCTGCCCGTGACCGCCTCCGGCCAGACCGCCACGTTGCGCGCCTATGCCGCCACGGCGGGCGCCGGCACGGCTTTGGTGCTGTTCAACACGGACGAGAACGGCAAGCTGGATGTCAGCATCGGCATCTCCGGGCTAGCCAGCGCCAGCGCGGTGACCACCACCTATGACCGGGCGATCTATGACAAATCCCAAAACAATGTCTGGGCCGGGCCGGACAAGAAAGCCCTGGGCGCGCAGGCGATGCCGCTGAAACTGACGCTGCCGCCGTGGAGCATGACGGTGGTGCAGCTAAAACCCTGATCGCGGTTGACGGCCCGGCGGCCGTGCCGATAATGGAATCGGACGGCGCCGCCTGGAGAGACCCAGATTCCATCCGAATTGCTCGCGTTCGACAACACCCGGCTGAACGCCATCACGGCGGAAGCGCAAAACCGTTACGAGCTGTGGCGCCGCATCCTGCGCCTCGAAAAGGTCAGGCGGATGGCCGAGATCGGCGTCTGGCGCGGCGAATTCGCCAAAAACCTGCTGCGCCACTGCCCGTTTATCGAACTCTACTACATGGTGGACCCGTGGGCCCAGCAGCCGGACTGGAACAAGCCTTTCAACGTCACCAACGAAGAGTTTGAAAAAGTGTACGCCGCGGCGATGGCCAGAACCGCGTTCGCGAGCGAAAAGATCCGCGTGCTGCGCGGTACGACGCTGGACGTCGTGGGGCAGATCCGCAACCGGTCGCTGGATTACGCCTATATCGACGGCGATCATACGCTGCGCGGCATCACGATCGATCTGGTGAATCTGCTGCCGAAAATCAGGCTGGGCGGCATCGTCGGCGGCGATGATTTTGCGCCGGCACCCTGGCAGCATGGGCCGGGTTTCGAGCCGACGCTGGTATGCCCCTATGCGATCTATTTCGCGGAGGCGCATCGCCTGCCGATCGTGATCTTGCCGTTCAACCAGTTTATGATCCGCAACCAGCCGGCGCTGGGATTTTCCGTGACCGACACCACCGGGCAATATGCCGACACGTCGCTCGCCCGGCTGGCCGCCGGGATCAGGAAACCGAGCCTACTGACCCGCCTGAAGCGTCTGTTGCCGAAGCGGACCCCCGCGGACCCGGCGCCGTAGCGCGCGACGCCGCCGCGGGCGGCGCGGGTCAACTGCAACCAAATATTCATTCCGCTTTGCGCCTGAACGTCCTAACGTTGCGGTGATTGATCAAAAAACTCACCCTACGCCAGAAAGGCAACGTCCCATGAGCCGACACGCCCTCGCCCACGGCCGCCAGGCCAGCCATCGCCGCCATCCCGCTAAACACGGGCACCACACGCCGTTCAAAACCACCGAGCCAAATCCGAAATCCCACGCCAATGGCTCGAAACTTCCGGTCCAGTCGCATACCTTCGTCGATCCGCATTTCCCGTTCCAACCGCTGCCCACCCCCACGGGCCAGGCGCCGTTCCGGTTCGATCTCTCGCAGCTTTTGCACGCCGACGAAGTCGCCAAAATCACCGCCGCCGGCAAAATGGTGTTTCATTCCGTGGGCGACACGGGCGATGAACGCGGCAAGGAAATGGATTTCGTCGCCGCGATGCTGACCAACGATTACGACAGCAGCCCGGCGGACGGCGTGCCGGCGTTCTTCTACCACCTGGGCGACGTGGTCTATTTCGCCGGCGATATCGATATGTATGGCGAGAATTTTTACGAAACCTATGCCGAATATCCCGGCCTGATCGTCGCCATCGCCGGCAACCATGACTGCCAGCCGGACGACCCGCAGGACGGGCCGGTCGATCCCAAAAAAGTCCCGCTGGATGGCTGGGTGCAGAATTTCATGTCCACGGACCCGACCAAACTCGGCTCGCTGAAGACCAATTCCAACCGCACGCAGATGAACCTGCCGAACGTGTATTGGACTTTTACCACGCCGCTCGCCACCATCATCGGCCTGTTTTCGAACGTCAGCGAAACCGAGGCGGAAATCCACCAGGACCAGATCGACTGGTTCCGCGGCGAGCTCGCCGCCGCCGATCCCGCCAAAGCCCTGATCGTGACCATCCACCACCCGCCCTATTCGGGCGATACCGAACACGCCGGCAGCACGAAGGCCGAGGAATACCTGTTCGACAGTTTTGCCGCCACAAATGTGTACCCGCACCTCATCCTGTCCGGCCATGTGCATAACTATCAGCGCTTTACGGTGCGGCAGCCGCTGCAGAACGGCAGCGCCGCAATCGCCTGCGTCGTCGCCGGCAATGGCGGGTATTCGAAGCTGAGCACGCTGGAAAAGCTGCACGGGGAAGCCCCCACCGCCCCGATGACTCTGACCGACACGCTGACCCTGAACCAATACGACCAGACGAATTACGGTTTTCTGCGCTTCGAGGTGACCAAACAAGCGATCCTCGGGATCTATTCCTCCGCGCCCTACGCGGAAACCGAGGTGCCGCAGACCAGCGTGGTGGACCGGTTTACGATCGATCTGGTCAGCAGGACGGTCACGACGCTATCGTAAGGCAAAGAAGAAGTTACTTTTTTTGAAAAAAAAGTAACCAAAAAAACTTTGCTCCTGGGGGCGTTTGGCCCGGGATTGCCTTTAATCGGCACCAGAGGTGCCGATTAAAGGCAATCCCGGGCCAAACGCCCCCAGGAGCAAAGTTTTTTGCGCGCTTTTTTTCAAAAAAGCGCTTCTTTCTTCCCCCCCGCCGGCCCCGCAAACATTAAATTTTGCGCCGGACGGGATTTTTCTCAAAAACCTATTCATTTTTTGCTTTATTTCAGAAGTCGATCTAGTTTAACGCTGCGTGGCGATTATATTAACAAATATCCATGTTAAGGGTGTTGAAGGCTATGACCTCCTCCAAACAAGCAGACGAAAGCTGTGCTTGCCAGGAACTGGACCTGTGGAAGTCCGCCGTCGTCAGCGCGACCGGTCTGATCGGGATATTCTCGTTCGCGGATTTTTTCAATGCCGTCGTCTCCCACCTGGCCACGCTGATGGATTCCGGCGGCGCCGCGCTGATCGTGTTCGACGGCCCGGCCCATCTGCGCTACCGGCTGTTCTCGGGCATCGAGCAGATCAACCAGCAATCCATCGCCGCGTTCCGGTTCCGGGCGGATTCCGGCACGGTCGGCCGGGCGCTGGCGACCGGCGCGCCGCTTTATACCGAGGATTATCCCACCAGTCCGGACGCCATGCCGGAATTTGTCGAGGCCGGGGTGAAGGCCAACCTGGTGATCCCGCTGAGCGGCCAGAACGGTTTTGTGGGGGCCATGGTGATCTCCTGGCTCAAACCGCCGCCGAAAAAGCTGGAATCGAGCGCGCTGATGATCGTGGGCATGTTCGCCGCCCTGGTATCCGCGGCGCTGTACCGGGAGGCGCTGGAGGACCAACTGAAGGCGCAATCCTTGCACGACCCGCTGACCGGGCTGCCGAACCGCCGGCTGCTGATGCGCCGGCTGCATGAGGCGCATGAGCGCGCGCGCCGGCATGGCGGGATGGTGGCGGTGGGGGTGGTCGATCTCGACGGCTTCAAGCAGGTGAACGACCAGTTCGGGCATTCGGCCGGCGACCAGGTGCTGGTGGCGGTCGCCGCCAGTTTCCGCGCCAATATGCGCGCCAATGACATGATCGCCCGGCTCGGCGGGGATGAATTCGTGGTGATCCTGGAGGACATCAAGACCGTGCAGGAGGCCGAGACGCTGTTCGAGCGGATCATCGTGATGGTCAAGGACGCCGCGATGGCGGCGCTGCGCGAGGACCGGATCGGCGCGAGCGTTGGGGTGGCGATCGACAAGCTGGTGTCCGGCGATCCGGAGGCGTTGCTGAAGGCGGCGGACGAGGCGATGTACCTGTCCAAGCGGCGCGGCGGTAATTGCGTTGTGATGGCGGGGTCGGAGGTGCCGCCGGCGCAGTTTAAGAAAGCGCTTCTTTTTTGAAAAAAAGAAGCAAAAAACTTTTGTTTTTCTCCGGCTTTTGAGCGGCCATACTGTGGCCGCTCAAAAGCCGGGGGAATTGAAGTTTTTTTGGTTACTTTTTTTTCAAAAAAAGTAACTGCTTATAACAAGCCGCGTTAATTTCGACTCATTGCGGGCTAAAATTCGCCGCCTGAAAGGCGTGGATGGCCGGGTCAAGCCCGGCCATGACCTGGCGAGGGCGGTGGGTCATGATTTAGGCGGGCTGGTATTAATTTCTTCTATCTCTCCAAAGAAGAGGGCGGGGGCTCCGCCGCCACCGCCGCAACTGGTGTGGGATCCGGAATTGGCTGGTTTTCAGCAACGGGTGCCGCGGGCGGGGGCGCGGCTTGGGCCACCGTCAGCGTGGCGGGCGCGTTGGCGTCGTCCGGAAAGGTCTGCTCCCACCCGCCGCCCAGCGCCTGGTAGAGCGTGACCAGATCGCCGGCCAGCCGGGCCGCGGATTGCGCCGCCGCTTGCTGCGCGGACAAAAAGCTTTCCTGCGCGTTCAGCACGGAGAGGTAATCCGCCAGGCCCTGCTTGTACTGGTCTTCCGCCAGCCCCAGGGCGATCTGGCTCTGCTTCACGTCTTCCTTCAGCGCGTCCAGCGTCGCGTGCTCCTGGTCATAGTCGATCAGCGCGGTGTTGACCTGGTAGAACGCGATCAGGACGGTTTTGGCGTAGTTCAGCGCCGCTTCCTGCTGCTGCGCCTGGCGCAGTTTGAGCTGGCCGGTCAGTTGCCCGCCTTCAAAAATGGGCAGCGACAGTTCCGGGCCCACGGCGTAGGTGATGGCCTTGAATTCGTTCAAATTTTTGAAATCCAGGGCTTGCAGGCTGACCGAGCCGGACAGCGACAGATCGGGGAAGAAGCTGGCCACCGCGACGCCGGTTTCGGCGGTCGCCTCGTGCAGCGCGTCCTCCGCCTCCCGCACGTCGGGGCGGCGGCGCAGCAGGTCCGACGGCAGGCCGATGGGGACCGATGGCGGCGTCAGCGGCACGGCGCCCGGCGCGGTCAACTGCTCGGACAGTGTCTCCGGCGTCACCGCCAGTAATTCGCCGATCTGGCCTTCATAGGTGTCGCGCTGGGCGATCAGCGCGGGGATCTGGCTTTCGATCTGCGCCGCCGCGGCGCGCGCGTTGGCCACGTCCAGCGCTGTGGTCAGCCCGGCCTGCTGGCGCTCCACCGTCAAATCCACCAACTGGTTGGCCAGATCCAGGTTTTTTTGCGTGATCGACAAAATGGTCTCGGTGCCGCGCAGCGACATATAGGAGCTGGCCACTTCCGCCTCGACGTTCAGCAGGGCGGCGCGCCGAGCCTCCTCAGACCCCGCGGCGGCGGCGACTGACGCTTCCACCGCGCGGCGGTTTTTGCCCCACAGGTCCAGATCGTACATCGACTGCAGGCCGTATTGGTACAAATCCAGCGCGTGGATGGACGAGCCGGAGGCGCCGCCGCCGCCGATCGAGGCGTTGGTGCCGTTGGCCACCGTGCCGGCATTGACCGCCGCGCCGGAACTGCCGGCGCCGCCGAGGGCGGTGAAAATACCCTCCTTGCTGGGCCCTTCCCGCGTGTAGGAGCCCGCTCCAGAAATGCTGGGGAATAAATTCGCCCCCGTAATCTGCGCCTGGGCCTGCGCTTCCACCAGCCGCTCGGTCGCGATTTGCAGGTCCAGGTTCTGGCTCACCGCGCGGCGCTCGATCTCGGTCAGCAACGGGTCGTTAAAACTTTGCCACCATTGCGGATCGACCGCGTCGCCGGATGAATAAGGCGCGCCGCCGCCCGGCGCGTCCTGAATATAGGCCGCCGGCACCGCCGGCCGCGGGGGCGAGAAATTCGGCCCCACCTCACACCCGGCCAACCCAAAAACCGCCGCCAACGCAAAAGCGCCGCCGCGGCGGAGAAACAAATCAGTGCCCAACCGGAACTCCTTGTGCCGCCTGTTTCGGCGGCGTTTTCAACAACAATACAAATGGACAGACCACCAGCGCGATCAACCCGACAATCCGGAACATATCTAGGTAGCTCATAAACGAAGCCTGTGTCTGCACGATGGGCGCGATCTGGGAAATGCTCAGATGGTGAAGGCTGCTATACGGCGTGATCGACTCTGCCAGCCTGGCATGATGAAACTGCGTGCGCCACGCCAGCATGGTGGTGACGAAGGAAATCCCCACGCTGCTGCCCAGATTGCGGCACTGGTTGATCAGCGCCGAGGCCTCGCCGTTATTGCGCGGCGGAATGCCGATATAGGCCATCGAATTGACCGGAATGAACACGAACGGCAATGCCACCACCGTCAGCACCCGGTCCAGCGAAAGCGTGTTGAAATTCACGCCGGGCGAAATCGAGGATTGCATGAAAAGCCCGAAGCCGATTTCCAGAAAGCCGAAGAATAACAGCCATTTCGCCGGCACGATCCGCCCGGTGATGAACCCCGCGATCGGCATCAGCCCGATCGTCGCCATCCCGCCCAGCGCCAAAGCCAGACCCGATGTCACGGAATCATAGCCCAGCAAAACCTGGGTCAATTGCGGCAATAACTGCGTTGAACTCAACAAAATAAAGCCCACGAAAAACAGCATGACATTGCCGATGGCGAAATTGCGGAACCTGAACAGCCGCAGATTCATCACCGGATAAGGATGCTCCCACTCCCATACCGCCAGCAGGCTCAAACTCACCACCACGATGGCGAAACAGGTGAGAATGAATGGCGAGGAAAAACCGTCATCCTCCTGAAACTTGTCCAGAAAAACCTGCAACACGCCAAAACCCAGCGCGACCAGAAACAGCCCGAAAAAATCGAAATGAATCCCTTCCCGCAGCAATTCCTTGCGCTCCTTCACCAGCAAAGGCGGCTCGCTGATGAAGGTGGAAATCAGCGTGAAGGCGATCAGCCCGACCGGGAGGTTGATTAAAAAGATCCAGTGCCAGGAAAGATTATCAGTGAGATAGCCGCCCAGAATCGGCCCGATCGCCGGCGCGGCGATGACCGTGACGCCGAAAATCGAAAACGCCTGGCCGCGCTTGGACATCGGAAACGCATCGGCCAGCATCGACTGCGTCACCGGCGCCAGCCCGCCACCCCCCAGCCCCTGAAACACGCGCGACACCAACATCATCGCCAATGTCGTCGAAAACGCGCACGCCACCGAACTGATCGTAAACAACGCCACGCAAATCAAATAAAAGCGCTTGCGCCCCAACACATTCGCCAGCCACCCGCTGATCGGCAGAATGATCGTGTTGGAGACCAAATAACTCGTCAAAACCCAGGTGCTCTCATCCTGGCTGGCGGCCAGCGACCCAGCAATATGCGTCAACGCCACATTCGCAATCGTCGTATCCAACACCTCCATAAACGGCGCCAACGACACAATCGCCGCAATGAGCCACGGATTGTAATTCCCCGCCGGCGACCGGGGCAGGTCCGTGAAGCCGTTCATGACGGGCAGGCCTGGGTGTGTGGATGGAAAGACCAGGGGGGCGCTGCCCCCCTGGACCCCCCGCTAAGGCCGACGGCCTTAGAACCCCTTTGTTTGGTCTCGTGGGTGGGGAGGCTATTGCCCTTTAAGTCCGAAAGCCGTGCGCGCACGGCTTTCGGACTTAAAGGGCAATAGCCTCCCCACCCACGAGACCAAACAAAGGGGTT
>Ga0116231_10012327_pt1 | contig 12633 bp, 15 predicted proteins | sample S1TSphgellanicum_2_FD_89695 | JGI IMG/M metagenome (GOLD analysis project Ga0116231, IMG submission 89695) | Host-associated microbial communities from peat moss isolated from Minnesota, USA - S1T2_Fd - Sphagnum magellanicum MG | ecosystem: Host-associated > Plants > Peat moss > Unclassified... | reverse complement strand
CTTTTTCTTCTTCTTCAAGTCTGACTGATTTCCGACTTTGATCATCAGGTTTGCAAATTTTGAGTTAGCATAAGAAAGGGTTCAACAAATTTGGAAACTGCATCCGGTTTTTCTGTTTTTTTTTTAGTGTTGGGTCTTCTTCAGATCCGTCCATGAAAAATTAAGGAAGTAAATAAGGCTCTTCTTGAGGTGGCTGTTTTTATTTTGTTCTGTTGTTGTTGTGGGTTTGCAGAGATTTGAAGTTTCGGAATTCGAAGTTGGCAGCTTCTTCTTCTTCTTCAAGTCTGACTGATTTTCGACTTTATCATCAGGTTTGCAAATTTCAAGTTATTTCAAGTTATTAGTTATTACCAGGTTTTTGTGTTGTTACCATCTGTGCATGTTGTGTTTGTTTTTTTTTTTATAAATTTTTTTAAGCCACCCTTTCGGTTTGTTCATTTTTCTGAATTTATAGAGCATTTGATTTCTGTGTTTTGGGATTGTTGTTCACATTTTTTGTGTTTCTGTGTGTGTTGGTTTGTCACATCTTTTGTAATTTATTTTGTGTGTTTGTGTGTGTGTGTGTGTGTGATTTTGTTGCAGTTTTTGCAATTTTTATGTGTTGTTGATTTTCTCTCAATTTTTGTTGCAATTTTTGAGTAAATTGATTTTTTTCAGTTACTACAATTTTTATGTGAGTTGATTTGTCTGAGTTTTTGTTGCAAATCTTATGTTTGTCAATTTTTGTCTCAGTTTTTGTTGCAATTTTTACGTGTGTTGACTTTTGTTTGAGTTCTTTTTGCAATTTTTATGTGTGTTGATTTTTGTCTCAGTTTTTGTTGCAATTTGTGAGTGTGTTGATTTGTCTCAATTCTTGTAATTTTTGTGGGTGTTGATTTGTCTCAGGTTTTTGGAACTTTCTGTTGTGTTTTGGACACCTTTAACACTGAAGCGGGGAAGAAGATGAGCGAAAGGATCACAACAGTGAGTGGCAAAATGAAGGAGCTTTTCCAGGTCTCAACACAAGTTAACATGCGAACCAAGTTTAAAGAAACCGGGGGACTTCACAGTGGCCGAAGGTCACGGGCACCCACTAGTCTGAAGGATAATATGCCCTGTAGTCATGGGTGATTCATAATTATTTTTGCCCCAGAACTTGCTTATATATCAAGTACACTAATGTGGCCGGTGCTGTTGGCCCAAGTGTGAACCCATTACAAAATAGGGAAACTCAACATGTGAACATTGTTTTGCAATGCATGTATTGATATTTTTGAACAACCAAATATGAAAGGAAATCATGCTTGAATTGGATGGTAAGCTTTCAAGTGTTACCACGTTCTCAACTAATCTTTCCTTCCAAAACCTAGGCTTTTGGAATTTATTTGAATTTTCAGCGGCAGAAATCACTTTAAAAACCAATATCTCCCACATTCTAAATCCAAACCTTACCAAATAAATTCCACTAAACCTTGCTCATCAAGATCTTTCCAACAACACCAAAGGCACATTCCAATTCTTCTGAAATTTTCAGCGACAATTTAATTTACTTTTCATTGAAAAATCATTCAATATTCAAAAACTTTTGCACCACAAGTCCAAATCTCATGGAACCAAGCCCATGTACCCCTCCTGAAGCATCCCGGTTTAGTGGATTTCATAACTACAAAACAAAACAAGTGGCTTTGCCACAAGATGCTCTGTCTTGAAAATAAGGTATTACATTTAATGATTTAATATGAACTCACTCAAGTTATATTGGATGACAAATTATATCGGATGAAAGTTTGTTGGTTTTATTAAAGACCATGACTTTATTTTTTTCACATTTGTATTAAGAAATGAAATTTTCTAACCCTCTTAGAATTCATTGTGGACATGTAGAAATTGAAACCATAGTTCCATTATCTTTGCTTTAACCATACAAATGAATATAAAATTATAAATAACCATATTTTTTTTAAAAATCCAAGTTTTCCAAACTTGAATAATGTAGACAATTTTTAGCAGTGTGCATGAAATATTTCGATGTTTGAAACAAAATAATAAATTGAATGGATATAATTTATATGGAAATATTTTTAATTCTTAGTCTCATTTTCATTTTTTGGCCCATTTTTTCTTGTAAATAGATTCATTTAGTATGTGAGTGTTGTGATTAGATCAATTCATGATTATGATTTTTTTTCCATTTGATGATTGCACTTTTACAATAGTTTTTGAAATTAACCACATCTAATGACACAATGTGTTCATCTTTTTTCACTTAGACCAAGGTCACGATCTCTTGGTGTTCCTAATTTGGTTGTTTATTTCTTAATGGGTTTCATTTTTAAAAAAAATTCATTAGATTTTTGAGATTTTCTTTTTCATTTGATTTATTTTTGCATCTTAATGTTGCACCAAATTGGACAAAATTGTCACAACTAATTTCAATGAAGCTTGTGCAAATGAATTAAAATTCTATCAATGTTTTTGATACTAATTAAATTTTGTTGTTTTCTTATTTGCAGGAATGAGTTTATTAAATCATAGAAGAATAGGAAGAATTCAACCTACTTAGCTTCTCAAAAAGTTGATCATCTTCACCATAGGTATCTTCATTGTTGTATGCTTCCATGTTGAGTGTTGTTGTCATTGACATATATGTTTGTCGATGTTTGGTGTTGTTGTTTGGATGATTGTGGCCATAGACAAATGATGATCATTGATTTTGATAATGCTATGCTGTTGTAGACCATGCTACACCAATTTGGAGGAATGTGATGTGGAAGAAAGTTTTTGGAGGAATCAAAGATGTAGTTCAAAGGCTTGCAATTTAGAAGAATGAATTGTTCAAGAAGGTTTTCAAAATTACATGCATGTTGTGCTTGTGTTATGTGTTTGTGAATGCTTCCATGAAACTTGTGTGGGTCTATTGTTGCAATTATTACAAGATTGTGGACTCTTCCATTGCTCCTACATGTGCATGTTGTCATGATTATTGCAAGATCATAAGCTCCTCCAATTTAGAGGAGTGGATTGTTGCAAAAAAGGTTATAAGTTGGAATTATAAGTTAGCATCAAATTAGCAAGAGGATTTTTCCAAATGGTAACTAACATTGAATTTTTGCTAAAAATTCCATGGATTTGCTAGATTCAATGATAGCTAAATTAAACACTATCCCTAACTTATTTTCTCATGCCACATAGACATTTCATGTAGGACTTGATATTACCTAATATTGTATGTGTGAACACAAGGTTAAATTTGTTGGTTATGGCATTGATTTAACTTTCTTTTACTTGTAAGTGTGGCCCTCCCTTTAGTAGTTTCATATTTTCATGAAGATTTGTTTCACTATTTGAAAGATTATTTAATGAAAAAATTGACTCTAGAGTAAAGTACCTTTCACACCTTCCTTGTTATTCCAATGCACCCAATAATAATAATAATAATATTGATAATAATAAAAAAATCTGGTTGGAAGTAGGCAAAAATGAAAAACATAAAAAAAAGAGGAGTGAAACGAAATTGGAATTAGAGGATGAAATAAAGAAAGAAAAACTAGGGTCCGAAGAAGAAGACGACGAATCTTCTGCTGTTGCTGCACTACTCTTCGTTCCAACTTCGTCCATGTCCGTCAACGAGAGGCAGGAGGGGACTCTCTTCGACACTCGGGGGACGAGACGCACGAGACGTGACGGAACGCGGACGTGGAGCACAAGGGCTTCTCTGATTTTCTGTCTCTGGGTTGTTGTCGTTGTGATTGCTTGCTTGCTTCCCGGATCCCAAAGATTGATTTCGGGGAGAAGATCAAGACAAGAAGGGAAGAAGGAGAAGAAGCTCATCATCAGACGAGAAGGAGGAGGGGAAGGGAGGGAGAAGCGCGCAAGGAAGGAAGAAAGGAAGCAGCGATGGGTTTCTTGGTCATTTCTCTCTACTACCTTCTCACTGCCCTTGTGGGATCATTGCTCGTCAGAGTCTGCTACAACAAAGGCAAATCCACTAACATGTAAGAAGATGATCTTTAGGGTTTCAATTCTTCTTCTTCTTCTTCTTCTTCTTCAGCTGCTCTTCTGCGACTCCGTCTTCTTTTTTCTCTATTGGTCCTATTCTCAATTTTTTTTCAATTTCTCTATATATATTTTCTAGTGTTTGTTTCTATTGATCTAGTTCTCTCTTGCTTCTTCTTGCTTCAGATTTCTCCATGGTGCATTCACTTCAGATTTTAGGGTTTTTTTTCGATTTCCTCCTCCTCCTCATCTTTTCTCCAGTCTGGAAATTTCATACTTGATGGTGAATCTGGTTCTCTCTTGCTTCTTCTTACTTTAGATTTTTCCATGTGCATTCTCTTCACATTTAGGCTCAGTTTTCCAATCTCCTTCTCTTTTTCTCCAGTCTGGAATTTTCACTCTTGATGGTGTCTGTGAAGAAGAAGGTTGATTGTGCTGTCAGTATGCTGCCAGTCTTGATCATGCTCATCTTAATCCTGCTAATTATTGCTTGTGCTTTCATACAGGCTGCTTCTTTGTTGTTTGTTTGTTTGTGTGGTATGTCTGAATCGAAAGCAGCCTACATTTTAGAGTTTGTGCCCATTTTGAAACTTTCTTCAGAGCTCTGATGTTAAGCAGCCTACATTCTAGGGTTTGTGCCCATTTTGAAACTTTCTTCAGAGCTCTGATGTTAAGCAGCCTACATTCTAGGGTTTGTGCCCATTTTGAAACTTTCTTAAGAGCAATTGCAAAGCTAACGTTAAGTGAACTACATTTTAGGGTTTGTGCCAATTTTGAAACGTTCTTCAGAGCAATTGCAGAGCTGGTGTTTGTCTTTTGCAACAAACCAAAGTTGTTGCAGAAATTTTGATTTCCATGTCTGATTTGTTTTGGGAATGGTCTGTGGAATGAATGTGTGTGACAGGCTCCACATTACGCTGGTGATTACTGCTGTCATCTCTTGCTGGCTCATGTACGTAAAAGAAAATACCCCTTCACAGTTCTCATGACTATATCAGCAGATTTCATCAGAATAGTTACTTGTTTTCTTCCTTGCTTTTACAGGGAGCAAGCTAAAACTGAAATGAAGGGCTTACCTTCACAAGCTTGCTTGTTGCAGAATGAATGGGGATATACTATTGACTGTTTCTTTTTTCTTCATTAGCTTATAACTCTTAGTGCTAGCTAACAAATATCATATTCAAGTCTTCCTGTTTGCTTCTTGAAATTTGTGACAAAAAACTGAGGATACAGATTTTGTATAATACTTTTTTCCTCTCAGCAATTTTTCTGTTTTTGGTGAAAGTTTGCATCCTGGCAACAAAAAAAAAGCCCTTGTGACATGTACAAAGGCTTTTTCGGGAAAAAAATGGCACATTGTTGCCACATTCTGAGGAATTCTTCTTTGAAATCATCATCATTAGACAGTAGGTTCTAGCATGTCACCAACATATAGCCCAATTCCTAAACTTTTCTACTTGGACTGATTATTGTATACATATCTACAACCCACCATTGGTTGGGAGCTGATGAATTCAGTGGGTAGTAGTCATGGCATATTGTCACTACTATTCATGATGAAGGTGGCAATGGTCTGGCACTTTGTGAGTGACTCTCATAAGGTTATGACTGAACTCGTTGCCATGTTAGCCTTCAAATGGTCATTGCAGAAATTAGTCTACAATGACATAGATCAATTATTATGTACGCATCTACGTCCACCCACTGTTTGGAGCTGATGAAAGTCAGTGGGTAGTCATTGTCGTGGCTCAGTGCTGCTATTCCTCATGAAGAAAGATTTGTCTGCTGCAATTTCATGGATATGGTTATTTTCTGTAACATATGAAGGTGTTAACTCATAGCTATGGAAACAAAAATGCAGGTGGGCGATAGTATGGCTATCCCAATGGAAGCCCCTGATCAATCCTATACTGAAAGCTGAAGGTGAATAGGGAGATGATGAGGAAAGAAAGAAAGAAAATCGTTTGCTGGTGTGTATCTGACAAATTACGAGTATGACATTTTGCATATTGCAATTGTTTTGACTTTAGAACAGGAGAAGTGTTGTTTTGCAGTACTAGAATGTGGAGACTTCTTCATGCTGGCAATCATGTTTATGTTATGCTAAATCTTGTACTCTTCAACATTGTCAAAACTCCCATATGTTTGAAATTCATTTCCCAATCTCATCATAGGCAAACCCAAAAAAAAGGTGATATCTAATGAGAATGTCTTTTAAGTATTTCACACATTTGTCTTTGGAGATTGTCCATGGCACTGTCCATCATCACTCTAAGCTTGATTTGATGATCAAAAGTCTCAACTCCAAGGTTTGAAATGGTGTTGGCTAAACCTGCTTTCCAATGAGAAACAAGATCAGCCAGATGGGTGCAGCTTATGCTGCCTCATCCTCGCAGAGGCTGCTGAAACATGGTAAGTAATGATTTTTGTACTTCTGATTCAAACACTGATGATTGCATTGGTGTGTCCCAGTTGTCTTTGTAGCCTCTGAATTGAGATTAGTAGACCATGGGCTATTGAATGACCTGGGAACATCACAAGCAGGGAAAAAAAACCTTTAGTAACATCCTATTGGCACAATTGACCCCTGCCTGTTCTACATCCATGATCTTAGAATGTCCCAGCTGTGTGACCCATTTCAGTGTAGAAGGATAGAAAAGAAAAGGGTGGCTACTTTCTTTATTCTACACTGAAATGGGCAAATAATTATGTCATCACAAATGCCTGATGGAAATATATCCTAAGTGTATCACAAGATAAATTTATTTTTGGCTTCAATAAATTGATTTTTTTTGCATATTGATTAAAGATCCCAACTTCTACGTTAAGCAGATGACTTTCTCTTGTATTCTTTAATACCATGCCTACATCCATAGAAAATAACATTTCAATTGATTATCATGAATTTTGTTACCTACCATACGCAAACCAATTTGTACAATTAAAATAATGGTGTTTGTTTATATGTTTGAAATGTGCCTACTTATTTACAAACCTTCCCAATGCTTCTTCAATTCTACCAATAAAATTGTACGTACTTCCATCCTATACACATAATAAGGTCAATGTTTTTGATGTCCAAGGAATTCAATGAATTCCAATTGAAAAGGTTTGAGTTGCTTTGAATCTAAGAAACAAAATCCCTTATTCATGATATTCACAAAGGAGGAAAAACTCAATGCTACATTGTTTTGTGGGACTAAATAACATCCTCTTTGCAAATTGTGTATTTTTATCAACAAATTTAGTTTCAAAATGGTCTATTAGGCCACGATTTATTCAATTGTGAAGCAACAACAAGGAGGAAGAACTAGATGTTGTTTTGTGGGACAAGAGAACATCATCTTTTAGGATTGTATCAGGGTTGTAGTTTCAAAATAATATATTAAATTATAAATAACTTATTACAAAAATTCATGTTAAATTTTGCACTTTGATCATATTTTTTTTGCCTTGTAAGGTTGGATGTGAATTGGAATTGGATGACCATATAATATTTCAAAGGGTTGTTCAAGTTGCCATGCCATGGTGAAAAATAGTGTATTCCATTTATTTTGTGACTAATTAATTATATAAAATATTAATCATAAATGATTGAATATTAACTATCAATTATTAAATATCAACTAATTAATGTACTAAGTTTAAGTACCTACATGTGTTTAAAAGTAGCATGTAAGTAGTTTATTAAACTTTATAAGCACCTACTAGGTGTAATATCCCTAACCTAGGGCCTACTAGCTGTGAATTTAAGTTTGGTATGTACTTTGAGCAAAATAAACTTGTAGGTTAAATATTCAAATTAGTATGGTTGATTTGATTAAGTGTTAAATCATAATGACTAATTTGACTAATTATAAATCATAATGGTCATTCAGTATGGTCAATTTGACTAAACCTTGGTCATTTTGATGGACCTTTGACCTTTTTGATCAAATGTTTGATTTGTCCCATGGTTAAAAAGGTCATAGTTAAATGTCTTAGTCAAAAGTAATTCATGTTTTTCATGTATTAAGCCTTTAGTTAAAACTACCATCCCCCTTGGTCAATGTAGACATTTTAGTTAAGTTGAACATTTTGAAAAGTCACGTTTTCTTAAAATGAACATAAGTTAAATTTAAAGGTTAAATTTTAATTACACCTAAAAATTAAATTTAGTTAAACATGGTTAAAATTAATTTAACCTAGGTTGAACCTTTGGGTTAAACCTAAGATAAATTTAGTTAAACACAACTAAATGTAGGTAATCTTAGTTTAATTTAAAAGCTAAACCTAAAGGTTAAACATAAATTAAACTTAGGTTAATCTTAACTTCAACCTAAAAGTTAACCATAAGTTAAATATAATTTGGTTAAACTTAAAAGATAAATTTATATTAAATTTAAATTAATCTTAGAGGTTAAATATAGACTAAGCCCAAAGGCTAAATTTAGAAATTAATTTGAAAGGTTAAACCTAATGTGAATGTATTTTAATATTGATTCTAAAAATTAAAAAATTAATGGCATGATATTAGATTAAATTTATTTTTGTGGTTCTCATTTAAAATCAGTCACAATTGGTTATTGTAAGTTATTTTAATTTCATTTTTTTGCGCTACCTTTGGAAAAAAAATTTAAAAAAAATAAAATAAAATAATCTTGTTGCTAATTATAATTATGAACATATTGATCCTAATTGCATGCATTTAACCAATAAATTTTTTTCATATAAAAATTTCCTAGCTTGTTGATGTGTTTAATTCATTTTGTTATTTGGTTGGAGATGGTTTTGAAATCAAACCACATCCCATAGTCATGTAATTATGAGTTGCATGACATGACCTAGTCATGTAATCATGTAGTTGTAAACATGACTAAGTCGTGTTACATGATTAAAGACATGATTACATGATTACATGATTAAAACCTAATCATAGTTGCAAAAATTTCCAAGTCATGGATGTTACCTTTTGGTTTTATGTTTTCAAGTTGTGTTTTTGTCTTGTCATTGACATCACCTTTTATTGTAGCATTTTAAATTAACAAAAAGGTGTCTTGTTTTTATACTACACATGAATGCAAAAATTTGGCCAACAATCAAGTTAAACAACTATTACATGTGGAATAGGAGGAAGGTGTTGAAGAAGGTGCAATTTTCATTTCCTTGCCTTTGGCTTTTAAATTCCAATAAATTTTTATATTGTCTTTTTTTTTCAAAGAAAATTAATGTTTATAGTTTTCTTTGATTCATTGCATGAAATCATGATTATTTGATTAAAAAACTAGACCAAAAAATAATCAATTTGATATTTGATCAATTTGACCATTTAACCATACTTGACAAGTTAATTTGAACATGTCCAGCTTGATTAATGGTTTTTTGATTGGCCATAAAATGGTTTTTTTTTATTAGTCAAATCAAACAAAAAATTGGGTAACTAGAAAAATATAATTAAAAAAATAGTTCAGATTTTAAATATAAAAATTTAATAAATAAATAAATATATAATACCTACCTACCCACCATTGCTTCCTACCTACATATCAACAACCCATCTAAGTATTATATGTTTACACACATGTACAAAATATATATACGAATATACATATTTCACATAATATATGTTGAAATATGTATGGATTCACACTAATGTTTTAGCCATTAAACCATCACACCATTTTGTAAAACAATATGATACCAAATGTATTTAACATATTTGCTTGAAGTTCCATGAATTTTTTTGTGAATGTGTATAACAACATTTGAATTTCAATTTTTTTCATAAGTAGATAAGTAGATACCCAACTAGGTAAATAGGTAAGTACACATGCCTAACTATTTATGTTTTTAGATGTACATATTTATTTATGTAAAATATAGTAGGTAGGTTTGTAGTTGATAGATTGATCAACAAGTAGATAAATAAATAGGTAGGTAGAAAATATTTAGGTAAGTAGGTAAATAGGACAAATGTATCTATATGTTAGGTAAATAGGTAAGTAGCTTAGTAGGCATAACCAATAAACTAACTAACCAAATTAATATGGTCAATTTAACTAAACATGACCATTTAATATGGCCGATTTGACTAGGCCATGGGCATCTTCATGGACCATTAAAAACAATTGTCTTTTTTGACTAGATGTATGACTTAACATTTGTTCAAAATAGTCATTTTGGTCAAAAAAACCTACCAAAAAAACCATGTGCATTTCATGGCCCATGCTTTTAGTCAAAGCATACATTTTTTTGGTCAATACAAACACTTTAGTCAAATTAAACCTTTTGAAAAACCATGATTTTTTATAGTGATTACATTGTAATTTAAATAGTGGACTTACTAATTTTGCATTTTTGTTTGTTGCATTGTAAAGAGTGGTGAATTTTTTTGTGTTTTGTGTTTTTACTTTACTTTTGTCCATAATAAAGGTTTTTTTTCATAAAAGACATGATAAGTTAGCACATTTGTGCTTTCAATCAAGATGGTGAAATGTTTTTAAGGTTAAGGGTTTTGTTTTTTTTTGTTGTTTCATTCAATAATGGTAGATAATAACTTGAAAATTTGTTGCTTTTGATTAACTTGTAAGAAACTTTTCAATCATCAACTATTCAAATAGAGGGTGGGTGCAAGAATGAGTGGACCAATGGGATATAAGAAATCACCACTTTTTTAGTCCAAAACAAGGATATTTTTTGTGGGTTAAAGTGAATTACAAAGATTAATCATTGGTTCTTTAGGCATGTTTTTCATTTAATTTAATTAAGGCCCATTTAGAGGTCTCTTTTCTTAATACATGTGCACAAAAATAATCGAAAAACCTTTTTTAAAAAATATTTTATGAACTTTTGAAAAAACCTTTTTTTAAAATTTGTTTAAAAGTCCATAGGTAAAATCTTACAAATGGCATCATGCAAAGCTTTTCAAACTTAGTTTTTTTAATGTGTTATCTAACCAAAATCAAGACCCTAACTAACACATCATAAATGATCGAACCATTTGAAAGTCCATATAAAAAATTATTGTCAATATTACAATTCATAATGTTTGATTTTGAAATTCTATATCTCTTGTGTTTTTTTGAATATGGAAATCTAATAAATGGAATAAAAAAAATTCAAAATGGTATTCTTAAACAAAGTCCTTATATATTTAAAAAAAACATTTACCTATCAAATATGGTCAATAGAATGACAAGCACTTTGTAGAATTTTCCAAAACATAAAAAAATTGGTCCACTCATTCTTACACTCATTCTTACACCCACCCTAAAGTAAACAAGTATTTTTCATGTGTCCTTTGTTCCTTATTTAAGAGGTCATCATTTGTTCAATCTTTTTCCTTGTCGTGTAACATTCTGCATTACCTTTCACCCACATATCCCAATCCCCAAAATGATAGTGATGAATTTTACAACTCCTTCCAACAAAATGCATATTGCATTTAATGTTACTAAACCTAGTCCTTTCATATCATTTGCAAGATGTGCAAATAGTAATATTGTTGAGATCTTGTAACAAATTCCTAATGAATGTGGAAAATAGATGTCAATTGATGTTGGTGGGGATGATGAATACATTTTGGAGTTGTTCATGGCTTGAAAAAACAAGTTGTTACTTGGAAACCTCATTCTTAAAACTCCCCCAAATGGGCATTCTTCCAAGCGAACAATAACCAACATCTTGATTATGAGTAAAACCATATTATCATATGCTTAGTCTACCATAATGAGGTGGTTGGCCCATAAATTCTAACCTTGCACATTAAGTATTGCAAAGGGTTAATTTCATACCACAAATATAATGGCATAACAACCATGAAAAAACACATTGATGTTGATCACCAAGTCTTGTATGTAGGTTATGTGAAAGAGGTGGTTGATGCCAACCCCACTAGAGTTTAAGAACTCACCACAATCAAAAGGCCCCATGGACCATGAATTGTGATATTGTTTGTCATTAAGGGGTTTTTGCCATTGATGATTATTGAATTAATTTGGTTACATAGGTTGGCATACAAGTTGTGCCCATGAGTGGCATGTTTCCATTTAGGAAAATATTTGTGGAAGAAATGTTTTAAAACTTGGTTCAAAATTTTTTGGTCAAACATGTCTAGCCTACATTTACTTTATGTTTATTTGCAACCTTTAACTTCTGGATGTCAAAAGGAGCACATGACATATTCATTATGAAAAAAGGCTGTTTTGCAACTAGCTTTGCAATTCAATTTTTGAGTTGAATCAGACATTTGCAATTCAATGTATTTATATGCTGTGAGTGCTATTGGACAAGTTGCAAGAGTTGCAACTCATCGTATATATGGTGCAACTCATTACAACTCAATTACAACTTTGTTGCAACAGCTCCTTTTCAACTATTATGCAACTCCCCTATGATTACAATCATAATGTCATGTTGATGTCATTTTTCATCCATCCATCAAAATTTAACACATGGCATTATGAAGATTTTTCATGATTTTTTTGAAATATTGATATCCATCATCCATTATGATTATTCGTTTTAAATGGTCTTGGATTATAATATGTGGCACGATCAAAAGTTGCCACATGGCATATTCATTGAATTTTGGAAACCAATATATATATATATATATATATATATATATATATATATATATATATATATATAAATATTTATATATATATATATATATAT
>Ga0116231_10012326_pt1 | contig 12633 bp, 3 predicted proteins | sample S1TSphgellanicum_2_FD_89695 | JGI IMG/M metagenome (GOLD analysis project Ga0116231, IMG submission 89695) | Host-associated microbial communities from peat moss isolated from Minnesota, USA - S1T2_Fd - Sphagnum magellanicum MG | ecosystem: Host-associated > Plants > Peat moss > Unclassified... | reverse complement strand
CAAGAAATTGACACAATTTTTTATTTAAGAATATTTGTTAATATAACGGGAAAAAAAAAAAAAAAAAAAAAAAAAAAAATTATAAAAAATTTTTTATAAATAAAATATAATTAAAAATTTAAATTTTAAAAAAAAAAAATTTAAAAAAAATGAAAAAAATTTTTAATTAAAAAAAATTGTTAAAAAAACGGGAAAAAAAAAAAAAAAACCATCCCAAATTATTCTATGTTATTCTCGATTCTTTTCTTCTTTTTACAAATTAAAAATGAAAAAAAAAAAATTGTTGTAAGAATGGTTTTTAAATGAAAAACTAGATTCAAAATGCATTTTTTGAATAAAGATATTACAAAAAAGACAAAGAGTTTTTTGAATTCTTAATGTTTTCAATTTTTTTTTAAAACCGATAACTAGTTGAATTCTCATTATAAATTATATAAATATTATATGTGTAATATAAGATGTGTTCTAAAATCAAAGAATATGACTTTATTTTTCATATATATATATATATATATATATATAATGGAAAGCAAGAATGTTTGTAAATGTGTTTTAGTTTTAGTACTCAATGTAAAACTTTCTTTTCTTTTTCTTTTTTTAAATAACAGAAAGTTCACTATTTTGAACAAAGGTGCATGTCTTTTTTGACCAATTGGTTTTGTTGCCACTTCAGTCAAAATGTACACTTTTTGAATGAATGTAACAATTGGCTGATTGTGCTGCAATGGCTCTTTTGCCCCCTTATGGCAAAATTCAAAACAAAACTATTAACTCAAAATTAACAACAACACATGATGGACATTCCCCAAAATGTGTGACCTAAATGAAAAACTACATCAAATCCCCTTTAGTTTCTCCCTTATAGAGCCAAACAACAAAGGCAAGATGGTTGACAAATTCTTCCCCTAAGGCATATTGGGTCAAATATCCCCAAGCTTGGGCCACGGTAGGTCCAATCTTATCCCAAGGTTTAATAGTTAATAATACCATTATTGTGATTCCAATGGTAAGCTCATATACCAAACCCTAAACTTGATCTAAACCAATGTTGTGTGGGTCTTTTCTTTTTCTTTTTTTTACACCAATATGTGTATTTAATATATCATATAACTTAATCTATTTTCTTTGACTTGATATATCTTAAAGAAAGGTGCATCTTTTTCCCACATGGAGGGGCATTTTTGTAACTTATGCATACTCATTTTGCATGTGTAGGACATGCATAACTAGGGATAAACATAATTGAGAATCTCAATAAATAAGGCTTGGGATAAATATATGTTATATATTTTTATTATTACCTATATTATAACTTATAACTTAATTCTACCTATAATTTAAAAGGAACTTGAAACCCTAATTATATTTCATTGTGCCTAACTCTCTAATTAGGGTTTAATTGATTTTTAATTTTTTTTCCTTCTCCAATGTTAAAGCTTCGATTAATTTTTTGATAATTGCATCATTGTTCTTTCAATGCAACTAGTGCCATTCATTTCAAGCCATTGTTTTAAACCAAGTCACCTAATTTGCCATTTGCAAGCAAAAAGTATTAAGCTTGTAAATGTCATTATTATTCTTGAAGTGGTAAGTTGTGAGTTTTATGGAGCTACCATATGCAACCACTTTCAAGCATTTAGGTCCTTGACAATAATGGCCAATGTGTATATGTCAATTTGCGAGGAAAGTTTGTGATTTTTGTTCCTTGCCATTTGTTTTTGTTACTAATGCATGAAAATTAGTTGTTGCCTATCATGTAATCTATGTTTTTGGAAGAAATTAGGGGCAACAATATGAGATTGAATGTTGTTTGTTTTCAATTTTCAATTGAAATCCTGTTATTGAATTTTTAATTTTCGAAAAATTTGATGTTCAATTTGTTCAAAAACATGACATGCCCTCACCACCTAATATTCTTGTGAGGTCTTCAAGTAGCAAGTCTATAATCACAATTGCATCATAAATGCATGAAACCAAACTACAAGATCAATAAGTTGTTTCAAAAAAATTAGAATCAACAAAAATATTGATGAAATACCCTCCATGCAGGAAAAAAATATTGATGAACTTATTATTTTTGAAATTTAATATAAAAAAAATTGTTACAAGTGTCTTTTGTCATTCCTTTGCTTTGGGTGTTAATGTTTCAAAATAAAACATCTCCTGAGACTAAGTAACGTTGGGCTTGCAACCAAAACTAAGGCATAACAAATGTCAATTTGAATGTCATAAATAAATATTACACAATTATTATTCTACCATAGTTCATTCAACACCCAACAAAATGTGTAAGATTTATTGTAAAATTAAGATAATTATAAAATAAACTATAGGGGAGAAAATGTAATTTCTTTCAAGTTGTGACCATGGTGAATCTTTTGAATCTATGTTAACCCATGATTCATCCATGCATTATTTAAACATATTAACCATTTTCTTTTTTCATTTTGTGTAGTTTGACATGATTTCAAAAAAATAATTAAAAGTTTGTCCTAATCCCATTTCAATCACATGCAACCTTTTCCTTGTTGAGAATTTTTAAAACATGTCTTAAGTTTGCACTATGAAGCAAAATCAATAATTGATAAGGTTTTTAATCACTAATAACAATTTGACAAATCTAAGGATGTGTCAAAATACTTAAGGCCAAATACAGTTTCTTTTTTATAAGTAAAAAATGGGACTTTGGCCATGATAAACATTTTGAATGTGAAATTCTTGAGTTCATTATATGTACTAAACAATAAAATTGCACTATGATACAATGTTTTAGGATTATCATTTGTTTCAAAATTTTAGTTCTATGATGTTTGTATTTTGTGTTGTTATTTAATTTTTGTCTTTGCCTTTGCATTCTACAACATCATCACACTTTTCGAATTTCTCACATTGCTACCATTATTATTTTATAATATATGTTTCTTTATTACAATTGCATCAATCATGCAACTTTTGTTATGACATTATAATCATTATTTTAAACTAATGGTGTTCTTGTGATTTTGTTTTATTTTTATTGTTGCTATTGCAACACTTCAACAACAACACATTCCAAACTCTATAGTCTTATGTTATAACTTGTGTTGTTATTATTTTGTTTTGAAGTATTATTCTTTCCTTTTTGTTGTAATTACACAATTCCATCAACTTTGCAATTGATTGTGTATTTTATCACAACATTTGTTGCATTTTTTCAAATCGGTTTTGTTGTGCTTATTTTATTTCAAAACTATTATTAATACATTATGTGTTTCTTTGCCAATGATGACCCATATAATGTGTCCTTTGTAGATGTCAATGTTCACTATTGATGGAGCGATGCAACTATAATAAATTACAATTACAAACTCATTGGCTCATCATTGGAATGTGGATTTGGTTCATCTATGAAATAGAGAAAAGGTACAAGTTTTGTTGTATGCTTGCTTATGGGTGTAAATACAATAACATGAACTAATCAAGGACAAAAATTAAAATTTAAACAATTATTAAGAATGAATATTTTGTATAATATGTTTAAAATCATGATTTACAAATCAGCTTTTGAATTGTCTTAATTTTTATGACCTCAAAAAATGTTGCATTATATTATAATGTAAAGGTGTACACCCAAAAAATTCCCATAAAAATGTCATTTTAAAATTATTCTAAATAATGAAAAATAATATTTACATTTTTTAATATAAAAATTGGGTGCTCCACACTCATTGTATTCATTTCAAATTTTGGAAAATGTCTAAATTATTATTATACAAGATAATCCATTTTTTAAATATTAACTTAAGTAACCATTTATTACAATGAACATTAAATAATGGTTATGTCCCAAAGTGGACCTTCTAATCCTATTTGCACCCTTTTTGTAATTGCTTGTCTATTGATATCATGTTATCATCATGTTTGGATCCCCCATAATGGATTCATTTTTTAAACAATTAATTCATTATATTCAATGTAGGGAAATGCTCATAAATCCCCATTCTCAAAATGCAAGGCCTTGCCTAACTTACATTGGGGAATGGCCTTAATTGGGATTGTTAACCCATTATAAAGCATGATTGGGAATGTTATCCCAACATAAAACATGATGTGAATTAAGTATTAAACATTCATAAATCATGGACCATAGGTTATGGGGGTTTGATACTTAATCATCAAGAAAAATGATCCCAAATGATGTGCTCCCAAATTCCTAGTTAGACCAAAAGTGAATCCAAATTACTCAAACAGCGAAATTGTGAAGAACTTAGGGCACGCTCCTAGCTCTCAGCACTAAAAGGGGTAAAGGGGTGTTTTGAAGCTCCGAGATGGGATTAGAAATAGTGACAAGCTATTCACTTATTCGAACCTACATCAAACCAACCAACAAGTTGGTTAGTTCACTTTTTGGAGCACCTTTGGTGCTAGGACAAACCACGTGCAACTCTAGACTCACTTGACTCACCATGGCCCGGACTCGGGGGAAGCCACCACCTTCCCCCATATAGTATACTTTGTGCCTCTTCCCGGCACCCACATCCGAAAGGCTTTTTGTCCCAAGACTCCCAAGGAGGAGTCCCGAAATTGTCTCGATTTGGACTCTTGGGACTTTGCACGATCATAACTCTTTGCTTAGACCTCCGATTAGGTTAAGGTTCCAAGCAAAGTTGTAGCTCTCCTCAAGAGCTTTCCAACGGTGTGTTGCACTTCACCTGCACGCACCAGGGTCGGGTCGATTCCGAAATTTTAGAGGTCAAGAGTCAAATTGTCAGTTTGACTCTCAGCCCTTCTTTTTGCCATGACTTGTGCTGCAGATGTCCAAATGGCCCATGTGAGGCCATTTTCGACATCTACACTTCAATAGCTTTCCAATGATATAAAGAACGTTCCAATGCGAGGTGTTTTGGCCCTTATAATCGAACTCTGAAGTTGCGGGAGTCCCGAAGGACTCCCAAGTCCTAATTTCGGGAGTGTGAGTTTCATCCTCACACTTCCCTCAAAGTAGGGTTGCAACAATAGAGAAAATTGAAATACTTTTTTTTAGGGATCTTGGTTTCTTTGTTGTCTTGGTATGATTGTTACTAGGCTTCACCGTACAAAGAAGATGTTGTGATATTCCATTGGAATCACTACTACCAAAGTGGGGTGTAATTTACTAGCTTAAATCAATATGGGACCTTAAAAGTGAAATAACTTCATGGCTTTTTGTCCCGGGACTCCCAAGGAGGAGTCTCGAAATTGTTCCGGTTTGGACTCTCGAGTCTTTGCACGATCATAACTCTTTGCTCAGACCTCCGATTGGGATGAAGTCTTAAGCAAACTTGTAGTTCTCCTTGAGAGCTTTCCAATGGTGTGTCGCACTCCACCTACACACACCAAGGTCGGGTCGATTCCCGACTTTTAATGGTCGAGAGTCAAACTGCCAATTTGACTCTTAGCCCTTCTTTTTGCCATAACTTGTGCTACATATGTCCAAATGGCCCATGCAAGGCCATTTTCGACATCTAAACATCAATAGCTTTTCAATGATATGAAAAACACCCCAATGCAAGGTGTTTTGACCCCTGCAATCGAACTCTGAAGTTTTGGGAATCCCGGAGGACTCCCAAGTCCCAATTTTGGGAGTGTGAGTTTCATCCCCACATTCTCTCAAAGTAAAGTTGCGACACCAAAACATTACTACAAAATGTGGATGCAATTTATTAGTATCTGTTCATGAGACTAGTGAATTCATTACATCCCCACTAGGTCTCGTTCACTAGGACTAGTGAATTCATTTAAAATCCAATGAAATCACTCAGTGTACAAGGATGCATTTTGTTATAATGAAAGTTCAAGTTGTTTTGACGAAAAGGTAATAGGTAATAAACTAATGTTGATTTTATTTATTTAATAGATTTTGTGACATAAAATGTATTTTGAAAAAAAATTATAATGTTATAACATTTGTAATTTGGTAATACGCAATGAAATCATCTATATATTATAGATGGTTTGTAAGAACACGTCAAAATTAACAAACCAATTATTTTGTTAGAGGTATTTAACTTTTAAAATGGATCATAACTTATGAAAGGAAAATCTGAAAATCGTATATAAAAATTTGCACATCCCCTCTCCCACCCATATCCAGTTGGAAATTTCATGATGTTTTGACATATTATATAATGATTGTGTTGTGATGTATTTTTAAATTACTAGTAATTTTGAAAACTTAAATACATTTTAAAATTTTGAAAAATTAAAAATTTGAACTTTTGACATTTAAAAAAAAAAACAACCCCAATAAAATTTTAGTATAATGGTACCTTCACACCCCACTTGGTGATGAATCCTAGTTCCATTTATTGGTTGGAATTTTGAAAACATCCAAAAATCTATTAAGTAAGATAATAATAAATTAAAGATACTATAATCATGTACAAAGTAACATCATTAAGGGATAAAAACAACTAATTTTGGCATAATAAGGCATCAAACCCATAACTAGGAATGAAAACTTAAAATAACAAAATAATTGGGACCCAAACTAATTTTTCCACCAATTTTGGTGGTAAACTAAGTTTCATCTTATTTTTCCTTTTTCCTTAGCACCTCCATATTATTGCTACATTTATTTTCATTACTTTTACATGTACAACTACTATAATTACACTCAAACCTTATGTATTAAATGTTAAGTTTTAACATTTCATGTTGAGATTTAATAAAATCTCCTTACTTTGCAAATACCATTGAAAGAGGGGATAAGGGGTGGAAGTAAGCCCAAAGATAAGATGAAGACGGTGTGTGACCTAAAATGAATAGAAAGATGAAAAGTGAAGAATAAACCTAGATCAAACTACCTTAGTCTAGTGCCTAATGTGAAATGTTGATCATTCACTAGAATGGTGATCGATTTTTCTCCAAATAATTGGTTATTTATTTATTTTGTGTTGTGTATACAATGTCTACATTCATGGAAGCGATAGGATTGTGATGATGTGGTTAGTTTCTTTTGTTGGTAAGTTCATATGCTTATCTTCTTTGTTGTTTGCTCTTCAAATGGATTGAGAAGCTTCACAATAGTTGGTTCTTCAAATTTTGTGATGGCAAGAAAATGCTACAAACGTCTAGACTATAAGGAGCGACAGTTTGTTTGACTTGCAATCATGGTGGTCTTGCAAAAAGGACTAAGTTTTCTTTGTTGTTTGTGAATGGTGAATGTTGAAGTTAAGTGTCGTTAAAACATGGTATTTTGTTCTTTGTGTAGTTGGGGAAAAATACCCCACTATAGATGTTGGTCTTTTTTTTGGAGTTAGTTTATTCCACTATGTTATGAACTTCAAGGCAAAAGGTCCAAAATTAAAATTAGGATTTTGAGACCAATTCAAAGAATATGATGAAAAAATCTTGGGGTTTTATGAGTGGTATAAGTGACATGTTCAATTGTGCTTTTGGAATTTTGGAATTTTGGAGGGAATTAATCATATCATCAATGTTTGGAAAAGAACACTTACATTATTGTGGGAACTCTATAAAGAAAATGGGATTTTGAAGACAAGTATGGTTGTAATGGGAAAAATTTGCTTATGTTGTTCTGTCCAATTTCTTTTTGTCCCTTTGTCCAACTTCTAAGGGTGAAAAATCTAGTGGGTGGTGGTGCAATTACCAACCAATGTTGGAAATTATTTCGTCATGTATGAACTACGACATAAAAGAATAGTTGGCTCTTGAGACAAAACTTCTTCCTTTCTTGGTGGGCTCTGTTATATAATGGCATTGTGCAACTCCTTTTGGTCTATAATCATTATTCTATGCACATTCATTGGGTCATGGGACTCTTTGCTCCTTTATGGCGATGAAAATGGTGGCTGATGCTAGCCAGCCATTGTTAAGAAAAGTAATAGAAACAACAACATAGAAGCTCCAGCATTGTCAGGTTCTATTAGGAGCAAAATGTCAGGAAAGACATTGTAATTGCAAAGGGAAGGGAAAGAAAGCGTGAGAGTTTGTGTGTGTGTGAAAAAAAGAAAGTTTTATTCCATTGATTGTTGGGTGTTGTTGTTGTGTAAGTACAACCAGGTGTAAGAAAAGTTGAGCTTGATTTTTAAGCATATGAACATTTATTTAAGATAGGTTTAAAAGCTTTAATGTGTGAGGAGTTAAACATGGTAGGTTAGTCCAAGCATAATAAATGTGTAAAGTGCACATGATGTTAAGAAAGGTATTCACACATCTTGGGGTGCACAATGACACTCACTAGCTTTAAAATTAGGCTAATGATATTACATGTGGATTCTCTTTAATACAACAACACAAAAGTAGGTCGATAGGCAAACAACAATAGCGAGGTCTAGGATTTTAACAATGCCCCAAGGAAGAAATGAAGGGTTTAGGGTTTAAGGTTTAGGGCTTTTTCTATTCACAAGTTATGTAATCTTAGCCTTCAAGATCTAGAAGGATCAAATCATAGTACGACAGGGGCAAGGTAGATTAGACAGGGCAAGGTAAAGCAAAGTGGGATAGGGCGAGGCAAAATGGGTAGGGCAAGTACACAAGGTATTTGAACAACTACACACATAAACATAAGCGAATATGTAGTTGGGTTCATTTGTTATTCCCACCCATTCTTTGGGTTTTAGTGAGTTTGTTTCCATATGCCCTTTTATAGTTTTTTTGTTATGCTTGTAAGTATTTCTTTTTTAGGGCAATAATTTTAGGGTTTGAAGGGGGTTAAAGGGGTTTTTCGAATTGGGGTTTTTGACATTAGGGTTTAACGTTCTGGTTTTAAATTAAATATGTTAGGCCGATAATAGGCATGGTAGATCCTATGGGTGAAAACGGGTTAATAGGAACCACCAATGCCCCTTTAAATGACTATTTTTTGGGGAATATTATTGGAATGTTTTCAAAAAATATCTTCAAAAAATAATTTAAAAATAAGTTTAAAAATTTGTACTATTTGGTTAAGGTTTGTGTTAAAATTTTCCAAAAAATGTCATTTTCAAAGTTTTCCAAGTCCATTTACAAGTCTTTTTACTGCTTAAAAGTAGTGGTTACAAATATTTTTACATTACTTTTGAAGGTCCAAATGTTAATGAAATAATTTCATATTTTGGATATCTATAGAATAAAATATTTTATTTGATAATGTGAAAAACATTTAACTACTTTTGAAGTTAAAATTTTTTTAAAAAACTTTTGGTGTAAAATATATAGAATTAAGCATTGGTTACGACTACTTTTGGTTTCTGTTAACATGATTACACCTTTATGGGTTCTTCATCCCCTAAACACCATTGGGCATTTTGATTCCCAACAGGTACCTAATGAAGAGCTAGTAGTAAGTTATACTCCTATGCCCAACTATGCTTTAGTTTCCATCCATTTGCCCATCATTCCCATCCTTCTTAGTTTACTTTGCTAAGTCCCTTCATCCTTTCTTGGTTCATTGGCCCTCTTTTTACTTCACCTTCCACACCCACTAAAACTTTCTCTAGTACCTATTGTACGATCATTTATTTAGTGCAAGGGGAGTTTAACATGACACTAATTTTCATGCACCACTCATAGGCAATCATCTATTTTAGGGGCAATGTTTCCTTCAATTTTATCATGTTCTCTTCCTTCTTTAACATGGACATGGATTGCATCCATAGACATCATTCATGCCTTCCATTTGAGTTTATTTTGTTTTCGGTCATACCACCATGTTCCATATGTTTTTAGAGTTGATGTTTAATGTACTTTGCATATCCCTTTATTTCAATTAATATCTAATCCTTTTGATATTGTAGCCTGACATGTTTTTTTGTTATTCCCTTTTTATTGTTTATCTTTTCTTCCATGGGGTGGTGAAAAAGGCCACCAAGAGACTTGAGTTTGCTTGCATCGATACATGGGTGGCAATTGGGAGACATCATAAGAGGAGCACACGATTTAACTTTTCGTAGGTGTTTGGAATCAATTCTAAATCCTACCCCACTTCCATTCGCATGATTACATTGCACATAAACCCTTGCCCATAAGGGGAGTACATTTGAACAATATATGCAGTAGTTTCAAACACACCTGCAGCCCATCTGATGAAACCATTGGAGTCTTCACATTTTTTAGCCACTTATTGAAGTTGATTTCCCTTTTTTTGTCAATGATTTCCATCTTGAGATAGAGGTTACTTTAGATCAAGAGGCATTTATTTCTAGGTTGGTTCGTTCACCACGTCTTTTTTCGATGGCCTTTTGGATATGGTGTACAAGCTTTTACGAGATTGTTTTGTCCCCGATGATTTTGTGAATGGCTTTGACCTTTTTTTCAATATATGTGGGCACATTGTTCTTGGTCATGTTCCACCTTCAGTATCGCATTTACTTTTTGCATTTCGGCTCCTAATGTTAGAAAAGCAATTTGGAGGCATATGTCCCATTGTGATCGGTGAGGTGACATATCACTTACTTGCTCACACATTGGTTATTTAGTTTAGGGATATTTTCACAGAACATTTTAATCCTCATTAGTTTGGCATAACAAGTTGTGGCGGGTGTGAGACAATGTTTCATGGTGTTCAAGTGATGTTAAATTTACACCCATATTAAGTGGTGCTACATGTGGATATTTGCAACGCCTTTAATTTGGTGTCATGGTTAAACATTTTTCAAGAGTTATAATGTTTGCATGATTCCTTAGATTAATTTTTTTCCCATTTGTTCGATGATTTTATGCATGCCCATCCCTGCAATATTTTTCTCAAAATTCCCAATGTAAAAATTCATAGTTATTTGATTCGAGTCATGTATAGGACAAGGGGACCCATTGGGAGGAACATTGTTTGTTTTAGTTCACCTTCGTGTTTTTTGCCCTATAACAACGACCCACTTTACTTGTGTTTTCCTTTCATTGGTGGATGATACACATATAGCAGGTCTTGCATCAAATGTGATTCCTATTTTTTTACGATTGTAGGAAAAGTTTTTAACATTATGACTTTTAATGCAATCCATGAAATGTGTAGCTTGGTCTCCATAGGGGTTAGACTATCATATATCACTTCCTCTTAGTTTTTTTATTTTAGATTTGGGTTTTCAAATTTTGGGTGCACCAGTGGGATCTAGATCATTCGTTGAATTATTTATGGTTGAAGCTTTTCATGAAGATCTGGGGACAATATCTAGTTTCCTTATGCTTGTAGATCCTTAAATGACTTTTGTAATGCCTTCGTTGTGCTATGCCCAACACCCTAACTATTTGTTTTGTACAATGTTTCTTTCTTTAGGTATTTTGTAGCATTATGTTGAGTTCGATATTCTTACCATAATTACGTTGGAAAAGTTACTTGGTGCGAGATGTTTTGGTGGTTCTATTAATCACTTAGCCTGTCGTCAAACCATTCTTTTTGTTTTTTTGGGTGGGCTTGGCCTCCCTTCAATAATTTCCCCTGCATTATTGGGATGTTGGGCATTGATCATTCTTACATTTTTCATTTGTTTCTAGTAGGATGATCACCCTATTTTTTTGGATGTAATAACACATGTTGAAATTGACATTTTTTCGTTCCAAATGGCATTATGAGATACATGGGCCATCTTACCCTAGGTTGTTCATTAAAGTCCCACCCTTCAAGAGCCTAGTGGTTCAATTGTATCCTTAGTTGCAAACTTCTTTGGCAAATCACTTACACGAACAAGAATTTACTTTGCTTCTAATATATGCACCTTTAGATATCATGCAAACATGTTTTTGTTCATGTGTGGGTCTATGAGCAGGTGCTTGGTTATTAATTTGTCCTACCACACTTGCCTTTTGTCTATCCCTAACCCATTTCTTTTGAGCACTAGGTACCCGTTTTAGCTTGCCACACCCTACGGTGGTTCATATTTCACTGTGTCAATGTGGTCATACCATTGACAACCTAGGTACCCATTTGCTTTGGTGCCCTTGTGTGAATGAATGTACAACAATGCACAATACATTTTGGGATATTATTGCGACTATTATTTTGGAGAGTGGAGCACATGTTTCGAAGGAGGTTTCCCACCTTTTCCCTTGCCACACCCAACGATGAATAGATATCTTAATCACAAGACACGACTTCCGGACCTTGATGGATGTTGTCATTACTGATTCGACTCGAACAGATATGGTGCAACGAACATTGACGACAATAACACATGTAACGATGATGGCTATTTAGGAGAAAACATAATCATATGTTGAGCGAGCACCAGGCGATGACTTCATTCCATTTGTTATTGAGATATATGGGTGTCTTCATTTTCGTTTTGATTCATTTTTTACCACTTGTGCACAAACCATTATTGTGTGTCATCAACAATCTTCTTTAGTCCCCTCAATGTTTGTTTCTTACTATCAACAGCACGTGTCCATAGCCTTACAATGTGCACATGCCATAATGATTTTTCAACGGGTTGTTACATTTGGTTAGGATTCCTCATCTCTTCTACACATCATAGTTAGTGCACTTCTGTCACTTGTGGTAGATGACAACTTTTTTGTCTTAGGTCTTCTTTGTTATTGTTGATTGTCATTTCGTAGCCATGAGTCCTTTTTGCGTAGTGTTTTTATCTGGTTTTTATTGATTGTTCGTTTTTTTTTTTTTTTTTTTTTTTTTTTTTTTTTTTTTTTTTTTTTTTTTTTTTTTTTTTGGGTTTTTTT
>Ga0116231_10012325_pt1 | contig 12635 bp, 8 predicted proteins | sample S1TSphgellanicum_2_FD_89695 | JGI IMG/M metagenome (GOLD analysis project Ga0116231, IMG submission 89695) | Host-associated microbial communities from peat moss isolated from Minnesota, USA - S1T2_Fd - Sphagnum magellanicum MG | ecosystem: Host-associated > Plants > Peat moss > Unclassified... | reverse complement strand
GTTTTTTTTTTTTTTTTTTTTTGTTGTTTTTTTTTTTTTTTTTTTTTGTTTTTTTTTTTTTTTTTTTTTTTTTTTTTTTTTTTTTTTTTTTTTTTTTTTTTTTTTCATTACATTTTTTTTTTAAAATTATTAAACACATGAAAGTCATATGTATCAAGGCAAATGAACATGAATAACATGAGGAGACAAGCTTATGGAGTTTGGAAGCCACCACCACATATGCCTCTTACAATAGTAGGTGCTTAAAAACTTTTTTCCTCCTTTTTGTTTATTTTCCATTTACCAAGATATTTCTTCTTTTATTTCTCCACCATGCTAGCTTTAGTTAAATTCTTTTTTAGCTAGGTTTTTTTTTTCAACTAGGTTTTTCTTTGAACTTTTAGTAAGGTAACTAGGTTGGTTTTAGTACACTTAAGCACTTAGGGCACTCTAGATCCAAGGGGAGGGTTTTTTTGTTTCTGGTGTCTAAGGAGATGTTGAACTCCTCCTCTTGGCGCATTTGAGGCACTAAAAATCGTTAAAAATGGATTAAAAACAAGAAAGTTATGGCCCCCCAAAGTAGGGGGGGTCAATAACTCAAAATGCAAACCACAACCAGTTCTTGAACACCCAAAAACTTCCTTTTATGTTGCTTTATTGTTGTTATAGTTCAAAGATTATTTGTAAAATTTAAGCTGGCGCTCCCATAACTTTTAAATCATTTAAAATGAAAAAGAAATGAGAAAGTTATGAACCTTGAAAGTAGGAGGGGTCCAAATAGAAGAAAAAAAAAACTTGTTTTGTAAGTATGAAAGATTTTTTTCTTCAACTTTCATTGGGTTTTCTCCTTTTTTAGTTCCAAAACAAACACTTGGGCAATGAGAGTTAAACTTATGAACCTTTATTTTTCCTATATTTTGATTAAGTTCAACTAGATTTCAATTAGGTTTCAACTATGTTTGTCAACTATTTATAAGGTAAGCCCATGATGTGTGCCATTTCTATTCATTATTTAGTTCTAATTTTTCCAAAGTTGAAAATGTTTTTTTCTTTGTTAAACTTCTTTATTTTTGAGTAGTAAATGATGATGTTTTTATTGATTTTTAATGTGTGCAACTAATGCACAATCTTTTTCTTGATGCATTATAACTTAGATTCCTATTATGTGTTTTCATTTTTAACAACTTTCATTTCCTTTAATTCAAAATTGTAAGGTGTAGCTATGAAGAAGTCAAAAGACATGGTCCAACAAAGCAACAATCCAATTAAACATGCCAATATTGAATTCACACCATTAGTGCATAAACATAAAAAACCACCTTATAGGAAAATCATTTCATTGTTCCAATAAATGTTTGATTAATAACATTAGCATCTTCGACATGTAGATGGGACCATTTCTTCTATGGAAACAATGTTTCCTTGCATAATTTTCAGATTATAATAGGTTTTGCATTCATAGTTGATAATGTATAAATAGACTATGCTTTTATTATGGTTTGATTTTCTTTAGTTAATTTTAGCTAGGTGTATTATTCCCATAGTCTAAATTTAGTAATCCTTGAATTGTGACTATAATTTGTGTAGGCTTGTAACTTCATGAACACCATATAATTATTTAATAATATACAATTTCAAACATTAAAAACAATTTAAAAGGGAAAAAACTAGAATGTAGACATACATACTTAGTAAGCATATTATAAACTTGTAGATGATCAAACACATAATTAATGCACAACTAAATAACTAATACCTTATAATTTTAGAGCTTTTGCGTTAGAGTCACTAATTATTTAATGTGAATTTCTAGATAATGGCTATAAAAAAATTTGAAGATTTTTTTTTCATTTTTTAAAAAATTCCCAAAAACTGGAAAGAAATTGCCAAAAATCTTGAAACCATAAAATTAAATTAAATGTTTTTTAAGAATATAATCAAAAAAAATTAATTGAGACCCTTGTTCAAAGGTTTATATAAATGAATATCTTTTTTTGGACTTTTTGACATTAAACAATGAAATACATTTTTATTAGTGATATCCAATGAATTTCAAAAGAAATCCACATGCCTCGAAATGGCATTGTTTTTCATGTTTCCATGTGATGGGTGGCAAAGAATATAAATTTTGATCTTTAGTCATTTATCAAAAAATTTGGTCATAGAACTTGGGAATATATATATATAATCAAATTGAGAAAAAATTAAAATTTAGATAAAAATTTACTACCCATAATAAAATTTGATACAAATTATCAAATATTTTAATACTTGGTATAAAAATTTCAAATGTTGAAAATAATATTATATGTTTCATAGATAACGTATTTTATTTTGAAATAATTTTTATAATTACAAATAAATATAACGCAACATTTATCCCATTTTTATTGATTCATTCTTTTTTTAAAGGTGGGAGAATATTATATTTATATATACCCAAAAATTTGATTTTAAATATGTTTATTTACAAAAAAATTATTTAATAAAAAATCTTCAAGATCTCATTCTTTTTCAAATGTATGAAATAGTGAAGATTCAAATGGATTTTTAGTCAAATTACTTGATTTTTTGTTAAATTTTTTTTATAGATGTATAGATTTTTGGAAAAATATTTTAAATTAAAATTTATTTATTTTCATTTGGACAAAGTATGAAAAAGATAATAATGGTGAAAGTTGGGTATTTTTGTATGCAACAAAGGATGATGTGAAATAATGTTGTAAATTTATCCCATATCCTTTGTCAACAAATTCAACTTTGGAGATTATATAACTAGGTGAAAAAGTATTTTTTTACACACAATATATGCACTAGATATATTCAAAATATTACTTGTGATAAACCAATAAAAAAGGCTTGTCACCAAAAAATAAATAAGATCTTATTTACCTACCTACTTATGCCTACTACCTACCCATGCCTATTTACCTACCTACCCATTCCTACCTACTTACCTACCTATTCCTACCTATTTACCTACCTATGCCTACCTACTTAACTACTTACCTACCTACCAACCAAATGGCTAGATTAAATTGAAATTAATATGTAACATATTTGATGGCATTTACAACTAGTACAAAAATACAACTAGTGGATAAATGATGTGTTCATATTCACTACATAATCATGTAGTCATGAATGGCATTTACAACTACAAACCTAATCATGGGTGTAATCATATTTGCCATGTTTTGGTGTAGTGACAATAGTTATTTAAATGTAGTACAAAAATTTAGGCATATTTTTGTGTGTAGTGGAATGCCTTACTACCATAGTTTTCCTCTACATAAAAATCGTATGATTAGTGTTCCCATCAAAGATACCAAATACAACAAGCATGTAATGCATGTTATACTAGTGGGAATGTTTGGTACATGCATTTGAAAAAAAGGCCTCCTTGTACTTGCTAGCCATTTTTCCATGTGTAGGTTAAAGCCTTAGGAGGAGGATTGTGTGAAAATAAAGGGACCCAAGCTAGGTGGGAGCCAAAGTGAGTCTTGTATCTTTGCTCAAACATCCTCGAAAGGTTGTACCCCATGTAAAGACCAATGTTGTGCATGTAAATGTCAATAGCCATATATACAACATGTAAATCTCATGTAAGTGTAAATAATTTACACTTACACATCAAATACATTTACACTTATACTATTGCTATGTGTAACTATTATTTTTACATTTACATAAGGGTAGTGTAGATATTTGTAAAATACACTTACACAACCTCATGTAAATGTTTTGGGACATGTAAATGTAAGTGTATATACTATATAGCCTTAATGACCATACCTTCTTGCAAATCCAGATTAATTAATTGTGAGTGCATCCCAAATTTTATTTTATTTTTATTTTTTGCAATGGGACACTTTAATTGGCCATTCACAAAAAATCATGATGCTTTGATAGTCCCCAAACGTTAACATTTTCTACCAATATGGGATTATGGTGGTGCTATTCCAAGGAATACCTTGAATGCACATTTTGCACCACCTCAAATGTCACTTGTTGAAAACTTTTATTCCTAACTTTGTTCATCACCATTTTTTGGCATAAGCTTTTACAAGAGCTTAGGTATTCATTCTGATTCATATTAATTAATTTAATAAATTGTGGTGTAGCAAAAATGATTTGATGGTTTTTTTTTTAATGGGCCATTTGGTTAGCTTATCACCAAAAACATTATGAAGCTATGTAAAACAATGTCAAGAATGTGATTTCTTTACTTAGTTTTACATAGCTTCATAAAACCATATAAGTGTATTTGTTTTTACACTCACACTTTTTTACATGGACTTATGCAAACATAGATGGATATTAGACACTTACACGAAATGTAAATAAATTTCATTATGGGATTTACATTTACATGATATATAAATCCTAGACTGTTTACACACACAACATTAGTAAAAACCCATATCGCATATCACCAAAAAAAATCCAAGGTTGAAGAATAATAAGATCTTGAAAAAAGGGATGAGAAAAATAAGATCTTGTCGAATGTGCAAAATTTTTAATCAAAATCACAAATTTCTCTCCTACAAAGTTGGGGGAAAATTCTGGTTTATACTTTATGCAATCAGACAATTTTACTAGTCATATATATCAAGGAATTTTGTTTGTTTGCCATGTTGAAGTCTCCCAAACCACATTGCCCCATGTTGTAATCTTGGTATTTTTGGAAAGACCTTGATGAGTAGGGGTGCATTAATACTTCAAAAAACAATGCATTGACTTTGTTGCATAACATTGTTTTACCATATAATTATTGCATAAAAGCAATTGTGATTACAACCTATATCCAAAATAAGATACCAACAACATAAGTTTTTGAAAGGGTTCCAAAAGAAGTTTCAAGTGGAGAGAAACTATTGGTGGTTGAAAATTAAATCCTTGGGTTTCATACCTACTATATTCATGTCCATAAAAAAACAAGAGGAAAATTATGGTCCAAATCTTTTTTTGTTAGTTGCACAAAAAGGATTAGAGGATATAAATAATTCAATACAAATAATAGAAAAGAACTTATAATCAAGATGCATAAGAAATAAATAATATAGTGACAATGAAAAACATGAATGATTTTCCAATTCTTATCCAAAACATTGGTGGATTTTTTACCATTGAAGCAAATCAACAACAATCTATTAATCTAGCTAAGGTTCCATTGACATTTTCTAAAGTTGAACATAGTACACGAACAAACTATGAATTAACTCAAGGTGATGAAGATAAAACCCAACTTTGAGCAAGTAAAAAACCATCAAAATTAATGAAGAAATAATTCAAAGAATATGACAATATAAGAATGTGAACTTCCAAATATACCAGTTACCTCAATGATAATCATTTTAACATTTATTTATATAACCTAGTTATTGAACTAATAACATGTAAAAAAATCATGTTTAATTAAAAGTAATAATGGAAAATTTAAATTATTAGAAATTTAAATTAATTAATTAAAGATGAAACACAAGGTCTAATTGACGTGCTTGAAAGAAAAACTAAATTAAAATATAAATTGGGTTAAAAAAAATTTTTTGATAAAATTGATAAACACAAGGGCAACTAATAACCAAGGGTTATTGTTCACAAGTCATGGGTTTGACTATTACGATTTTTTTTTTCCTCATGTAGTTAAATTCATGAGTGAAAGTGGTATTATCCTTAAAGTAACAAAAAATAATTATGCAATGCTTCAAACAAATGTCAAAATTTTTTTTACAATAGATATGGAACAATAGAAAGGATTTGGGTGCAATCATAGTCAAACAAGCCAAAAACCATATTAGATGACCAAAAAATTGTTAGTTTTTTAAAAACTATTTACATAATGTCATTTTAATGTTATGTTGATTAGGGAAATGTGTGCGAAATGACTATATGAATGTTGAAGAATTCAAAAAAATCACTTTATTTAATAAATCGAGTTTTGGTTTTAGTAAAAGACTTTTGAGTTTTAACACCCCAAAATTAGTTTTGTAAAACACTAGGCAAAATACTCTTTTAATAAAGAAATTTGGATGGGAAAAAAAGTGAAATGATGATAACCTACCATCCACATATGAAAAGAACCCATAATTTTAAAATTGTGGTACTTGAAATTCTTAAAAATTCAAAATATAATTTTAGAATGTTCAAATTTCAAGAATCATTTGCTAGATGTAAATGGGTCATAATGTGTATGAAATTTGAACAAGGTTGTCGCTTATAATACAAAAAATAAAAATAGTTATCATATTTTAGCATGATTTGAAATTATGATCATTTTTAAAAATGAAACATAGAATTTGGCAAAATTTGTACATTTTCAGAAATTGCATATTTATTCAAAAAGAGTTAACACAAGTAATGTAATTTATTGGGGGAATTGTAAATAATTTCTAACAACATGTTGCAAAAAAAATCCTTCAAAAACTCCTTTCTATGAAAAAGTCAAAATGTTCAAAAAGCGCCCATTTATACTTGAGTCCTTTGTCATTGTTAGTTCATTTGATTACGATTGCAACCATTTATCATATTTGATGATCAACATAAGGTTTACAAAATGAAAAAGTCTAAGGAGTGGTATGAAAGGTTTGACCTCTATTTTAAAACTTGTTTCATGCAATGCAATTCAAATATGATAATCTATGTGTATCAATGTACATAATAAATAATAAAATCCTTATTATATTGTTATATGTTGATGGCATTTTGCATAATATGGTTTGATAATATTTTAAAGCACATAAAATAGAGCTTAGTGTCAAATTTCAACATGAAGGATTTGAATATTATCTTGCCAATCAAATCATTAGATACAAAGCCAAACAAACAATGATTTTGAATCATATGGGTTACATTGAAGCATTCTTTAAATATTTTAATTTTGAAAACATTAAGCAAATTGTTACTTTCATAAAATTGGATTCAAAATTGACAAAAGGATAACTTGTATAAAAAACTTAAAGGCAAAATGCAATGTGAAGTTTGATATATTGTATGGCATACACAAGTTCTAATATAACATCTATTGTTAGAACAATGTGTGAATTTATCCAAGAATCACTCATTGGAAGGTAGTGAAAAACATTTTCAAGTTTTCAATGGAACATCACGTTGTGGACTTAATTACTATTCAACTAGAAAGGAACTAAGCAATTGTTTGGTTATATAGATGCATACTAGGTTCGGTGACTTCAACCTTTGTCCCTAAATTTTAAGATGTTATTCTTTTCCTTGCAGTGTATGTTAATCAAGTATGTGTCGACACATTATGTATCCAAATGCTTTCTTAAATATATATGTTTTAATTACCTATATACTAAGAAGCAAATAAGTTTCTTATGTTTTGGAAGAAACGGGAAAAAGATAATTAAAGCCAATAAACCTATTGTGACAATTATACAATGTTATTTTTCTATGTCATAATCCAATGTACCGTAATCCATTCATGAATTAAATAGTTAAAAATAAAACATCAAATTTTCATAATATAAGTTTTTGCACAAGAAGATTTATGCATAAATTTATTTGGCACAAAAAGATATGATAATTAATGCTTTGAACAAAAAAATTGAGTAGGATCAAACACATTTGCATCTATGAAATGCTTGAAGTCAAAGCAATAAAAACTTGAACAACAAAGGTACTTATCTTTGAAGATGGAGTTGAAAGAATATTTAACATTTAATTTCAAGTTGTCATAACCTAAATTGAAAATTGTTTGTCAAACTTTGGAATATTGGTAAATGTTGAAGTCTCATGAATGAAACTTAGAAGATCATAAAGGTTGTAAACATTATATGTGTGAACCATAGATTTTGAATGTGACAACATGATTTCAATAATTCATTTTATTTTTTCCTGGAAGCAAGTGTGTGAGAAAGGAGTATATTATAAAAAAGGATGTAGGACTAGTTTTTTTGTGGTGAATTTTTGTTTAGAAAATGAAAAAAACCATGAAATATTCATGAATATTAGGGATTTTTCAAAATGAAAATAATTTAATTAGCCACCTCTAGACCTAAATACTTCTAGGTCACCACTTGTAGTAACAATTCTATAAAAACACTACAACTCATTTAGGATAGTCACCATTTTTAATTGTAATGAAAAAAATCTTTCATAACATATGAATTTTTTTCATTAATTCCATAGGTTTGATCCTTTGTAAATGGTAACTAAATTTGACAATGTAATCTATAACGTCATGTTTTGTCATATGTCATGTCTAGATGCATAATAATATCATTTGCCACACATATGTAATGTTATGTTTGCACAAACGCTTTAGCCTTTTAATATTGAATTAATGAGTTGAACACCCCTTAATCACATGTAAAAGCATCTCCACCACAACATTGCATTTGGGGAGCTCCTTGCATTACCACATCCAAATTATGGGGTTAATGTTTACCCTTCCCCCACCCATAAACAACAAATATGGAACTACATACACTAAGGGAACAATTAAATGTCACACATGGGCCAATCATTGTGACCAACCAATCCATAATGTTCAAATAATGACCAATCATTATGGTCAACAAATCAACTGTAATCATTTTAATTTACATGTTCTCCTTAGGAGCATAATATTTTGTGCGTTTATACTCACAAAAGTTCATTTCCACTAACATTAATTAATGGATGTTCATCATTCAAAATATTTTGTACAAGTGCATATACCTATTGTGATGGAGATGCTATAATTCTAGTAGCTATGTTCTAAAATTGTATGCGAAAAGTTGTCTTGTCATATTGTTTTAAACAAGTGTAAATGACCCCAATATGGCATATTTTGTTAACAACAAAATTATCCCTAGATAACTTAAGTACACCTAGTTAATAATTGGTAAGGTGAAATTCTTGAAAGTAAACTAAGTAAACAAATTTAATTTGTAATTGTAAACAAAACAATAGATAACAATGTATTGAAAAACATGCAACAATTTAATTTGCTCAAATCAAATGCTACATATTTCAACATATTGAAATACAATTACCACTTTTACACATTCAAATTAAGATAATGGAAAACCAACAAAACCAATAAACAACATATATTAGTCACATATTACAACAAACAATTACAATATGTATTCTAAAAACAAAAGTTACTACATAAAGGAAATCAAACAATGAACATAGCTTTTCTACAAGAGATGTAGATCGAGCCATGTTCTCTTTCTATCATTGTCTCTAGATCTCTCTCTTATACTTGTTCTACCCCCCATCAATTTCACTTAAGTCCCTTATTTAATCCTTTCCCTAATTAGATTTTTGGGGGATTATCCTAGTCAACAAAAGTGGCATTAACAATTTTGCCATCTTTTTTTTTTAGCTACCCTACTTACCCTTTTCTACCTTCTTTTACCAAAAGTAATTACACCAATTACTACAAGTTAACAATAACCCTTTAAGTTTTATGATTTTTGGGAATTTTTTGAAACATTTTGGCAAAATGTTTTTTTGTGAGGAATTTGAGGAGCCAATTATTCGACATTGATTTTTAATAATTTCTAGTATGGATTGAATGTTTAAAATTTCTATTTATTATACAACAGGTTACACATGGAATACTAACAAATGAAATAGCTATGCAAAATGCATGTAATATTTTAGTACATGTCAATCTATGTCATTTTGAAATTTCTAGTTATACAAAAGTGTGTTGGTAGGACAATAATTTTTTTATTGATGAATTCATGGTATCAAGTTACAACTTTCATAGTAAAAAGAATAATGATGGTTTTTTCAATGTCCACCCCATTTGTGGTCTTGGATGAAGAATGCATCCTCCAAAGGCGATGGTAGAGAAACATGAATTGGAAAGATGCCAAGAATTTGGGATGCAAAAAACATGTAGGAAATAAGGTGCAAAATGGGCCTAATTCAAGCATAATAACATTGGTAGGGACATCAATTTCTAAAGTAAAGGTGAAAGGCACTACAATAACAAAATAATAAATCTAACTAACACAAGTGAGGTTTAGCTTGGTGTGGAATTTAGAAGGATGAAACATAGAAAGGGAAATAAGGCAATGGCAATAAATGGACATGAATGTTGGGAGGTGAACTTGCAATAAATTTTTTTTTCTAAGGTTCAATTGAGTGAGGTTAAGTTAGTGGTGCATGTTATTGTAACATGCACTTCCTATGCATGGACTCATGACTCATGTCCCTAAGGGTAAGGAGGGTTGGATTGTAGAGCCTATTTCAACTTTGTCAAAATCAAGTTCAACCTAATGTTTGGGGTTGTCTTATAGAACTCATAATACATCAATTCAATCAATGAAGAAGCCCAATAATGAATTTATAAGAAAATCATCACAAGGAATGATGCACAACAATCAATAGAGTGGACACCAAAATGGTATACAACTTGCCCTATTATTTTTTTCATATTGAAAACAAAGAAACAATACAAATCTAAAGTACAAAGTACAGTAGTAATGTTTACTAGATGAATGTTTATGGTTGGGTGTTGGTCACCAAATAAATATGGTGATATTAGGTGAGACTTGTGTCGATGGACAAAAGAACAAATCATAGTGAAGGGCAAATCTTAATGAAGTCATTAACCTTCTAAAGTGGAAGCGAGTGACATGCCCTTTTCAAAACCCACCCATGATGACTCACACTGAGGCAAGACATTGCACTTTAATATAAAGGGTTCATTGCCATTGGGTCAAGTATCATGCCATTGGGAGAGCATGGGTGTCAAGACTTTGGACTTGAAAAAAAATCAACAATAGACTTAACGTAAATCTGTTTAGGTTAAGCAAGTGTTTAGTCTTAGTGAAAGCCATGCCAACATGTGGTTGGTGGCTAATGTGTAAGTGTGAGGTGTTTATACAAGTAGCTAAGTACATGAACTAAGGCTTGCATTGAATGTGGGGCATTCTATAAATGGAAAGGTGCATTAGGTGGTATTAGAGCAAGGTTCAATGTTTTTTTCATTCATATATTTTTAATTCAATCCATAAACCAATTTGTAGAAAATCTTTTTTTTTGAAATTTGAAAGATTGTTGATTTTGTTAAAGAAATTAACAATGGTGTTAAATGATTTTAATCATTACATTGCTTGGAAGTTGGAATTACCATCATTGTGACATATGCGTGTGTTGGATGGTTTTAAAAATATATATTTCTCAGAATTCTAGAATTGACAATATTTCCTTTTGAATGTAGTAATATTTTTTTGCATTCATCAACTAGATTCTTAAGGTTGTGTTTGGAAGAAACATGAATATTTTGATGTTTGGGTGCAAATGGGATAACACGAGCCACACCCATTTTCTTTTAAACTACTTTTGTGATTGCTTTTTGGAAATATTCTTGGAATATTCTTGGAATATTTTTGAAAAAGTTTTCAAAACATCTTTTTTAAAATTTAAAAAAAATTTCATACTATTTTATTAAGGTTCATGTTAAAAATTTGGCAAAAAAATCACTTTCAAAAAATTGAAATCCATTTACAAGTCCTTTTACTACTTAGAAGCAAAACTTATAGTGCTTAATGAATGTTTTTATTCATTGGATTAATTTCAAATTAATTCACATGTTCCCATGATATATTAAAAATACAACTATATAAACAAATCTTACGATTTTAACAGTAAATTAAATTACAACTTTAAAACATGAAAAACCAAACAAACGTTACATTTGTTATGGTATGTGTTATTGTGATTGCACTCATTTGTTCCCATGATATATTGAAAATACAACTATATAAACAAATCTTACAATTTTAACAACAAATTAAATTACGACTTTAAAACATGAAAAAACCAAACAAACGTTACATTTGTTATGGTATGTGTTATTGTGACTGTACTCATTTGTCAATTTGTTTGTAATCACATTTGAATGTGGATGATCAAAATAAGCAATACAACCCTTTTGTTGGTTTTGTTCAACCTTTTGTCATGTCATTAGGCTTTCAATTTTTACTATTGGTGAAACTTGCATTCTTATCAAGTTTGACCTTTGAATGCATACAATATAAAAACATGGTTTATGAAATAAAAGTGATAATTTATTTTAAATCACCAACAATTGTAATGAAAGTAATAATGTTTCTGATTTTATATTTCTATGACCATCAATATGTTGTTGTTTGAGCCATCACAATATTCTTTAGAGCCATTAAATATATCAACTTCATTCAAATTGTTGTGAACATCATTTTTCATATTATTTTCTCTCATTGTGAAAAATGACTTCTTTTGTCCAAGCAATGTATTTTTCATCCTTTTTGCAAACAATTTTTTTTTTCATTGTAATATTTTTTTTTAAGTTGAAGGAACCTTTTTGTAATTGTTATGTTACCATCAATATGGGATATAAACAATTTTCAACCCATGTTTGTTGTTGAATGCAATCATCTATTTGACAATTGGATAAAATCTTCCCCTAATTTGAATTAATGGATAAAAGCCTTTCTTTTTTTTCTTTTGTAAGATTGGAGGATATTGTGATTTCTTTAATGTAGCATTGTAAAACCAAGTCAACAAGGGTTAAATTGTCAATTTGAGTCTAAGCTCGTATTGAGGCTTGGCATGGAAGGTAATACGAGGCTTGGCATGGAGGTGTTACCTTCCATTTGTGCAAAAAACAAATTAATTGTTGCTTGTGTGTGTGTGTGTGTTGGGGG
>Ga0116231_10012324_pt1 | contig 12635 bp, 7 predicted proteins | sample S1TSphgellanicum_2_FD_89695 | JGI IMG/M metagenome (GOLD analysis project Ga0116231, IMG submission 89695) | Host-associated microbial communities from peat moss isolated from Minnesota, USA - S1T2_Fd - Sphagnum magellanicum MG | ecosystem: Host-associated > Plants > Peat moss > Unclassified... | reverse complement strand
CCAAAATAGTTGAAAGTTGGTCTTGTAGTTGCAAATATTCTCAAATCTAGTCGCAAACGACTATAAGTCGCATGTAGTCGTAAATTGACTGGTTACATTTTGGCTGATTTCTACTAGTGTTTGTATGGAATGTTTTGGAAGTTAAACTTACCTAGGTTATGCATTTTCCAAATGCCTCAAATTAGTTGACTTATATTATTTACTCATAGAAATATTTTTTCAAAAATGCACAATCTTTTATGATGCATTTAAAAAATAGTGAAATTGTTTGAAATTATGTTTGATATTTTATGGTTAAGTTTTTGATATTATAAGTTACAACTTTGTTTCATACACCATATGCATTAAACCTCATTTACATGTGGCAAAAGACTCTTGAACTTGAAACTCATTTTGAATTTATATAAATTTTTATTTATATATTTAATGGATATTGAATCCTTTCTTATTGTAGTTGGTAGTCTAGTATCACCTCAAAAAAATTGAAGATGAACAAGTGCGTAATTTTTTATTTAAGGTGCTATGTGAAAATTGACTATTATTTGACGAAGCAAGTGGTCAACTTCAAAAGTCCTAAACACACAATAAAACTTAAGATTAGAATAAACTACTTGTCAATTTGAAATTTTCAACATTCATATTACACTAATAGAAATTGGACAAAATGTAACCATTATATTTGCGATTACATGCGATTATTAATTATTTATAACTACATTTGGACTTTTTTGTAACTATTTCTTGTGTTGGTCATGTTTGCGACTACAATGCAACTAGTTGACGACTATTTTTGTGCTCATCCCTCCATGTGAACAAAATTTAGTTTAATTTTCATCCAATAAGAAAAATTTATGTCCCATTAGTTGTGAATATGACCAATTTAGTTGTAACCTTATGAATATACAAAGGTGTATTTTGTGAATTCTAAATGATTTAGTTGGTTGTATTAGGATTTATAAATGTATCTTTTGAATATATTAAAATTTTATGTAAAATATTTGCTAAATATATTATGCCCATATTAAAAGTTTATCCAAACCATCTTATTATATTTCTTAAAATTATTACAAATGACATTTATTATTATTATTATTATATATTTATATTAATTACATGTAATAAAATATTATATTAATATAATAACTAGGAAATATTAATATATAGTCTTAAGTTTTATATTTCAAATTTATAATTGATATTTATTAATTATTATTAATTAAATGATTATAATAAATTAATGATTATTTTTCCATTTATTATTTTATATTAATTACTGCATTAGTTAGAATGGAAATCTAATAAATTATTATACAAATGTAGAAAGTATTTTTGAAGGAAAAATATACTTATTAAAAATACAAAATATTTATTGTAATAGTTCATAAATAGCTTTAATGAGTGAAATAATAATAATAATAATAATAATAATAATAAAATAATTAGCCTTGGCTACCAACTAACTACAATAATAATTGAATTAATGTTACAAAATTGCTACTTTTAAATATTTACATTTATATTTATTATTAACTATATAAATGAAAATAATATTGGGAAAAATTATATTACTAGATATTTAAAAACTAGTAAAATATTTATAATTAATAGTTAATAATTATTAACTACTGAATATTTCAGTTATTATATTAATTTATTTGGTTACGAAATAATTATTTATTATTTATTAATAATTAGCTAATTATTTCAATATTAGCCAATTACTAGTTAATATATATTTTTTAAATTAAAAATTATTATAGTTTATCTAACTAATAAATTAAGTATTATTTAATAATAACTAATAATATAATTAATTCAGTAATCATAAGATATTAATGATTATTACTATAAATAATTAATTAGTTGGATAATTTATAAAGCAAATTAATTAGTTTTTAAAAAATTTAAATTAATTAATTTACAAGTTTATTAAAAATTTCTATATTGTATTCATTAAATAATTAATAATTGTATTAGTTAATTAGTTAGCTAGTCAGTTATCACTTACCTACCTAATTATATATTTTCTAAGATGAGAATGAAAGCCAAAACATATGGGATAAAATTCTTAATTACAAGTCATTTGCAATTAAACATTTTTAGTTGCAAATGACTTATGACTAAAATTTTTATCCCATATGTTTTAGTTTTTTTTCTCATCTTGAAAAGTATATAAATAAGGTGTTTTGTCTCACATTTTCATATTTAAAAAGATGGGCATATGGGATGAGTCAATAAAATTGACTTAACCCAAAATAAAATATAAATATTCATGTATTTACACCTAACTACCTACTTCCCTAACTTACTTACCTACTTATTTAAGTAGGTATTTGGCCTAGGTAAATAAATAAGGCCTATGTATATAGATGTTCAGCCTAGATGGGTAGGTACGTATATAAATAGGTAGGTAGCTAACTCAACCTAATACCTAAATATTGATTTAAATTTAATTAGGAAAATTTCAATTAATATGCCACATGGCATATTTTATTACACCACATGTCATAATCTAAACCATCCAACATAAAAATGAAATGTCTTAAATTATTTCGAAATAATAATAAAATATTTTTAATTATTAAGAATTGGGACATGTGGTAACACATAACTTGTTCCCATTCTTCACCAAAAAAGTTGCATTTTAATTGCAAATGACAATACGTATATGATTAGTCAAAGGATGAAGGCGTATATTGTTAACTTTTTCTTTCATCCAAAATTTGTTATCATTTGCGACTAGTGTCAATCCAACTTGTCCAACTCGACTATTAAGATTTTAATTGTAAATGTCGATTACAACTAAAAATTAATTGCATAGAACCGGTTGCAAAATGACCATTTTCTACTAGTGTTACTCATTTAGCACCACTTTTAATAATTATCATGATTTTTAATGGCACCACATAGAGATCTTTGTTTTAATTTACAGTTTTCATTAATGTTTGACATGGTTTTTGGCTCCTTTGACTCTGATTGGTCTATAAAACTAAACCATACCATTAAAGACCTAAATCTATTATGGGTTTATAAGTATTGGCATATTCACAATTACCTGTACCTTTTTAGGGTCTAGTATTTTTCCTTCTTTGGAAATTATGAACCCTAAAATCAATCTTGAAAATACCATGAAGGCACATTTCTCAAGGTTAAAACTGATTATATATTCTTTGCATTTCTAAAAGCAAAGTTTGAACTTCATCAAATGAATCTCCATATCACTATAAATCATGAAGTCATCTAAAAATATCGTCATGAACTAGTCTAAGTACTCTTTGAAAGCTCTACTAACTATTCTCTGGAAAGTTGGTGGCCTATTTTTAACACCAAATGGCATCACAATCTAAATAAAAGCTCCCCAATCTGTTACAAAGGTTGTTTTGTATCTCTCCTTAAAGGCTATAGAAATATGATGGTATCCTAAGTATTCATCTAAAAATGAATAGGCTTCATACCTTACTACAATGTTTCATCCAAGATAGTGATTATGCTTGTTGAAAATAGCTCTAATTTTGTCTCAAAGATCAAATCTTCTTCTTCATCTATTAGCCCTTCCAACAAGTCATAACAAACAAATACTTGGGGCCTTCTGGTTTCTACTCCCAATTTCTTGTTCATAATGTTCTAACTATTCCATTACCTTGGATAGTAATGACATTATTGCCCTAGTCATGCATCTTTGAACCAAGGTCTTCCCAGTAACATGGAATAGCTAAAATCTCCCACACTGTTTTGCAAAATAATAAATGTGATTACATATGGTATACCATGTATGTGAATCTTCAATTTTTTTGACGATTCCAAAAGGCCTGGTCATACTCTGATATGCCATTTTGAGGTGGTATGGAACTAATCTTAGTTTGGGTAAACCTAATTTTGTTATGAGGTTTTTTGTTTTGATATTTACACTTGCTCCATCTAACAAAACATCTTCAACAATGTTCTTCCCAACTTGTACTTGGATAACTACCATTTGGTTATCTACCTCTATAGCTATAGTGTCTATTTCAAAATGTGTCTCAACCACTATGACTACATTAGGTTCTAATATCACTTTAGTAGTTATATTGGGTTTTTTTGGCTTTGGTTTCTACCACATATTTTTAAAAATTTGGTGTTATCTTCAGCAATTGACCTAACTTCAAGGTATAGGTGGTTTCTAACATCTATTTATTAATATCTTGGAATATTTATTCCATAGACATAACAAATAAACTTTGTGATACAATTGGTTCTACGGACACCTCAACCTTTGGTAATTGTGCCCAACTTGTATTCCACTATGTCTTTTCCTTTTGATTTAGATTTTCTGATGGGTCTTCTGCTTACATCTCCTATGTAGTTTTGACAAAAGATTATCGTAATCTTTGCTCCTCTTCCCAATCTGCAACAAATGTATTCTTGATTAGCTTTTTGTCCTTGAACACATGTTCTTCAATAACCTTGTTCCCAATGATGGCCATGTTGAGATCCACTATATGAACTAAACACTACTACAAAATGCGGGTGCAGTTTACTATTCCCTGTTCATTAAACCAGTGAATTCACTACTTATTCGCTAGTCCCTGTTCATTCAAAATCCAATGAAATCACTTGGCGTACGAGGACACCTTTTGTTGTAGTGAAAGGATTTACAACCTTGGACTTTACCACAACTTGTTTATTTGTAATCTTCACTCTTTTGTGCTTAAACATATTCTGCATGTCACTGTACTTAGGACAATCTATGATCTTATGTCCAATGTCATCACAAATATGACAAGAATACCTCATAGGTCTTTGTACTTTGATTTGTTGAATGGTAATTTTTGAAACTACAGGAACATAGTTTTTTTTTCTTTTACTTTATAGGTTTCAACATTATGATTTGTCCTATGATAATTTATACAATACATTATTATTTTCTTTGTAACTATATGAGGTTTTTAAGCTAATATTATTTTATTACTATGTGGTATTAACAAATTGTTTATAACCTTTACTTCAGAAATTCCTTTTTCACAAACCAAAGCTACTTCCTTATGTTGTTGTAAGGTTTTTCTCTTCATGCTTGCTATTGTTACATGCAAATATGGTTGTAATCCATATCTAAACTAGTAGTTAAAAAATTATTTGTTATCTTATGGTGAAGATTATTGACTAACTTCAATAATCTCTCATAATAAACTTCCACTCTTTCATTCTTCTCATGCTTCATGTTTTGAACTATAGATAAGCTTGTTCATCATTCTGAATTATTCTATACCTTTTATAAAAAGCTAATTACAATTCTATAAAAGTACAATTTAGGTAATCTCCCATGTAATCGTTACACCAGTTGGACATAGTATCTTTGACAATAAAACTAAATAAATTACTAATTTTTGCATCTTTTGTTTCACCATTTGCTCTAATGGCAACTTAAAAAACTTTGACATGAGCATTTGGGTTAAAGTCCTTCACATACTCAAGGTATTTAAGTGGCCAATGATAAGGCCTATTTGGTGGTAATGGTGGCCTCCATGGATTCACCATTGGCAACCCAAAATATCTTGGAGGTCTTGGTGGGTCTGGTAGGTCTAATCCACCTCCTTCTGGATCTGATGGCTAACCAACAAAAACTTTGTTCACCTTTCTAAACATCTCTGCATGCACACTCACAAGTTTTGTTCCCTTTGGAATTTGTGGTCTGGACTTCGTTTCAACAACAATATGGAATAATGCTATTATAAATGGAGTTTTAGTAATTGTAATCATAGACTGAAACATTGCCACAAAATATAACAATATAGATCTTACTAGTTCCATTTTGAAATTAGAAATTCATGCATAGGTAACTCCAACATTGTTGCAATGTAATAGACTTGGTGCAAGAGTTACATAATAGGTACTACATCTACTATAGCCTGAGCTTTCATTTCCACTATGTTATTTCTCCAGATTTGTTCTTTGAATCTATTTAAAATTTTGACCCTTCCATGGTACAAATCTTTTGGCTCAACATGTCCATGGTTTTCTACTTTTGCAGGTGTTGGATTCAGATTCTACAAGTGTTTAACAAATCCTTGCCTCACATTATCTTCAATAAATGGACATTCATTGATCTAATGTCCAATTTGATGACAATATGTGCAATGTGGAGAGTTAAATCTTAGAACTTTGTTCATACTATGAATTCCTCTTTTCTAATCCCTTGGAACTCCCTAGTAGAAGTGGATTTAATTCTTGCAATATTATTCCACACTATTGTAACAACATATTTGCATTACAATATGCACACACATTCACAATTTTTGCCTTGATTCTAAAGACATCAATGTTTGTAGTTCATTAAAACACTAGATTCATGGTTATTTCATATAATCAGAATCTACACTTCAAAATACAATGTAAAAAATCCAAAAATAATATTACAATTCATTTCATTACATTTTTGATATTATAGAAAATTCACACAATAATTTGGATATGGAAATCACTACAAAAGTTTATATTTGTTTATTTGACTGAAAACTCAATCATAATTACAATAAAATCCCATATTCTACTAAAAATGAAATCAAAAGGACAAGATCAAATTTGTGGTATATCAAAAATAAAATCTATGATTTTCTATTATGTAAAATATCTATAGCTATATTTTTTTCCCCAAAACTATGTGTCTAAGAATAAAATCCTTTTCCCCATAACTTCCATCTTCTGGTAATCCCAAGTCACATCATCATGATTAACAACTAAACAAGAATTCAAAATTCAAACCTACAATGTTCCATGATAGTCCTTATCATAAATGCCTTGTTCATCCAAAACAATGTAATCATCTTAGCCCTTAACACTCCTTTAACAATGCTTCCATTCTATTAATTAAGTTTGGGTTCACTATACCTCAAATTGACAACCACATGTACACCTTCTACTACTATTAATTTTGTTCTTGGTAAGACTATAGTTTCTTGTCTAGTTATAAATATTGACTCAACTCCTTTGGACATTTTGATACCCTGAGTTATGGTTTTTTGCTCAACCACATAATGAATAAGAGGTTCAAAATTCTAAGCTCTTTGTTCAAACTCTTCATTCTCATGGTCCTTTCAATAATAAAGAAGTGAAACAAATCTATACCTTGGTACTATTTCCTCCCGTTTTGACATGTTGATTTTTTTTTCCCCCATGAATCAAAGCATCAAAGTTATGTTGTTGCATTAGATCGATTGATTATAGCACAACTTTTTGTTGAAGTTCAGAATTTCAACTCTTTTGTCTAAACTTAACCTATGAGTTTACATTATTAATATGACATTCTTCTTTCCCAAACTTTTGTTGCAGACTATTTGTGCGCCTCTGTGCTTCACTAGTTTACATTTCAAGAGGAATTATCAATGTTGCCTAAGGTGTTATTTGGCCTGCATGTTTATCTTTTGTCCATGAATGTTTCTGTTTTAATTTAAAAACTTTTCTAGGTGTAACAAATTACTGATCTATTTGATATGCACATAAATTGTTGTTGATGCCAGTTCCATTTTCCACTTGTTCATGTATTATAACTTGATCTAATTGTTTCTTTAAACTTCTAGTAATAATTCTATTTTCCATCTCTCCACATTCTAATTCAAATCTAAACAATCTTCTGCATTATAACAAAATCCTCACAATTAGTTACTCTGCTTAGATTTGCTTCCTGAACAAAAACTTATGACTAAAATTTGAAATAAAATGCAAAAAATGAAACCAAAGTTCACTATCAATTTTTAGAAACAAAAATTCTAGCAATAAGACATAAACAACATTCTAAATTTCAATATGAATTTAGGTTTTGGGATGGTCATCAAATGGTAAATACAAAATTCCTATCCAATATTCTAATTTAAATTTGAACTAAAACATATCATAAAACTAATATTAATAAAATTTGCTCAATCAAATCTACTCATATCTAGTTTTAGAATTAAAATCCAATCATGAAAGTATGAAAAAAAATCAAAACAACAAATCTAGCTATGGTATTGAAGTTTTTCTATAAAAAAAATGTTATTGTTTCATACCCCATCAAAACTCCTTGTTCTACAATACCTCCTCTTCCTCTTCCCAAAAGATAATCATAAAAATAAAATAGTCTTATGTTTTATTCAAATTCAAATGGTGACAAAAACTATGTAATCTAGCTAATAATTCCTAAAATAGTAACTTGGTAAGTAGAAATATACTAACTAACTATTATATGAGTAGTTACTCCCTTAACGTTGCCACAAGATAGTGTAAAGAAATGTATGGTTCAAAAAAATACTTCAAAAAAAATGCATTTCACAAGATTGTGATGCACTATGCATTACAATTTTGTATAATGCATCCGCATTAACAAGGGGATGGGGGGGAGAAGTGGGAGGTAATTTGGTTTATAATCGGCAAATATTTCAAAGGAAGAACATGTTTGGTGCTTTATGCATGTGATGATTTTAAACATTTCAAATATCATAATGGAATGTAAACTTATATGTGGAAATAAACCCTCCCATCTTTGGAACTTAGATCATCATTCAAAGTAATAAAAATGTTATGTTAAAATAATGATGAATTTTTTAATCATATTTCTAAAATTGTTAATCATTAGTAAATACTGAATTCTACTCCAAGTTCTTGGTTAATTTTGAACTTGTTCTAATCATAAAGATTCATACTAATAGAATTTTCTCACTAAAATCTACACATTGCAATGCATCAAAATAAAACATAGAATCTAATTATGATGTTTTAAAGCTTTCCAGCAACAAAACAAAACTCCTAAGTGCATAATGATTCAAAAAAAGAAAACAACAAGAACGTAAAACAATTCAAACTCCAAAATGAACGTAAAAAGTGGTAAGTAACTAATAAGTCGCTAAACTAAGTAACTAACTACTAACTACTAACTCTTACCCCTTAACAATCATGTATAACTAAATTAGATAAAATAAAATTATTGTGAATTAAATGGGAAGGAACCACTTTATCCATAGTCATATTGCTTGCCTAGTCATGTAGTCATGTAATCATCATAATGCATGCAATTATTTAATAGTATTTTCATTTAGTCATGTAATCATAAACACAACATATAAAACAACTTAGCAAATATGACAACATGACTAGATTTAAAACATGTCACTACTTAATTGTCCATGTCATGGAAGTCATGTGTTGGTGTAGTGAACTTGAATTGAATCCTACACCCCAAACACAAGTAAATACATAGGTTATGTAGGTAGGTAGGTAAATAGATACATAGGTTGTGGATCAATCGGTAGGTAGGTAGGTTGACTGGTTGTGGATAAGGCATAGATTTAAATAGGTATAGGTTGGCATGTACAAAAATATTAATCATTTATCTATCTACCTACCTTTATATTTGTTATGTAATTTCCTACCTATACATACACACATAATGCAAAAAAATGTGAAATAAACATGTTCATTTCATTGTTGTGAGGTCTTTCAATGCATTGATTAAGGACTTGGTGTGTGTTTTCTTCTAGTGGTCTTGGTGAGGATAACTCCATTGGTCAAAACCTTCATGTTTTGGACCTCATTTTTCTAGTTATTACCATTATACCACCAACCAAATGTGATGACGTATAACAATTGTACATGGTTATTTATCCAAGTTTTATATAAATAAATTTTGAAACTTGTATCCTTGATTGTGACATGTTTTGAAAGTAACAACTATTTTGCTGATTCGACCCCACCCCACCCCAAAATTATTGTTTAACTTATTATTATTAAAAAAAAAAAAAAAATTGAAAAAAACTCTATAACCATAGGGCTAATCAAGCAAAAAATATAAATGTAAATAAAAAAACCTTATTAACTAATTAAAATTGGAACCTAGAAAAATCTAATTTTGGGGTGGTTTCGATTTAGGTCCAATTCTAGCTAGAGGCCATTCCCAATTCTAGTTTTGAAAAAAAAAAATGCACAATTTGTGATTGATGGTTTGGATAGCTAATAACCAAACTAGGATCCATAATCAAAACTAACCCAAAAACCACAATCGACCAACTCTAGTTCTAAGTTCAAAACTTAAAGTTTAAATATTTTAAGCTTTATTTTCTTGAAAGAGATATTCTCAAATGTCCGTCGAATGTCAATGAAAAAATAATGCATATATATGTTTAAGGTGTCAATACAAAGAAATACATATTTGTCTACCAGGGTGAATTAACACCCAATTACACCACCTAGGGTAGTTTCATGTTGTGGGTGATGCTAATAATGATTAGAGGCCACCAATCTTGCCATTGAAACCAATCCCTTGTAATTTTATAACTATACACATAAGGTTCCATTATAATTTTGTATTTAAAAAAAAATACCAAATGGAATAGTGATGAATGGTTTCCTCAAATCCTTCTTTTCCCAATAAAAGGTAAAACAAACAAATCATAAATATTGGGTTAGGAAGGAAGAATCAATTGAATTTGTTTATGTGCAAGGGTGAATGGCATAGGCTTACCTTATGCTATCCTATTATTAAATAATGTTTTATATTTGTATTGCCATTAAGCCATTCCTAAGAAGGCTATAGAAGGCTACAAAAGACTAGAGCTTGCCACAATTGGTGGATTTTTTTATCATATAAATGGCAACATGTGCATTCATAATTTTTTTAAATATTAGTAATATGTAATATTTGTTGTCCATCTTCCAAAGTTGCTTGCACTACAGATGTTTTACTCCTTACATACAAGATAATTATCAAGTTGAATAATGATCTTTACTTTTTAATTGGTGTTAGCTGGTCCTTAATTTTTAGAAAAACCTACATGTTTACTAGGTTTAAAGTTTTTTGTAAGATGAAAGACCCTTTGATTCTAGGCATTGATTAAATGTTGAAACATGTGTAGTTTGCCTAGGTCCCATTATGGTATATGTTGATGTAAAAAACAATTTGACTTGGATATACCAAGTGTGATTGTGTTAGTCAAATGTTAGAAAAGCCATTACATATGACCATCAAATTAGTTAGTTAATGCTCCTATATAACAACTTAAGAATATCCAAACTTATCATTATTACCCCATGATGTTATGCACAAAGTGATCTAATAATTGAAGTTGCAAACACACGAACAAAGGATGATTGATTTCCTCAAGCCAATTCACTTGGGTCAATTTGGGTCATTTGGAGACCTATGAAGTGGAGGGGGGGATATTCAAATTGTATACATGGTAGACACTCCAAGACAATTGATGCCATGGCCATGGCAGCTAGAAGACTATGCCCATCAAATGGACTAGTATGGGACCTTGCACTTGCATGTGATGGAGGTTGTAGGTAATAATTTGGGGCAAGATGGAATCTTTAATAATTTGCAACATCTAATACCAATGTCAAGTAACCCAAGTTGTCAAAGACAACCTAGTATTGATACTAGCAAAGGCAAATGTTTGAACCAATTTTGATGCCCAATTTTTTGCTTATGTAACTTTCAACATACTATGAAAGGTTGAATTATATTTCCTTCCAAAAAGTTGAATCAATTTCAATTTTTGACTCATTTATGGATTGTGAGGTTGATCTAGATGGCACAAATGACAATGACATCGAGCTTGGAAGCATTATTACAACACATAATGTTAAACCCCATATTACACCACATAGGTGATTGACTATGGTGAAATAGTTGTGCATTTGGTTTCAAATGCATTGTTTTCAAGCTAGGAACCAAACAATGAGGATCTAACATTGAATCCAATGCTAGATTCTAGACGCAACATTGAATTTAGGGTTTTGGCACCCCAAGGAGCCCCAAAGGAATATTCCATGGTTAACACAAGATGTAGCTTCTTTTTCAAGAACATTAGGCCTCCTTTTTAGTAATTCCCACCTTATTCATAACATGGATGAAGGCACATCCCAAGCCAACAAAATGTTTGTAAGGGATGAAGATGATCTCACCACACATGAGAAGGCATCAGTGGAGGCCCAAGCTACTTTATAAGCTGTTCATCAAAAACCAAATATGGATTTCATGGAGGATCTAAAAAAGCTTGTCATGAGATAAGTTGGAAGTTGATTTTGGCAGAATTTTGATGAAGCAATTGCAGAATCATGTACATATGAAAAGATCCATTCACAATTGCTAGAATTGTGCAAACATCAATCCTTAAATAAAGGGATCACACCGAACATGTTAACAAATGAACTACAAGTCGTACATGGGCAACTAAGCATGGTGGCTTATAACATGGAATTTATGGAGTATTAGTTTCAATTGGAGGCTCATCCAAATTGGCACAAATGGGATATGTTTGATGAATCATTTTTTCACAAGCAAGTTTTTGAGATGAAGCTAGGTGACTTGTAAAAACTTGTTCATGAGTCAATCTTGGCACCCTCCTTCTTTGGCGATGTGTTAAAAGCTATGTATGATCAGATGATTGCATGGTGAGACAAAAAGTCTAAGGATGATTGTGCTACAATGGAAGCAAGAACATTAGAAGTTCATCGACAAGTCCATGAAGCATGGATGGCATATCGATTGTGTTCCCTTCATGTGCATGTCCTTGGGGAGTATAGAGCAACATTATTGTGACACCCTAGTGTAACAATTGAGGTACAACTTGGGTGTAATTAATCCTATGTGATTATGTCATGTACCAGTTACCATTCAGTGACTT
>Ga0116231_10012323_pt1 | contig 12641 bp, 10 predicted proteins | sample S1TSphgellanicum_2_FD_89695 | JGI IMG/M metagenome (GOLD analysis project Ga0116231, IMG submission 89695) | Host-associated microbial communities from peat moss isolated from Minnesota, USA - S1T2_Fd - Sphagnum magellanicum MG | ecosystem: Host-associated > Plants > Peat moss > Unclassified... | reverse complement strand
AATACTATATGGGGGAAGGTGGTGGCTTCCCCCGAGTCCGGGCCGTGGTGAGTCTTGTGTGTCCAAGTGCCCGTGGCAAGTCCCAACACCCAAGGGTGTCTCGAATGCTAAACTAACCTTTTTGGGTTGGTTTTTGGATGCAGATTCACCCGAGCTAAACTAGTCCTTCCTAGTCTAATCCCTGGGCTCCCAACTCGACCCTCTACCCCTTTTTAGAGTTGGAAGCCGGGAGCGTGCTATTAAGTCACAATTTCCGCAACTTGACTTTGTGAAACCCTCAAGTGGGTTTCACCCTGTGACTTGGGAGCGCGTCAATATGACCATGTCTTTTCCTACATAGTCATTATTCCTACACGTGTTATTGTCATCAATGTTTGCTGCACCACATTTATGCGAATCGGATTAGTAATGACAATGTCCATCAAGGTTTAAAAACTATCTCTAGTGATAAGGATATCAATTTGTTATCAAGTGTGGTGAATGAAAAGGTGGGAGACCTCACTCTGAACATGTGTTCCACTTTCTGAAATAATAGCTATGACAATATTTCAAAGTGTATCGTGGGTTGCTATATGTTCATTTCCACAAAGGCACTGAAACAAATGGGCACCTAGATTGTTAAAGGTATGAACAAACTAAAATCGTGAAAATGGGCAACTGTAAGATGTGGTAAACCAACACATGCATGTAATGTTGTAAGGAAATGGGTTGAAAATAAACGAAATGTAGGTGTGGTTGGACAAGCTAATAATTAAACATTTTCCCCTGGACTCACACATGAATAGAGACATGTTCACATGATGTCTAAAGGAACATTTACTATAAGCAAGGCAAATTCATGTTTGTGTAAGCGATCCATTAAAAAAACTTACAATTGCGGATAAAATTGAACCATTAAACTCTTAAAAGGTGGGATTTAAAAGTGGACAACCTAAGGTAACAGGGCTTTGGTATTTTATAGTGCCAGCAAGGATGTGCTAGTCTCATCATGTGTTATTACATCTAAAAGGAAAAGGTGATCATCTTGTTAGAAATGACTAACTAGTGTAGGAACAATTAATGCCTAACATCCCAATTAGAATGCGAGGGCAACAATCTAAACTATAGAAGGGAAATTGAGTTTACTCGAAGAAACAAGTAAAGTGACTTGATGATAAGTTAAATGACCAATAAAACACCCAAAAACCTCACACTAAATAACTTTCCAACATATCTATGGTATAAATATTGAACGCAAGGTAATGCTGCAAAATACTTGGAGATGGAAACATTATATAAAGTAAGTAACTAAGGCATTAAACATAGCACAATGAGAGAACTTTCATTGTAAAAGTTGATTAAAGATCTACAAGCATAAGAAGACAAAATATCATCCCAAAATCCTCATGAAAAACTTTAGCCAGAAATGATTCAACAAATGATATCAATCCCACTAGTGTGCCCAAAATACAAAAACTTGAATTAGGAGTAAAAAAACCAGGAGGAAGTGATACAAAGTGGTCCAACTTTTATAAACCAAGTTACACACTTCATTGGCTACACTAAAAGCCCTAATGTTGAAAATTCCTGTTGCAATTGAAAAAAAAATAAGAATCACATTTGATGGAAGACCTATTATATGCGTATCATTCGCGAATGAAAAGAAAACACAAGTAAGGTGGGTTAATGTTATGGGGTAAAAAACATAAATGTGAGCTAAAGTGAACAATGCTCTTCCCAATGGGTCTTTCTGTCATGTACGTAACTTTGACAAAATGATTATGAAATACCCCTGTCAAAAAGTTTGACAAAAATACAATGGGGATGAATGTGCATAAAATCATCAAACAAATGAAAAAATATGATCCAGAGAATTGAACAAAGATTGTAATTTCTAAAAAATGGCTGACCATGACATTGAATTAAAGGCGTTATGAACATCCACTTGTAGCACCACCCAATCTAGGTGTAAATCTAACATCATTCAAATGACATGAACGACTATTTCACATTCACAAAAAGTTGTTACACCAAATTGATGAAGATGAAAATGCTCCACAAGAACATCTTTAAATTGAATAACCAATGTGTGGGTAATTAAACAATAAGTCACCTCACGAATCCCAATGGGATGTACACCTTCAAACTGCTATTCCAATGCTTAGAGTTGAAATGTAAAAAACAAATGTGCTACTAAAGGTGGAACACAACCTCAAGCAATGTGCCCACATATTTGAAAAAAAAATCAAAATCATTTGTAGAATCATCTACGACAAAATAGTCTTATAAAAATTCATACACCATACCCAAAGAAGCATCAAAAGAAAGATGTGGTGAACGAACTAGGGCAAAAATAAATGTTTTTTGATCTAAATTAATTTCCGTCTCAAAATGAAAATCATCAACAAAGCAAGGAAATCAACTTCAACAAATGGATGGAAAAGGTGAAGGATTCCCGTGGTCTCATCAAATGGGGCTATAGGTGTGTTTGGAATTAATGCACATATTGTTCAAAGGTACTTCCTTACATGAGCAAGGGCCTATGTGTGATGTAATCATGTTGATAAAAGTGGAGTAAGATTTGAAATTGACTCCAAACATCTATGAGATTTTAAAGCAAATGTTTTAATTGTGTGCTCCTCTTATAATGTCTCCTAGTTGCCCATGTATTGATGCAGGTGAGTGTGAGTTTCTTGGTGGCCTTTCTCACCACTCCATGAAGGAAAGGATAAACACCAAGAAAGGAATAATAGAAAAAATGCCAAGTTGTAATATCGAAAGGATTAAATGTTAATCAAAATAAAAGGATATGCAAATCCCGTTGAACATCACGTCAAAAGCATATGAAATATGATGGTATCAATGAGGACAAGTTAAACCCAAATGCAATCCATGTCCATGCTAAAGAAAGAAGAAAACATGGTAAAGTCGAAGGGTTGCAACATTGTCCCTGAAACAAATGCTTATGAACGGTGCATGAAAGTTAATGTTGTGTTAACCACCCCCCTATTCTGAATAAACAATTAGAAGAAAGACATGGAACATGGGGTTGTTAAAAAGAGGACCATGCGACAAATATTGGAGAAGCTCCTAGTGGGTGTGGTGGGTAAGGCAGAAAGAAGGTTGATAGACCCAAAAAGGATGAAGGGATTGGCCAAAGTAAACTAAGAAGGATGGGAATGATGGGCAAATAGATGGAAGTTGGAGCACAATTGAACATAAGAGTAAAACTAACTTCAACTTTCCATCAAGTGCTCATTAGGAGGGTTGGGGTGCCTGACAACACTCTGAGAACAGAAAACCCACAAGATCTATCATGCCTATCACTGACCTAGCATATCTAATCTAACACTTGGACCCTAAACCTCAATCTCAGAAACCCCAACTCAAAAAAACCTTTTTAATCCCCCTCAAACCTTATAACTATTGCTTTGAAAAAGGAGCATGTACAAACAAAGTGAAAAAACTAAAAAAGGACATATGGAAGCAGACACACGAAAACCAAAAAAATGGATGAAAATAGCAAATGAACTTAATTGCAAATTTGTCACTACTCATGTGCTCATGCTGCTATTCAAGAACCCTGCTCGCCTACCTTGCTTACTCTGCCTTGCCCCTATCCGCTTTACTTTGCCCTGCCCTATTTGCTTTGCTTTGCCCCTAAAAAACGCAATAATGACCATAGCAATGTCATCATATCCATCATCACCATACTTTCTCTCTCTCCACTTCCTTCTCTCTCTCTCTCTCTCTCTCTCTCTGCACAAATTCTCAAACAAAGCACAGAACCGAACCCAGCTCTATCAAACCCTTAATGCTACCCTGCAAACCAAAATTCTCCTGCAAAAACCGGCTATTTGAGCCGAGCGACTGCTACTGTACTACAGCTCTGCAATCCGAATGGGACTGTTTCAGAAGGGTAGTTAAGCTTCCTCTACTGCCAGCAGTAGGAGTAACAGTCCTAGCTCCTTACCCCCACTTGAACCCCATTGTCATACTCCTCGAAGGTTATACTTCATCCAAAATACAATGCCTGACCAGTGTCTCATGAAAGTCATCGTTCTGGTACCCCCATCTAGATGCCTCAGCCCTGTCAGCGTGTTTGAAGTTCATTAAAGGTCTTTTAGCGTGTATGCAAGACTGCTAAAACACATGTACCGTGAACTTGCGAGGCCAGCATACGATGGGACGGAAGCAAAGACGACAAAACAAAAGTCAAAGTATTTCAAAACCGTGGTCTACTCTGCATGAAGAACCCACTACAGGAGTACAGAAGCAAAAAAGTGGGAAGGCCTGGTCACAATTAGCAAGATCTTTTGGACCTCAACTTAATCAAGCCTTCGTATAAAATGGGCACTGCCATGTCATTTTGTCGTATGTTTTCAACCCCTCTCTCTCTCTCCCATCATGGGTTCCTGAAAGCATGTCCTTATCATGTGCCTGTAAGCTGGCCGACTTGGTGACTTCGGTGGTACCGCAAGCCCACAATGCACCTAGCATAATGGTCAACAATGAGCCCATTCCATGACATTTTAATATCTATAATGGTGAATGTTTACACCACGCCATGAAATTAGTATGAGAACAACATGAGAACTCCATGAGAACAAGAAGAAAACAACTTGGGAATGTCATGTGAACATGATGAGAACATCAGAATAAAATCATGGAAACCTCACTACAACATGGGAACATCATGGGAATGTGAAAGCTAAATATGAGAACAACCTCTTTTGTAAATACATACTCTTCTACCCTTAAAGATTATGCAATATACTGTTCCACCCCGGAAGACTATGAGCTGTCATTCAAGTGATATGTGCGAGGGACTTCACTAGCAATTTCACTCTGCAGAGCTTCTAATAAGAATACCTCTGGCGATGATCGTGATTATAACACTAAGCATGATCGAGTCTCGACTGGTCCAGTCAGACCGGGTGGGGTTGATGACGGACCCAGCTCCAGGGATTTCTTCTTGACTTCGATCTCCAGATATAATATATTCATGGCATGAGATGGTGACAAAACTTTAATGCTCAAGTCAATGGCATGAGTCGAGCAGCTGTTGGATCAATTTGTTGAATGTCTTCTGCAAAGCGGTGAAGTGCAAGACGAAACTAGCTCCAAGCTGAGAGTCTCGTCTAGCCCACGTCTCGACAGCGTTGGGAGCTTCTTAATAAAATGCTGGAAATATGAATGGGTGTGTGCGCCCATTATTTCCCGGTTTTCACTTCATTCAAAGAACCGGATTTGGCATATGACAGCGATTCTCAAAAAAACTGAAAATGTCAAAGAACTAGCCGGCGGCCTTTCATGAAAACCATTGGTTTCTTTAGAGTTTGAAATAACCAGAAGGAGTGGTTCAGGTGATTCTTTGGTTCTGAATTTATTCAAAGAACTGAAAATTTCAAAGAACTGCACAACACCTGTCTCGACCGGTATAAAGGCCAGACAAAGCAGCAGCTAGCTTTCAATTAAGTGCTTCAAACATCACAACAGCTTGTTCTCTCGAGTCCAATATTGCAGAGCCATTCTTTCATCAGCTAGCTAGCAGCTGATGCAGAAGTCGGAGTGACAACTGCCCACTACAGCTGCACAACTGAATAATGCTACCGGATAGTACTAGTGGAGCTGTGCAAAAAGCTTTGTTTTCAAGTTCGATTTCTGAACTCTGATCACCAAGAGTACTGTAAGAGTTCTTGACTCAGCTCATGTGCGGCAGATCATCATGGGGAAGACGTACTTGATTAAACTTCCAGTGATCTTGTTGCTGCTGGCTGCGTCGTTGGTGGTGCTGGCGCCAGCTTGTCTCATCGAAGCCCGCGGCTTGGTGAACAATTTCTACGCGACTCACGGGTGCCCGAAAGCGGAGTGCATCATAAAATCCGCAGTAGCCACTGCAATCGAGCAAAACAGTGCCAATGCCCCTGGCCTCTTGAGGATGTTTTTCAGCGACTGCATTGTTAACGTATGTGAAGAAATTTGAAAACAATTGATATTCAAGTCAGTGCTGTTGCTACTTCCTCTCTATTGCGATATCGTTCTGATCAGGTCGCACTTGATAAGGACATGCTTTAAAATGTAGTTTTTGCTAACTGCTGCTGTTGTAACCTTAATCCAGATTCAGAGAAGTTCTAACATTCGCAAATTTTACTTCTGGTGCCGATTAATTTATGAGGCTGCAGGGTTGCGACGGATCAGTTCTCATTGACTCCCCATCGGAGAAAGATGCTATACCCAACCAATACCTTCATGGCTTCGACGTTATAGATACGGCGAAGGCCCAAGTAGAGGAAGCTTGCCCCGGCATCGTGTCATGTGCAGACATCCTGGCATTAGCGGCCGAAACAAGCGTGGAGATTGTATGTCCTCTTTCCAACTTTGATAGATTCCATATGGATTCTCAACGGCTATCAAGGATCGATCTATGTGAGAAGCACATATTGAGACTTAGCAGGACCTAGTCCTGATGCATACAGCTCGTGGTTATCAAAATTGCACGGTTTGTAAGGAAACACCTTCATGATGATCCACACTGCAAAACCCATATAAGATTCTGGATAATTCGTTGACTACCAGAAACTGCATACTTGCCATGATCATCTGACCATATGTGTAATTATAGCTGACGATTTTTTCCTGTTGACGTGCTTCTAATACTGCTGCAGACCTCTGGAGGAAAAGTCGCATGGGAGGTGCCGACAGGCCGCAGAGATGGTCTGGTTTCCAGCGCCGAAGCTGCAAACCGAGCCATTCCCCGACCTACTGACACTTTGGCAACACTCAAATCTAAGTTTGCCGCACGTGGTCTTTCGGTACAGCAAATGGTGGCGCTCTCAGGTACTTCAAAAGAACTGATGATTTATACAAAAGAATCATACGACATGCACATAATCCACAGAGCTCGTCATGAATGATCTAGTTCATATTTATTCAACTGCCGGTTAGAACCTAGAGTAGCTTCACCCATACTCGGCATTTGGCCCTTCAACAACATTTCTCGCATCCAAGTTATCTACTGATCCAAAGCCTCACCTATAAACATGAACGTGTGGAATAGTAAAAGGTCAGAACCTACTAATAACAAATCACCTAGACCAATCAATATATCAATTCAATCAAGCGTAGGTGTTAAACTGTGCTGTTGCTTTTGCCAACCTGAGCATATTGAGCCAAAATGTTGAGTCATAGTCATTTTACTGAGCTTGATGGCAAATTTTTACTGGTCTTAATCGAAAACATGTTGTGCAGTGTGTTGGTGGAGATGCTTTTGGCATCCGTCTTGAAAAAATCTCATGCTAATTATGAAGCTCATAGTTTGATCAAAGCTCTGAATGGAACCATATTGTTACGTGATTCGAAAACCGATTTGCGACTGTGTACTTCTGCTGCAGGTGCGCACACAATTGGAAGAGCACATTGCAGTGCGTTTTGGAACCGTTTGTCTTCCGCATCTGAGCCAACTCTGGATAGAGCATTTGCTCGGTCACTGCTATATCTGTGCCCCCAGGGAAGCAGTACCAACGCTACGGCGGTCCTGGATCTCACCACGCCGACAATATTCGACGCAGCCTACTTCGGGAACTTGCATATGGGTTCGGGGCTTTTGACATCGGATGCGGAGTTGCAGTTCGACTCCGAATCCACTTCAAGACTCGTGCGTGCCAACACCAATTTGGACACTTTCGCCGCCAATTTCAAGAGCTCCATGATTGCCATGGGCAATATCGACGTGCTCACGGGTTCTGCAGGCGAGATTAGATCCAATTGTCGCCGTTTTAAGTCTTATTAATCCATAATAAGGAATTTCTCGGCTAAACGGAACTATGATCCTGGGCAAGGTGTAAACACAATGAATAGACCCATAAAATGATTTTTCATTAAACTAGAAAATATATCTAAAAATAGTTTGAATATTATATAAATGTTTCATGGGTTTCAAAATGAAATTTAAGTAAAATTTGAAATTTTTTTTTGTGTTTTTTTAAAAATTGTTTCTTTTTAAACTTGATATTTTTTTGTCAACTTTTTTTAAACTATATTTATTATGCTTTATTTTAACAAATATTTAAAATTAAATTTTCAAACCCATTCAAAATTAGATGTTCTTTTTGGAACCCCATTGGAATGCGCCTTGCCATTTGTTTTGAGCTATTGTCCTGTTGGAAGCTATCTTCAAACTTTTTTTATAAACTTAAAACAAACATTCAATTGTTAGGTGTGTTAGTTTAGGTCTTTAGTTAGATTTTAGTTAACTAAAGATAAATTGAGTTAATTAAACTAATTAATTAATTTCATACTAATTTATGTGTGAACGAGATTTGAAATATTTACTATGAAATATAATCATATCTCTTGTAATCTCAAATCACTTTTAATGAAATGAAAAATTGACTCATTTGCAGCAGTGCAAGAATCCAAGCTCAAATTTGTATGTGGTGTAACATTGAAAATATTTTTATATTATATAATGGAAGTGTGATGACAACAATGATTATAGGTGCCAACATAAAGCACATGACATAATAATAAACATCAAATCAATAAAGTCATTCATATACTATTTGTAACGAACCCAAAACCTAGGAGTTTTGGTTTTGTCTTAGGTTAAAATAGAGGGCGAGAAGGAAGATTGGCAACTAACAAATGAAATAACAAAATATAAATCTATCAAACTCCAATGACCACCAAAATCAGTGGAATACTATTTTATATTTTATGTTAAATTTGTGTTTGGATGCAAGTGGCAATGTTAGTTTTGTTTTTGGTGTGTCAGATTTGGACAGACAACTATTGTATTTTCATGCAATTTAAAAGAGTAGCACAAGTTTTGCACATATAAGAAAAAAAATTCTTGGGGTGAACAACTAGAATGAATGATTATTGTCATTTTTTGTGTATGATTTGGAAAAAAAATTATTGTCAAATCAAGATGTTGGAAGGTTCCATTCATGTTGTAAGCAGTGTTTTTTTTGTGGCGAAAACCAGGGCAAAATTTCACCCTCAGCTAGGGAGGTGCAACCCCCACAACAAGAGTTTATAGCTCCAAATTGCTCTGACACTATTATTGAATGAGGTTTAAGGTGCCAGGTTGCATCTAGTGACAAAGGAATTTTTGTCAGATTTTTATTACATAAGGCAGTTTTTCTGCTAGTTTTTTACTGTTTTGACAGTTTTCTTAAATCTTTTCGCCAATAAGGCTAAACCTTCTGTGGGGATCATTGCCACTCATGCTAAATCTCTTGTGGGATGATCGCCCCCCAATGTGCCACATTAAAAAAATGAGAAAAAAAAACACAGATAATACAGAGTTGAAATCACAAACAACTTTGTGCTTGTGTGTGTGCATGCACACGTGCACTAATTAGGCAGACAACCAAGAAGTTTTCTCACTTTGGAAAGAGGAGTGGTGAGAGTAGATTTTGTTTCTTTGTGTGTGTTTTTTCCCAATTCAAAGTCAGGAATAGTTGCAACAAATTGTGTTGAAATTTGAAAAGAATAACAACTGTATATGAGTTTTTTATTTTTTAATTAGGAGAAAGGAGGTAGGAGAGCACACTTCTTTTGTTTTTAGTGGTCTCATCTTGAGTTTTGACATTGATTCCATATTCGGGAGAATCTTAAGGATGGTTCAAAACTCAAAATGAAAAGATAAATACAAGCCCAATGCAAATCAACAAGGTGACTTTAATGATAACTTTAATATAAATGTTATTTGCCAGATTTTGAAATCAGAGTAATATGTGTTGTTACAACATACAATTTTCAACGCCTACTTTGAGAGGAAAATCACATCCTATTGTAGAAAAACTTAGGATATATTAATTTACTCCTGACCTGATCCTAATGTGACTCAAAGTTGGACTTTTCATCTGTAGTTCTTCATTCTTCTGTTTGTGAATCTTCCAACTGACAATAATACAGTGTCCACTTCCATGATTGAAGATTAGTCACCAGTAATTGTTGAAGTACTGGGCCAGTCTGATCTCCCCTGAACCATCTTGTCTCTGGCATCATATGGATTGTGTGACCTAGCCACCCACCAGTGCTCCATCCATTGGAGAACTGTTATGACTCAGTTGCAGATGAACTTGGATGTCAAACTACAACTGTGTCACCAGAGTTCCAACGAGCCTTATTATGTGCTAAATACCAAGCCTCTTTGACTCGTGCTCTTCTAGTTAGAAATACAGTGTGTACTGGACGGGATTGGTTTGGTAAGAGCATCTCCAATGGTGCTCAGTATGTGACTCCAGACAGTAAAATTTATTGCGAAACAGTTAAAAGGTGCCAGTTTAGCTCAGGAAATTGGTTTTTTCGCACCAAATTTGTGGAGCTTGCTGGCAAAAGGTGCAACACAGTTTTGCACCTCCAAAAAAGAGTGTAATAAATTGGACCTGACTACAGCTCGGTATTTTTCATTGGTCGATCATAATGATTGGTCCAGGTGGTTTGCTATTAGTAGTCCCCCATGTATTTGCAATTCCAGACACAGTTTTATTGGTGGGGTTGCTAAAAAAAACAGCTCAACTTAGACATTTAATTTTACTATCCAGAGTTACATACTGAGCACCGGTGGAGATGCTCTAAAAGGCAACATGAGAAGTTTGGATGCATGTAATCATGGACTTTAGCAAGTGCGTTAGAATGCTAGTTTAGATGCATTTACTAGTTGACTCTAGAAATGGTTATCCTCATGGCCTAGCATTCCCTTGAGGTTTAAAATTTGTGTGTAACTCATTTTCAAAACCACCAAGACTTTACAAGTAAATGATACAGAGTACAACCTGACACACTTTTGGACATTTAGTCAGGAATTGGGACTACTTGGTCAAATCAATGTTTGTTTCAGAGGTGAATTTTTGCCATTTGGCAAAATCATTTCTCAAACAAATAATATTCTGTCAAATATTTTCCCTTTTTCAGAAAAGTATACATGTTTTTTACACATTGTTCAAGCAAGTAATCAGGATATAAAAATATTTTAATAAATTTCTACTTTTCAGATCTATTGCCAACTGTGGCTAAATCTCCTTGTGGGTGATTGCAAGTGTCACAACATCACAAATTGAAAAAGATAAAAGACTAGTTCAAATGTAGTCATGCACCATATCTTTCCACATCTTCTTCTTACTGGTACCATGGTAAAAACAAAAACTGCATAATTCATCTAAATTGCTTCTAAATGCATGAACATCACATGATTAGACCAAATAAGGATCTGAGAGTTCAAATCTAACATTTTTGGGTTTTATTTGGCCACTGAGAGGCCTCACTCAAGAAGGTGAAGGTATACCAGTGTGGGTTCACCCTGGCCTAAAAACAAAGGTATATGATTACCCATATTCAATACTGGGAAAAGGAAAGACCCAAGGTTAAATCTGGGTGAAATACCAGTGTTGAGAGATTCTCTTCTTTTCAAAGAAACAACTGATGAGTAAGGGTCAGTGTATAGAACCTTGGCTGCCACATCTCAAAAACCAAAGAACTGGTTCTGAAAAAACTATGAAACTCAGTTTGACCCTCAACTACGGTTCAAAAAGCTTAAACAACCTAGCCTAAACCATCTGGTGCTTGCAAGTTCTTTCATAAAAACCATGAGTTCTTTGAAATTTTTTAAAACCCTGGAATTGGAGGTTCTTTTGGTTCTGAAATTTGTGATTTTCAACTTTTTCAAAAACCCACAGGTTCTTTTTTCTATTTAAAATAATAATAAAACTGGAATTTTTTAACAAAATCACAGAACTGCACATTACTGATAAATATTTATGTTATATTTTAACTTTTCTCCTCTACTATGGTTTTCTTCACATTGCTCTTATTCTTTTCTTGTTGTTATTCTTCTCAGATGGTGTTATTCTTTTCGCGTGATGGAATTATTTAATTATTAAAAAACATTTTAATTAATGAAAAATATTAATAACTAGGTTGTGAAAACCGGTTGTTGTATATACAATAATCACTTTATCTTAGAATTGAATGAATTTGAAAAAAATAAAAAGTTGATAACCTAACTGATTCTCACTAGCCCAAAAAAAACTATATATTAGAGAACCAGAATCAGCCAATTCTCACAAAAAATTGAAACCACCCGACATTGTTCATGACCTTTTATGAAATATATGAGCTTTCTAAATTTAAGAACTTTTAGATTGATGGTTCTTCAAGTTGTTTTTTACAAATGAATTTTTTAAACAATGATGGGTACTCAGACACATTTTTATGACAAGATCTATCTATTAAGGTACTTTGTTTGTTTTGAATGTTTTTTTTTTCCCATTTTTTTTGTGACATTTCACCTCCCAAATTATAGAATTCTCCACCATGTTTTTATATTACCAGAAAGGTCTCAATGAGTAGAGGTGCACCAAGGTGGTTTCTTAATGTTTAGACTTACAATGCAAAAGGTATTGAATATTGAATAATTTGTGAAAAAAAATTCAACAAGATCAAAACCAAATTATTTTTAAAAATTCAGACAAGCTTGAGATATTGCTGAAAGCCTTTGATGGGTGCGATTCCTTGGAGGTGATTTTGTAAATTTTGGTCTTTAGGTGGGGGAAATATCAAATTTTGAATTATTTTTTATAGGAAATTAATTTCAAACTTAATTTTTTTAAATAAAATTGGGTTGCATTATCAAGGTCCTATTCACACTTTTT
>Ga0116231_10012322_pt1 | contig 12642 bp, 6 predicted proteins | sample S1TSphgellanicum_2_FD_89695 | JGI IMG/M metagenome (GOLD analysis project Ga0116231, IMG submission 89695) | Host-associated microbial communities from peat moss isolated from Minnesota, USA - S1T2_Fd - Sphagnum magellanicum MG | ecosystem: Host-associated > Plants > Peat moss > Unclassified... | reverse complement strand
GATGGGACGCGGGGCAGGTGTTTGGGTAGCTTGGGCGTGGCGACGAGCGAGGCGGCGTTTTGGGTGACGTGGCCAAAGCGGGCCAGCCAGCGGAACCAGCTTCGGACGGCGGCGAGGGCCCGGGCGGCGGAGGCTTTGGCGAGTCCGCGGTCGTAGAGGGTGCCGAGCCAGGCGCGGATCTGGGTGTGTTCGATGGCGGCGGGGGTGGTGTTTCGGCCTTGATTTTCGACGATCCAGAGGACGAAGCTGCGCAGTTCGCGTTCGTAGGCGCGCAGGGTGTGCGGGGAGCTGTTGCGTTCGTTGGCGAGGACGGCGAGGTAGGTGGCGACGAGTTGGCCGAGCGGAGTTTCGCTTGCCTCGCGGGAGAGGATGGGCTGAAGCCCATCCCTGCCAGCCCCGTTCTCTTCGCTGGGTTGGATGCAGGGGCTGCAGCCTGTATCCTTCGTCGATGCGGAATCCTCGACGGGGTTCGATTCGAGGAGGGCGCTCATGTCGTTTCCTCTTCGAGGAGAATTGGGGTGGGTTCGGGGTTGGGCGCGAGTGGGCGGTTGACGCCGCGGGGGTGGAATTTGCGATGGACTGTCTTCAACCGGCCGAGGGCGAGGTGGGTGTAGACCTGGGTGGTGGAGATGTCGGCGTGTCCTAACAGGAGCTGGACTGAGCGCAGGTCTGCGCCGTGCTCGACCATGTGGGTGGCGCAACTGTGGCGCAGCGTGTGCGGGCTGGCGTTGCGGTTGTGGCTCTTGACGAGGAGCCAGACGGACTGCCGGGTGAGTGGCATGCCGCGGAGTGAGAGAAAGAGCTTTGCGCCTTCTGTGGCGCGGGTCGTGGCGCGAGCACCGGACCGGACGCGGGCCAGGTGTGGGCGGCCTTCTTTGAGGTAAATGCTGAGGGCTTCGACAGCTTTTTCGCCGAGAGGGACGATGCGTTCTTTATCGCCTTTGCCTCGCACGAGAACGCGGCCGACGTCGAGGGCGAGATCGGAGGTCGAGAGGGTGGTGACTTCAGAGACGCGGAGACCACCGGCATAGAGCAGTTCCAGAATGGCGCGGTCGCGGAGGGCGGCGGCGCGGGCTTGAGGGCGGCTGGAGTTGGCCGAGGCTGTGGCTTCCGCGCCGTCAAGCATGGTGCCGACTTCGGATTCGGCGAGGGATTTGGGAAGGACTTTCCAGGCTTTGGGCGAGTCGATGTTGACGGTGGGGTCGTGATGGATGCGGCGGTCGAGGAGGAGCCACTTGTAGAAGCCGCGGATGCAGCTGAGCTTGCGGGCGGCGGAGCGGGAGTCAATGGCGTGGTCGCGAAGGTTCTCGAGGAACGCGGAAACGTCCTGCTGCGTAGTCGTGAGCAGGACGCCGTGGCGGGTTTCGAGGAACTCGGCGAAGGTCTTGAGGTCGCTGTCATAGGCCTCGCAGGTGAGCGGGCGCAGGCCTTTTTCGACGCGCAGGTAGGTCATGTACTCGCGAAGCAGGCCGAGATTGCGGGAGGGTTCCATGCCAGATTCGATTATGGGCTGCGGCTGGCGGGGTTGGGATGGCGATGGCGGGCGCAAGAACCACACTCAACACGGAATCAAACTCATCACCTGATGGGATTTCGAGCAGGGTTGAACATGCGCCCGCCGCGCAAGAGGACTAAAGTGGTGGATGGGCATCGGCAAGCCTGGATGCGCGCCGATGCTTCAAAAAAAAGGGGAGTTGACCTTGCCGGAAACGATCGATTGGCCGCAGGAACCGCATTTGCCGAGGCGCAGCCGCCGCGGTTTGGTGATCTTTGTTGTTGTGATTGGCGCAATTCTTTTTGGGAGCCGCACGGCGCTCTCGTACTTTGTCGATGCGCTCTGGTTCCGTTCGTTGGGCTATGGCGAGGTGTTCTGGAAGTCGGTGGGGCTGCAGTGGGGGATCTTTGCGGGCTTTGCATTGGTCACGTTTGCGGTGCTCTACGGCGCGCTCTGGGCGCTGCGGCGGGCGCATCGGGATGAGATGCCGAGTGGGCACACCATCATGGTGAATGGGCAGCCACTGAAGCTTTCGGTCGAGCCGGTGATTCGTGTGTTGGGTTTGGCTGTTTCGTTCCTGGTGGCCGCGATCAGTGCTGCGGCGATGATGGGGGAGTGGCCTACGCTGGCGTTGTGGTGGTATGCGCCTGCGACGGGCGGCGAGGTTGTCGATCCGATCTTTGGCCGACCGCTCCACTTCTTCTTGTTCACGCTGCCGGCCTGGCATATTCTGCTGAATTGGCTGCTGATGCTGGCGGTGATTCCCTGCATCCTGGCTGGATTATTCCTGGCGATCTCGGGTGGGACGAGTGCGATCGGTAAGCGGAGTCTCCGGTACGATTTGGGGCCGGCCCGGTGGCGTGGGTTCTCGATTGCGGTTGCGTGGTTGCTGTTGGTGGCCGCGGCGCGTGAGTATGTGGGCCGGTACGATTTGCTGCTGGAGCCGCATACGGTATTTCAGGGCGTCAACTACACCGATGCGCATGTGTCGATCACCGGGATGACGGTGGTGTGTTTGGCGTTGTTGCTGGGCGCGGCGATTGCTCTGGTCAATGCCTGGCGCGGGTCGCGCGGGAGCTGGCTGGCTGCCGCGATCCTGCCGGCGGCGGTGTGTTTCTTCGGCTTTTCTCTGGTGGGCTGGTATGTGGCCAACTTTGTGGTCAAGCCCAATGAACTGGTGCGCGAACAGCCTTATATTGCGCACAACATCGAGATGACTCGAAAGGCGTTTGGGCTGGATAGATTCGGACAGAAGGAGTTTCCCGCGGAGACGGCGGTTGGCGCGACCGATCCCGCGAACAATCAGCCTACGCTTCAGAATATTCGGCTGTGGGATTGGCGCGCGCTGCAGGACACGTTGCGGCAGATTCAGGAGATTCGCACGTACTACGATTTTCCCGATGTGGACATCGATCGTTACAGCATCGATGGGCAGATGCGCGAGGTGATGCTGGCGGCGCGCGAGTTGAATGTGGACAAGTTGCCGGAGAGCAGCCGCAACTGGATCAACGACAAGCTGATTTACACGCACGGTTATGGGCTTACGATGAATCCGGTGAATGGCTTCACGCCGGAGGGTTTGCCCACACTGATGTTGAGCAACATGCCGGTGCAAAGCACGGTGAAGGGGCTGGATATTACGCGCCCTGAGATTTACTTCGGCCAGATGACGAACGCCGATGTGTATGTGAAGACGCGCCAGCAGGAGTTCAACTACCCGCAGGGGCAGACCAATAGCCTCACCTCGTATGAAGGCACGGGCGGCATTGTGCTGGGCGGGTTTCTGCGCCGTGTGTTGATTGCGATCGATCGTGGCGATTTGGGTAAGCTGCCTTTCAGCGACGATGTGAATGCGGAGAGCCGTTTGCTGATGCGGCGCAATATTCGCGAGCGCATTGCAACGCTGGCGCCGTTTCTCAGCTTCGATGAAGACCCCTACATGGTGGTGGGCGAGGATGGCCGTTTGCGCTGGATTCTGGATGGTTTCACGACGTCCGATCACTATCCTTATGCGAGCCACTATCGGCTGTATGACGACCAGGTGAACTATATACGGAACAGCGTAAAGGTTGTTGTGGATGCTTACGACGGCACGACGACGTTTTATGTTTTCGATAACGGCGATCCGATTCTGGCTGCTTGGCGCGGGATATTTCCGACACTGTTCAAGGATGCTTCGGCGATGCCTGCCGGAATGCGCAAGCATGTGCGGTATCCCGAGATGCTGTTGAAGATGCAGGCGCAAGTGTATGGGCTTTATCACATGACCGATACCGAGGTCTTCTACAATCGCGAAGATCTTTGGACGGTGGCCACGGAAGTTGGACTGGGGGACGACGGTCAGCAGACGACGATTCCCATGCAGCCAAACTTTGTGTTGATGAAGCTGCCGGGCGAAAGCGGCGTCGAATTTGTGGAGATACTGCCGTTTACTCCGGCGAACCGCAACAATCTGATTGGATGGATTGCCGCGCGGAGCGATGGCGCGAATTATGGGACTTCGGTGGTCTACGACTTTCCCAAGACGCGGCTAGTGGACGGCCCCTTGCAGATTGAGGCGCGCATCGATCAGAATGCGCAGTTATCCGGGCAACTGACGCTGTGGAATCAGCAGGGTTCGCATGTCCGGCGCGGGAATCTGCTGGTGATTCCATGCGGCAAGGCGCTCTTGTACGCGGAGCCAATTTACTTGCAGGCGGATCGCAGTCCAATGCCGGAGCTTCGGCTGGTGGTGCTGGCGTTGCAGGACAAGCTGGCATATGGGACGACGTTCGAGGCTGCGCTGACTTCACTTTTCGGCGACGGTGGATCGTCGTTGACTGCGCCGGAGGCTGCGCAGAGTGTTGCAGCGGCAGGTGTGCAGGGGCCGGTAGTTGCGCAGCCTGTGGCGGATGAGCGTGGATTGATCTCCGAGGCTTCGCGGGACTTTGCCGACTACCAGCGATTGACGTCTCAGGGGAAGCTGGGCGAGGCCGGCCAGAAGCTGGATGCGTTGAAGCAGGCGCTAGACAAGCTGGACAATCTGGACAAGCTGAACAGCCTGAAGAAGCCGTAGACGTTCTGGATGCGGGAATCGGACCGATCGGAGAGCGCCCAGTCCCGCACAGGCTCAAGTTCCGGAATCTCCGGCTGGCTTGTTTGGCACGGCTGAAGTCGCGCCCCGTTTCAACGCAACAGCCTGGCTGCACAACGGGACTTTGCTGTCGTGATTCTTCCTCGAGCGGCCCTTCGATTCTTGAAAAATCGGAGGGCCCGATTTTTTTGTGCAAGATTCTTATGAGCCTGCGTTCTGAGGACAGGCGCGGGGATGGGTAGGTTGTTGCGGTCCTGCTGCGCACTTTCGTTGGGGCATCAGGAGACGCGTGATGAAGGCTTTCCTAAGGGTACCGGTCGCATTCCCGCTTTGGACTGTGGTTTTGACTCTCACTTTGCTGGCAATTCCACGCGCGGTGCGGGCGTGTCAAACGCCTGGAGACGAGGTTGCCGCGACTTATGAGGATGGAAAGCTGTCCTTGACGGTTCGCTATCATGCCCCGCATGCGGGCTCCGCGGAGTTAACGGTCGAGTTATTGGATCCGGAAGACAAGGTGCTGGGCCGCGCAGCGCGCCACTATGAGGTGAAGGCGGGCGACGGCGTGGCTGAGCATTCTATCCCGCTGCATGAAAAGCTGTCTGTCGATGACCTGGTTTGGGAGCGCGTACGCTATCGCTTTGCTTTCGAGGGTGAGAGTGATCCTGTGTTTGAAGGAACCAAGTCTGTTGCGCAGATATTGCGGCGGCCGGTGGTGCATGTTCTTGGACAGCGCTCTTATTTGGCGGGAGGCAAGGCTGCTATCCGGGTGATTGTTACGGACTCGCAGGATAAGGCGATTGTGGGGCGCGGATCGGTGCGGATTGAGTTGCCCAGGAGCGACCGAGCCTCTGAAGTGCTCTACAAGGGAGAGTTGAATCGGCGCGGCACGACCGAGGCTCAATTCAAGTTTCCGGAGGGCGTGGCGGGCAGTTATGCATTGCATTACGTTGTCGACACGCCTATCGGGTCTGCGGAGTCGACGCAGACGGTCATGCTTGAGGAGAAGGCTTCAATTCTGTTGACGACCGAGAAGCCGATCTATCAGCCCGGGCAGATCATTCATGTGCGCGCGCTGGCCTTGGATCGGGCCGATCATAAGTCGGCTAAAGTGCGCAAGCTGACGTTTGAGCTTGAGGATGCGAAGGGCAATAAGGTCTTCAAGAAGGCTACTGAGACGGATGGGTTTGGAATCGCCTCGGCGGAGTTTGGACTGGCGGATGAGGTGAATCTCGGAACTTATCATTTGCGCGCCCTGATGGGCGAGGGAAGCGCGGTCAATACTGCCGAGATTGCGTTGAGTGTGGAGCGCTACGTGCTGCCGAGGTTCAAAGTAGCGATCGATTTCGATGAGAAAGATCACAAGCCAAAGCGGGATTACCGGCCGGGGGATCATGTCACTGGGACGATCCATGCGAATTACTTTTTCGGTAAGCCGGTGGAGAATGCGGAGGTCTCTATCAAGGCTTCCAGCATGGATGTGAGCGTGGTGGAGGCAGCCAAGGCTGAGGGCAAGACGGACAAGGATGGGAGGTATCGTTTCGATCTGAAGCTGCCGGAGTACTTTGCCGGTAAGCCGCTGAACCAGGGAGCCGCGCAGGTGTTGTTGGAGGCGACCGCGAAAGATTCGACTGAGCATAGTGAGACGCGCGGGGAGCCTATTACCGTGAGCCAGTCGCCGCTGCTGATTGTTGCGATTCCAGAGGGCGGCTTGTTGATTCCGAAGCTGGACAATGAGGTCTTTGTGTTGACTTCGTATCCGGATGGAACGCCGGCCAGGACCCAGTTGAAGGTGCACTTCGATATGTCTGCCGAGCAGCAGTTGACGACGGATGCGGGTGGTGTAGCGATTGTGCGCACGCGAGCGATGGGCGGGTATGACACCCTGCATGTGGAGGCAATGGATGAGCGCGGCAATCATGCATCGGGCGCCATCAAGCTGGAGGCTAAGAGCGGCGAGGACCAGATACTGCTGCGCACGGAACGAGCCGTCTATCGAGCCGGTGAGCGCATGCACGCGGAGGTGTTTTCGACCAGGCAGCGCGGGACGGCTTATGTGGATGTAGTCAAGGATGGGCAGACGATTCTTACCAGCGATGTGGACATTGAAGGCGGTCGCGCGGAGTTGTCGATTCCTGTGACGGCGGAGATGGCGGGGACTCTGGATATGAACGCGTATCTCTTTGGACGCGATGCGCGGCCGGTGGGCGACCATCGGTTGATCTTCGTAGAGCCCGCGGATGACTTGAAGATTGAGGCGGTTGCCGATGCGGCGACGTACAAGCCTGGGGCTGAGGCGAAGGTGCATTTCCGGGTGACAAATGCGCGTGGCGAAGGTGTGCGCGCGGCGCTGGGTGTGCAGGTGGTGGACGAGGCGGTGTTTGCGCTGGCGGAGAAGCAGCCGGGGTTTGCGAAGGTCTTCTTTTATCTCGAACAGGAGGCGATGAAGCCGCGCTATGAGATTCATTCGATCTCGATCAACGAGGTGGTTGCGCCGATGACCTTTGGAGCGGCGGAGCAACAGGGACAGCAGGATCGAGCTGCGCGAGCCTTGTTTGCCGCGACGGAGATGACCGACACCAACAGCATGCAGACGGACTTTGGCGCGGAGGTGCCGAGGGTGAAGTACGCAGCGTATCAGGATCGCTATCACCAGGCGTTTCTGTCGCAGTTGCGGCGTATTGCGGCACAGTTGAGCGCTGCGTATGCGCGCAAGCCTGCGGGCTTCGATCCGATGCGCGAGTTTGAGCGCCTGGCCGGAGATACGAGTCGCGATGCGTGGGGGACGCCCTTGCAGATGCAACCGGCGGCCTGGTCGCGCAACGGCTTGCGGTATTACCGCGTTGAGAGTGCGGGGGCGGATCAGCAGTTCTATTCAGGCGACGATCTGTTTGCGTATATCGAGGTGCATACGGGTGTCTTTGTGACAACGCGCGGCGCATCGGGGACGGTGAGGATTGAGCACGATCGTGGGCCTATGAATGGGCTGGCAAATGTGACTGGGACCGTGAGCGATACGAGCGGCGCGGTCATTCCCGGCGCACGTGTGGAGTTGACTTCGGTGGCCGACGGCAAGGTGCGCAATGCTGTCGCCGACGATGCAGGGCGGTTCAGTTTGAGTGCGATTCCAGAGGGTAAGTACAAGCTGCGAATCTCGGCTCTGGGCTTTGAAGCGGCGACCGAAGAGCTGGAGGTGAGGGCGCAGGATCTGGCGATGGTGGAGCAGAAGTTGAACCTTGGCTCTGTCTCGCAAACTGTGACGGTGGCGGAGGGACCAGTGCCGTCTCCGCCAGTGCGGCAACCAGCGAGGGGTGCGATGGGCGGGATAGCATTTGGCGCCGGCAGGGCTTATGAGGCGGCCCGGCCGCTGGCCAAGATGCCGCCGGCCGCGGAATCTGTGACGATCGACACAATGTCCATGCAGCAGTTGGATGTGACCGGCAGAAACATGAATGCTCCATTGGATGAGGCAGACAAGAAGGCTGCGCCGACGCACATTCGGTCGTATTTCCCGGAGGCGCTTTATATCAATCCGGAGATTATTACGGATGGCAACGGTGAGGCGAATATCACCATACCGATTGCCGACTCGATTACCACGTGGCGTATGGCGATGCTGGCTTCGACGGAGAATGGTGCGTTGGGTACCGGGGACTCAACGCTCAAGGTCTTTCAGGATTTCTTTGTCGATCTGGATCTGCCGGTGACGCTGACGCAGGGAGATCGGGTTTCGATTCCGGTGGCTGTCTACAACTACTCGGACGCGAAAGGGGAAGTTAGTCTGAAGTTAGAGGCGGACGATTGGTATTCGCTGGTGAACGACTCGGCGGATAAGTCGCTTTCGGTTGAGCCGGGGCGTCCGGGAGGGTCGCAGTTCACACTGGAGGCGAAGAGGATTGGGAAGTTCAAGCTGACGCTTTCCGCGCGCATGGAGGGCGGAGCGAAACGTGAGGACATTGTGGTGCGGGAGATTGAGGTGGTGCCGAATGGGCGGGAGGAGAGCGTGGTTTTCAACGGTCATCTCGACTCCTCCGTTTCGCATGCATTGAAATTTCCGGCTAATTCGATTCCTGAGGCGAGCAAGATCTTTGTGCGGCTGTACCCAGGGCCATTGAGTCAGGTGATCGAGGGTATGGATAGCATTCTGCGCATGCCGGGCGGGTGCTTTGAGCAGACTTCTTCGAGCACCTATCCGAACGTGCTGGCGCTCGATTATATGAAGCGGACGAAGAAGCTGACGCCGGAGGTGCATGCCAAGGCGGAGGGGTATATTGCCAATGGTTACCAACGGCTGCTGACATTCGAGGTGCCGGGTGGTGGGTTCTCGTGGTTTGGGAATGCTCCGGCGAACAAGATCCTGACGGCGTATGGATTGATGGAGTTCAACGATATGTCCAAGGTTTACGACGTCGACCCTAAGGTGATTGAGCGGACGCAGCAATGGCTGGCCGATCAGCAACAGGCGGATGGGAGTTGGCAGCCGGATACGCAATTTATCAATGAGGGCGCGACGAATCGGTTCAATTCCGATGTATTGCGGATCACGGCGTATCTGGCGTGGTCGCTTTTGAATACGGGTTACAAAGGGCCGGCGGTGGAGAAGGCGAAGCAGTATGTCACTGGGCATATGAGCGGCAAGGCGGATGCCTATACGCTGGCCGTGATTGCGAACTTTGCCGTGGAGTATGCGAGGGATCGCGACTTTACGCGGCTGGCGATGCAATTGCTTCTCGACGCCAGGACGGAGACGGGCGATTTTGTTTCCTGGAATGCGGAAGAAACGGGCGTGTATTCCCGCGGCGAGAGCGCTGCGATTGAAACCACGGGTTTGGCGGCGCAGGCGCTGCTGCAATGGGGACAGGGTGGTGGAACGGTGCGCAAGGCGCTGCACTACATCAGTTCGAAGAAGGATGCAACGGGGGCCTGGGGCTCGACGCAGGCGACGATCATGGCGCTGCGAGCGTTATTGACGGCTTCGGAGATTGGGAGTTCCGATGTGAAGGGAACGGTCGAGGTTTTGCTGAATGGGAAGACGGTGGAGCGGCTGGAGTTAACAGAGGAGAACAACGATCTGTTGCACCAGTATGTGATGAAGGATGTGAAGGCTTCGGAGGCGAATTCGGTGCAAATTTGTTTCAGTGGGACGGGAGGGCTCGCTTATCAGGTGGCAGGGAGCTATTTTGTGCCGTGGGAGGCGAAGCCGGCGCAGGAGGCGCTTTCGATCGACGTGGCTTATGACCGGACAAAGCTGGCGCAGAACGATATTGCGACGGCTACGGCGACGGTGAAAAGCAATCTGGATGGGACGGCGAAGATGGTGATGGTGGATTTAGGGATTCCGCCCGGATTTGATTTGATGAGCGAGGATCTGCAGGATTTTCAGGAGAAGTCGGCGGGTAAGGCGACCGGACGGCTGGAAAAGTTCAGCATGACGGCGACGCAGGCGATTCTCTACTTCAATGGGCTGGGGCCGCGCGAGACGATCGAGTTGAAGTTCCGGCTGCGGGCGAAGTATCCGATTCGGGCGAAGACGTTTGAGTCGCGGGTATATGAGTATTACGATCCGGCGGTGACGGCGTCGGCGCGGCCGGTGCAGTTGGAGGTTGGCGCGCGGTAGGGCTTCGAGGAGGCGCCGAATCGATTGGCATTCGGCGCTGGGATCGGTGAAAAGCGAATCCTTCACTTCCTTCAGGATGACAGGACTTGTTTTGTGGGCGGAAAGTTGCTGAAAAGGGTAGTTTTCGGCGATACTTAGGTGTTGCGTTCTGCGCGTTGGCCTGCTCTACCTCGATTTGGGCCTGATTCTGCCGCGAAGTCTGGCGGAAAGCGCGCGTTCCCAAGCCCATTCGTATTTTGTCAGGATTGAAAGGAAATGTATCGCCGTGGTCATGATTCGTTTGGCGCGCGTTGGCGCCACCAAGAAGCCGTATTACCGTGTTGTCGTCATTGAGAAGGATCGCGCTCGCAATGGGCGTTCGATTGAAGTTGTGGGCACATACAATCCCCGCACCAACCCGGCGACGGTGAACCTGGTGCACGAGCGGATCCAATATTGGATCGGCGTGGGCGCCCAGATGTCGGATCGCGTGGCCAAGCTGGTGGCGAAGTTCCCGGCGACGGCTCCCGCGGAAGTGGCTGCCGCTTAAGTTTCTCTCGGAAATCCTGCTTCTCCTCAACAAATGCGAGCGATTCCCGCCGGCAAGGCTAAATTGCTGACGGGGATGCGGGCGGACTGATAGTATTTTCGCCATAGACAAAGCTTGTGTTTGAGATGGGTAACTGTTTCAAGTGAAGTTTTTCGCTTGGAATCTCCGGCAGCTTTGGGGATGGAGTACGTGCATGACCCAATTGGATATGCTCGCAGTGGATGAGTTGGTGCGGGAAATCGCGAAGGCGCTGGTGGATGAGCCGGATGCGGTGCAGGTTGAAACCGTGGCCCGCGAAGAGAACACCGTACTGCGGTTGCGCGTTGCACCGCAGGATGTAGGCAAAGTGATCGGCAAACAGGGGCGTACGGCGCGGTCGGTGCGTACGATTCTGGGCGCGGTGAGCATGAAGGTACATCACCGCTATACGCTCGATATTTTGGAAGAAGACGAAGAGGACTAGCCTCCCAAGCCTGGTTTTCTTGGGTCTGGCTGCGGAGTTTCAACTCCGGCAGGCCAGGGCGGAGATTGCGATGGAATCCGAACGGCAGTGGGTGTGGCTGGCGCGGATCCGCAAGGCGCAGGGCCGCAAGGGCGAAGTTCTGGCCGAGATCCTAACCGATTTTCCTGAAAAATTTGCGGAGCGCAAACGGGTCTGGCTGCTGACTTCGGCTGGTCAGGCAGGCGAGCTGGCGCGTGAAGTCGAACTGCGTTCGCATTGGCTAAATAAGAGCCAAGCGGGCGGGGTGGTGCTGCATTTTTCCGGAGTGGATTCGATCAACGACGCGGAGGCGCTGCGCGGGCTGGTGGTGGCGATTCCGCGTGCGGACCGGGCGCCGTTGGGCGAGGATGAAGTGTACGTCGGCGACCTCATTGGTTGCTCGCTGGTGGATGTGGCTGCGCAGCCGGAGCGCACGGTCGGCGTGATTGAGGATGTGGATCGCGAGGCTGGGCCCGTGGCGCTGCTAGTGGTGATGGGCACGGGCAATGAGGAAATTCTGGTGCCGTTTGCCAAAGCGTATTTACGCAGAATCGATCTGGAGGCCAAGCGGGTTGAGATGGCATTGCCTGAGGGGCTGGTCGATATTCAGCTTGGGGCGCAGCCGGAATGACGATGCGATTTGAGATTCTGACGATCTTCCCTGAGATTTTTCGCGGCTTCTTCGACTTTGGCGTGGTGAGCCGCGCGCAAAAGAAGGGGCTGGTGGAGATTGCTGTGCGCGATCTCCGGGAGTTTACGCATGACCGGCATCGGACTGTGGATGACCGGCCCTTTGGCGGCGGCGAGGGGATGGTTTTGAAGGCGGAGCCGCTGGCTGAGGCGCTTGCGTCGATGGGGATTTCTCCGGTTGCGGAGCGCGGAACGGATCCGCGGGAATCGGTCGTTTTGCTCTCGGCGCAGGGACGGCCCTTTACACAGGCTGTGGCGCGGGAGCTGGCTGCGCTCGACCGGGTGGTGCTGATTTGCGGGCGGTATGAGGGCGTGGATGAGCGCGTGAATGCGCTCTATTGCGACCGCGAGATTTCGATCGGCGACTATGTATTGAGCGGCGGGGAACTGGCGGCCGCGGTGATGTTGGATGCGACGATGCGGCTGTTGCCAGGAGTGCTGGGCAATGAGGCTTCCAGCGAATTTGAGAGCTTTGGTGCGGGGGACGGGGCGATTGCTACGGATGTCGAGGGGGTTCCGCGGTCGCAGCATGGGGCGGGGGGGCTGCTCGATTATCCGCACTACACGCGGCCGGCGGAGTTTCGCGGGATGAGCGTGCCGGAGGTGCTGCTCGGCGGAGATCACGCAGCTGTTCGCAAGTGGCGGCGGGAGCAGCAGTTGCGGAAGACCCTATCCAACCGTCCCGACCTGATCGAGGCTGCCGAGCGTGCTGGGACGCTGTCGAAAGAGGACCGGCGCGTATTGGAGAGGATTCGCGGCG
>Ga0116231_10012320_pt1 | contig 12642 bp, 11 predicted proteins | sample S1TSphgellanicum_2_FD_89695 | JGI IMG/M metagenome (GOLD analysis project Ga0116231, IMG submission 89695) | Host-associated microbial communities from peat moss isolated from Minnesota, USA - S1T2_Fd - Sphagnum magellanicum MG | ecosystem: Host-associated > Plants > Peat moss > Unclassified... | reverse complement strand
GTGGATGAAATGGGTGCTAGCACAAAAGTTCAACACTGCTTGACCCTTGTACAGAAGCAATTCTCTTCTTGCAGGGATTCAACAGTCTCCATGCTTGAAAAGACCTTGTCTCCAGGTTCTCCTGACAACCTGTTCCAATCAAAGACACCTGGAATGGCAGTAACTGTCAGACCAAGAACTCTGTAAGACCCTTTAGAAAAGCAATTGCAGCCAGTGTTAAGTAGAAACATACTTGCACACCGCAATTTTGTTGCAATCTCCCTCCCCACAAACACAATGCATCTCATATCCTTCACATCCCTGCACTCACTAACCCATCCAAAATCTTATGAGCTCAATAACAGAACATTCTCTGCTGGATTTCCAGACTATGAAGGGACCTGAAAAGGTAAAAATGCAGGAAAAACCTTGGCTGTCCTGAGGTTCCTTGAACATTGTACAGCAGTCACTCAACATATCTGTGAGATTGCAGAGAAATCTCCCCCAACAACACCTCAAAGTTGACAAATGAGTGCAGTCTTAACCTTGTGCAAGGTGTGCACAAAAGTGTCAGACCATCACCTTCATCATGAACTGCTAGTGACAAGTTGCCATGAATGATTGATTACCCACTGACTTCATCAGCTCCTCAAAGTGGGTGTAGCTAAGAAAATAGTAACCCAACCAAAATTTGGGAAAAACATTGCACAAATTCTGTGTTTCTGTTGCTTTTGCAGAAATGACAGAAAGCCTCAGTTATGATGCTGGCTAGCACTGAAGAGACAGCTAATTGGAAACTCAATAGCATCTGCATTCAAGGTGCAACAGTGGTCCACATTGTTCTGTGACTTCCATGAAAAAATACATAGAATGAGCAACAAAAAGAGATTCAGTACTACTAGAATCTGCACTTGAAAAAAGAAAGTTTGCAGGTTGTAAAATTTCTTCTGGATTCTTCAATTTTACCTGTTTTGCATGAGGATATGGATTGCCTGTACTTTCTTGGAAGAGAGGAATAACTTTCTCTCCTCATCTATTTCTGCATAACCCATGCAATCATGAAAAAACAGTTGACTTTAAAGCAACAGAGTAAGCTTACAAATGCTACCAAAGGATTTGGTTTTAACCAAATTTAGTTTCTGCAAGATTGGAGTTCACAAAGTCTGTTTTGTGACAAACCCCCCACAAAAAAACCTAAAAAAAAGAAAATGTAACCAAATTGTTTGCTTTACAGTGTGCACAGATGTGTGAAATGCCCTAAACCTAACTTATCGATTATAGAACAATCTGGGTGACAGTTTCATCATCACCAAATATTCAATGCTCCTTTGGACACAGGCTGGAGCTAAATCTAACATCCAGCAGACCATAGGGATGGGAGCATTAAGTGTCCCACATTCTTGTCTGGATTGCTCAATGCAGCCAGTAATTGAAGAATGCCACTCAAACCCTCTCTGGTGCACTGCAATATTGTGTTCTAGGATACACAATTGGGCACTCGTGCATGGACTGCACTCATACCTCCAAGCATATCAAACTACACCTAGAAAAGAATCAACTTCTTTGCTTTTGTCCTGCACATCTAGTCACAATCTCTTCCTTGCAATTCCACACTTTGGATACCTAGATCTCCTTTACAGGATACAGTCTTCCAACAAAAATTTACAGAAACATGCCCTTGAAGAAGGGCTCAAACTCTTTATCCTTGCACTCAGTTTCTTGCATTCTTCCACCATCAGATCCTCCCTCTTGAGACTTTGTCTTCCTGAAGCGTCTGACTCCTTCCAGATCCTCACTTACATCAGAGCTGTCTTTCTCCTCTGGGTCACTGGACTCTTCCCCTGATTCCTCATCACTCCTCTCCTCCCTGCTGATCCTTTCCCTACTTTTGTTTCTACTCTTCTTCCTGCTTTTGTCTAGTGCCCTTTTTCTCTTGCTCATTTTTGCATCTCGTCGTAATTTGCGCTCCAGCTCCTTCTCTTTCCTGTAGTTGAGCTTGAAAGAACACTTAGGGCAAACACGCAGCTTCACGAGAGCTTGCTTACTCTCCCCTGCCTCTGTGTATGAAAAATTCACCTCATAACTCCTGAGACCCTCTTTTCTAGCACACTTTTTGTTTGCGCACTCAAATTGCCCTTTCCCACTGATGACTTCCTTCTCTGTTCTCCATCTCATTCCAATCCTGCTCTCTTTGTATCGAGACATATCTGCTATACAATACTCCTTGAAGAGCTTTTCGTGGTACCGTTTGGCCAGCCGCTGCTCCCAAGATCTCTCAGCATCATCTTCCTCGGTTCGAATGAACCTGTAAGTCTCTCTGAGTGTGTCATTGTCAGTTTTCAAGGGAAGTTTCTGACCTGCAGATGAAGCAGCACTTGCACCATAATAATACTGTTGATACTCCTTAATGAAATGCTTATGTCTCTCATATGCATTCAGTCCCAGCAGCTTGTCTGCGTATTGCTGACGACGATGCTCCCTTGAGAATACTTCATTCCTTAAGGCAGTAAAGGATGCCATATCTCCAACTCTTTCTCAGAGGACCTCTTTCGTCTCAGAGCGTTGCTAGCCACATCGTACTCTTACGCTACCATTACTGCAACAAACAACAACAAAACAGTTTTGAGAATCTGATCCGATGTTCAGTCGAAGGAATCGACATCAGAAGGTGTCAATCCCTTGCTTCTTCCACACAGACTAATACACATCCTCTCTCAAAGAACAAGAACGTGCACAAAAGCGACGGTTTCTGCCACCTCTCTAAACAGCCAGTGCGTGCAAAATTCTCGAGCGCATCCAATATTACAATCATCGTAATAGACACAAACAACCAAAACGACCTCGGGCGGGTTCTCCTTGTTAAACCGAAACTACTGATTCCAGAAGACAGTTGCAAAGAATATCACATCACAGAAACCGAGATCTACGACACAGTGGGGTGGCGGAGAACTACATCAAAGAGAGGGGGAAAAAAAAATCCACAGAGAAAATCTCCATACAACCTGAAAGCAGGAACTTCTTCTTCCTCCTCGTCCTCCTCTTGCAAGTTAAGAAGAAGCACGGACAAGACACTTATATGCACAGTTTCGTGCCATAAACAGAAGCTTAGCAGCCGATAATTACCTCAAAAGAACGGAAATCTCGTCGCCGAATGAGAATCCGCGTCAAAGGACTTGCAACGCACGAGAGAAGGAAGATGCAGGCGGTCGAAGCTTCGGTCGGAAACAGCGATGGCGGTGTCCGGCTTGGCCCAGGCGCTTCTTCGCTTGCGCTTACTCGAGACCAACTAACCATCACAATTAGTAAGTCACTAAATTGACCTAATTTACTAACCAAGTTGTTTATCACATTTTAGTAAGATACAATTCATACATGTCTCATTTTCAAGCCTAACTACCTCATTCCTTTTCTAATAATTATCTTTTTTCTTATTTAAATTTTCTAATAAATAGATATGAAAAAATAAATTAACAATTTGCCTTATCATTGTTGATAATAATTATATTTATTTAAATTAAATTAAGTTTGAGATTGACATAAATAAATAATGATAAACTATTGGAAACCGTACATGGGAAAATAAGAAGAAAGAAAAAAAAATTGGTAGATCCTCATCCCTAGTGTGTGTGAAGCAACATGGAGCCCTAAGTTTAATAATAATTAAGTTTCAAAACTAAATCCAACCCAATTGTTTTTTAACCAAAAAATAAATAAAAATTAATTAATTAATTAAAAATGTCACTTATGTTTCTTTTGTATTTTTCATGGTTTTATTATTCTCCTCTTTTTTTCTTGACAATGGCAATGTTTCCTTGAAAGGACCATTCCTAATTTATTATTTCATTTTATTTTTATTTTTATTTTTTTGGCAATGGGTGATGTTTCTTTGAGAGGACTCTTTTGTGAGCTTTTCATCTCTTCTTTGTTGTAGAACTCCAAATTGTTGTGATTGTGGTTTGATGTTTTTTTTATGTTTTCACTTTGTTATGGAGCTCCAAATTGTCGTGTTATGTGACCATGATACTAAGGCTTGATGGGTTTAGGGTTTAGGGTAGACACAAAGCTTTTGCACTTGTGCAATGTTCCTACAATTTCATATAGTATTAGGTCAAATTTTGATTATTTAGTAAATTTTGTTTTTGATGAACATAAAGAAATTTTTTTGTGCTTTTAAAAAAAAAAATCTTCAAAATGTTTCAATGTGCCATACTTGTAGCAAATCTATACATTTTAGTTTGTGTTGTTTTTGTATTGTAGGTAATTCTTCAACATTTTAGTAGAATATAATAATGTGGGAAATTTCTTTTTATTATTTTAATTTTTGAGATTGTTTTGTATTTTTCCCTTTTTAAGTAAGAGGTGTTTGATGGATTGTGGAATTTTTTTTGGGAAGAAGTTTGAAGTGAATCAAGTTTTGTTTTATGAGTGGTGTGCATATATCAAACATTTTTTTAGCATATCCACAAATTTTGGTGATTTTCATGCAACAATGGTCCCAATGTTATTAATTTTGTAGAACAAGTGTAAAAATGTTTCTAGCGAACCTTTTTTGAAAATACATTTTTCAACATTTTCTTACAATGGGAGCCTTCAATCAAATAATGAGACAATTTGATGAATTTTTGTCTTGTGGTTGCAATGGATCTTGACCTACAAATTCTTTGGCAATGTGATTTTCTTAAGATTAATTTTGCAAGTTTGGGGTGAAAATTGTTCAATGATTAACCTTGATTTTCAAATGATATATTGTATCATAGAATAATTTGCATATTGTTGAACAATTTTCAATTGTTAAATTATTTTCTACTCATTACGACGAACCCATTTTCTCTATCTGAATTAGAAAATGTTAATTATGACCTTTTCCTCAACAATGTTTTTTACATTAATTAATTAGTTCAACTATTTTCAAATTTCTAAAAATGTTGCCATTCAACGAAATCTTTTCCTTTGATTTACATGTTTTAAAACTTTATGAGGCTAATATTAACACCAAAATTATATTGCCATATATAATTTGACAAGGTGAAAACCTCTATTCTAAAAAATTACATTTCTTAAAATTAAAAGTTGTCAAAATTGACAGAATGTGTTTCTACATCTTTTTTTAATATTTTAACAAATTTTCATGTTGGCTGATCATAGTTTGAAAATCCAAAGGAGTCCATATTTATAAATTTTAATGTTTAATCTCTTTTTAGAGAAATTTTTTTTAAAAAAAATCTCAGGATTATGTGTAGTTGAAAATTGTCACATTTCTTTAAATTAATTTTTGTTAATTTCAACCTTCTTATAAGAAGCAAAATTTTACAAAAGTTTTTGGTTACCATAGGTTATGACCAATCAATTTTTGTTTTGGTGGATTTTGGAAATTTGTAGATCTAAAACATCCGATATCAATGTACAAAGAAATTTTTATGAAAAAAAATCCTCTAAATTTGCTAGATTAGGCTAGTGAATTGTTTTTTTTTGGCAAAATGTATTCATTGGATTCCAATATGTAGTAGCTCCAACAATATATGGAAGGATGCTTAAAGTTTATTATTTAAATTTTCATTTATGTCAAAATTTGGCTAAATCTTCTTGTGGACAATTGTCATTTCAATCACAAGATTGAAAAAATAAAAATAAAATAAAATAGAAACCTATGACATGGTGCTCATTATGAGTTTTCTTGCACTTGGGTGACTTAAAAATCAACTACCAACAATTGCATACTATACACATCAGCATTTTTTATTTTTGGCAAAATTTTGCCACTCAATGACAACAACAAAATCCAATGCTGCTCATACAAAAGATTTTTGTTAAAAAAAAAGTGGCAAACTTGCCAAATTCCAAGGAATTTTTTTCCCCCAAAAACCACCATCTTTTGACAATAGGTTCTAATACATCACGAAAAATATAGAATTCTTAATTTTTTCCACTTTCCTCTCTCACGTGTAGCCAAAATGTGGCTAATTCCTCTTGTGGATGATTATCAGTGTGGCATTCAATGTTTGTTTGAAAAAATCAAATAACTAGCCATAAAATGGCTATTTCATTGCCAGTGATTTTCACAAAAACCGTGGGTGGGTTTTGAAATAATTGAGACCAACAATTCTTTGATTTTGATTTTGATTTTTTTCAAAGAATTGAAATCCATGGTTTTTAATTACGAAATAATTTAAAAAATGGAACCAACAATTTGTTAGAAATTCAAAGAACCACACAACACTAGTAAAAATAGTCCCCAACAATAACATTTTCATACTCTAATGGTGTTTGTCAAGTCATTACTAGGCTAACCCCTCTAGAACACATTTTAACTAACACCAACAATTTAATGGGTCCTAAACCCTAAACCCTAAACCATCTGCCTTCCAAATTGTACCCACCAATATAAGATTCTATCCATATTGGTGGTTGTTTAAAGTGGGGTTCATTCTCGAAAACTACCAATTCTTTGAACTTTCAAAGCTTCATAACTGGAACAAGCAATTTTTGAAATTCCAACACTTGACTAGTAGGGCAATTTGTTCCTGTATATATGCATAAGATGAAATGATTTTTAAAGGGTCATTGAAAAGATTGACTACTTTTGATTGGCCTAGTAATGGCATTTAAATAGTTTATAATTTTATATTGTTTATTGTACATAACACCCAAAGATAGGGGGGGAAAATTTTAGAATCACTAACGCCTACTTAATAAAACCCTAATTCATGTCATGAACTAACGGTTTAAAAAATCCTACTCACTCTAAAGTTAACCTACCACTTACAACTAAAGTGTTTACACCTAGAGATTATTTATCTCTAGTCAACTTTGTGTTGCCAACATGACCGCTTGAGGAAAATGTAACTTCGTGGCAAATTGATGATTGCATCGTTTGCTCTGAGCTCAAGAACAACAAGATTCTTGTAGTTGTTCATTACAAGCTTCTTGCACTTGTCTATAACAAGCTTCTTTCATTTGTCTATTTTTTTCATTTTCATTCCAATGCATAATGAAGTTTAGTTTTACAATGTTGTCAACTTACAACTTTCACATTTTTGTTTCTTCTTGTAACATTGTCAAGATGAAACTTCCTAGCATGGCAATGTTTGTGTTTTTCTTGCAATAATGTCATCTATCAAATCTTAAATGCATTTGATACTTCAATTTTCGTGACAATTGTCTTTTGTACTTTTGGCAAAAAAGAACAAAGATGTAGATAATGGCTTCACGATGCTCCAATGTTTAAGTAAGTTCACAATACACTTTCAAAACTCCATTGTTGAATTTCCTTTTTCCATTCTTCTTTTTAGCTGATTTTTTTTTCTTGATATTTACATGGTCCTCTTGAATTCTTTAAGGTTTAAGTCTTTTGCATTTTGTTAAATTTTTTGTGACAGTTGCGAAGATTTTGTTTAATGTTCTAATTCCAAAGAAGATGAAACAAGTTCCAATTTTTTAAAGATTCATTTATAGTCCTTCATTTTTAGGTTTTCTTTTTCAATTTTGTTGTTCCCTTTTTTTGTAATGATCATGGACTCTGATCTCATTAATGGGATCTTGATAAAGGTTATTGTTTGTTGATTAGTGTGTTAAAGATGTTAGGAAACACATTAGATTTTCCACCTTTCCATGTATTTTCAAACATTGTAGTTATGAATAAGTTATAATTTTATTTGTTACAATTTGCCATTTTAGATTAAGGTTTGTTAGTGAAAAGTTTTGATATTGGGTCAAGCTCAAGAATATGACATGATTTTATGTATTCTTGGTAATCAAATATGATGATCAACAATGGTTTCAAATTTTAAGATGATAGAATGTACTCTCTTTGAAATAGCCAACCGATTGAAACCTTGATTCATAAGCAAAACACAAGGTATAAACTTATTATTCCCATTGAAATTCATATTACATGTGTAATGTACAAAATAACATAAGGTTGTAATCTTAATTTGTAATGAATTTTTTGCCATATGAAGATTTATTATTTTATTTGTTGTGAGATAATTCATTCAAGTAATCACAATCATTTTCAAAAAGATGATATCTTAGTTTTTTAACAATAAATTGGAGGAGGCCATGAATCATGATTAGATTCAAAAAGCCATGTGGGCTCCCAAGTATTGATGGTGTTTTGAATGGTACACACTTCCCCATTGTTAGACCTATTGGCCAATCTTGTGAAGACTATTATTATCACTAGAATGTGGGTTACACAATTGTTTGTCAAGCTATTGTGAATCACAAGAAAGAATTCAAAAATATTTTGTGCAGTTTCCTAGATTTATAAATGATTTTTGCATGCTTTGCATATTTGTTTTGTATGTGGGGTGTTTAGCTTAGAATGGGGATGCCTAGATGGAATTGCACCTTATTTGTTAGTAGACAAGGGTTGTCCCTTGCTTGATTGGGTGGCAACCCTTCACAACCAAGGGTGCAAATTATTGCTCAACATAAAACACAAGAAAGGGAGGGTTGTAATGGAAAATGCATTTTTCATTTAAAAATAGGTTTTCCATGAGCTCCATCACAAAAAAAATATTTGCATGTCCTTATTGTTTTAGATCTAGTTACCTATTGTTGCATTTTACACAACATGTTATTCAAACACGAAAAAATAAATGTCCAAAATATTTTGGACTATTTTGAATTTGAGACCACTATTCAAGAGCTTGTAATAGCCTAACAAATTTTACACAGAAAGATATCAAGGTTAGTGATGCATGAACATGATGGTGAATTAGGGACTATCATTGATGGGCAAAAAACACATGGAGCACATTGACATACTCAACTTGAATTCTATTTTGGATGACAACAAAATATGTTTTGAAATGTGTCAGTTCAAAACTTTAATATTTAATTGAAAATGGACATTGGAAATGTAGTTTGAATTAGAGTTTTCATGAAAGTGTCTATTATGTAATGTTGTTAATGAAAAAATTGCACAATTCACATATGGAAACAAGTGTAGTAGAAATCAAATACCATCCTTATTGATGTTTGAGTTGGATATCAATTCAAACTCCTAGGTGGAGTCAAAAATTAAGTCAACCTTCTTATTGTTGAGTTATTAATGTTGTCATTCATTTGAAAACATTAATTGTAACTAGATTTTTTGAAGAATTTTCTTTGGCATCAAACATCCTCCCCATAACTTGTGTGAGTTTAGAAATGACATCCATTAACCTTTTTCTTTGAAGTACTCAAATTGTTTTACATCTTTAATTTTGTAAAAATCAAATTGTTGATTATAAAATTCTCATTGTATTTTTGCTATGTGTTTTTCAATTGACATTACGAGCATTTTGTTCCCCATGTCCACAACATCAACCATAACATTGTTTGTGGAAAACAATTTCTATTTGATAGCAATGTTGCTATGTCTTGTTTTGCCAATTAGAGGAGTTTGATTCCTTTCCAAGGGTTACATCTTCATTGACAACTTCATTCAATGAATCTTAAAAAGTATTTAGGTTTATGTGATTCTCTCAAGAACCATTGGAGGTGTTTGTTCACCATGTAACATAATTGTTGGTGTTCAAATTTTCAAAATTTGTGAAGGGGGTGTGGACTATAATGTCATGTTGTTTCTTGTAAATGCAAAAGGTAATGAAGATGGAAGATTACGCATTTTTTTGCATTATTAGTTTGATGAGGAAATGTGCAATCCATACCTTGTTCTACATATTCCTTTGAAATATTGGAATTATTTGAATTGTATTTTGATTACAACCATCCTCTGAATTTGGTCATGGAATGAAACTTAGAGAGACATGAACACCATCATCTAGAGTCAATGTGTCACACATGTGAGAAGGTTTTAGCATGGGTCACCCACCCATGAAGGAATCAATCAATTGTACATGTGTTTTTGTTACAATGTTGAGGAAAATTTACTGTTACTTTTTCTTAAGGTGTTAAATCCCATTTTTTTATGTTATGGCTAGTTCCCACCATGTAATCAAACACACATTTGAAATATCCATAGAATGCACCCCATTTATGCTTGCAAGCTATGTTTTTCCTTGGCAAAGGAAAATAACGGTTTAAATCCACAATTGTAACAATATTCCCTCACATAGATGTGGTAGATTCAAATTGATCATGTGGGTTTAGATTGTACATATTCTTTGCACTTTGTTTGTATCAAGGCCATCACGTCAAAGAATTCCCAATTGCTTTGGTAGGGTTGTTTGCTTTATATGAAATCATTAGTTGAATATAAACTCATTTTTTTGGTTTAGTTTTTTTTTTCTTTTTAAATTTGATAAATGCCACTTGCTTTCTATGGTCTTTGATTGTTTGGTGTGATTGCAACATATTTGTATTCTTGTACACTAATCAAATAAAATTTGTATTTAAATGCATGAAACAAAATTGCAATTGAAGTTGAAGACAATTACTCATTGAGTTATTTGTGGTATTGGTTAGAATCAAATTCATCAACCACGTTGTCATCATTTTTTGTGGTGCCATTTTGCATGTTTTGAAAGCAATGACAACTCATGAAAGTCCTTGAAGTTCGATGTTATGCAATGTTGTGTAAAGCTTGATGTTGTGCACAATGCTCTATGCACAAGGTATTGAACAATGGAACGTAAGCAGGAACATAAGTAGGAGTGTGTGCACAATGAACGTTTTCATAATTTCAAATTATTTAATTATTTTTTTTGGGTGTGTAAGTTACCACACATTTTTACAAGGGAATGTTAATTTAAAATTCAATGTTAATGCAACTCTAACATTTAACACTATTGTCACATGTACATGCCATGTCATCATTTGGTGATAAAGTAGGGCTATGTGTGGATGCACTATATCTTGCATTTTTTTCTAACATTTGCTTATCAATGTGTTATATGTAAGTATGTATGTACTATTAATTTTTCATGTTTATGAATGGTGATGGAGAGATAATTAACATTGTTGGATGTCATACATTGATAAATGATGATGTGAGTAAAAGATGGCTTTAGAGCAACCCCATTGATGCCTTGCATTGTATTTTTTTCAATAAAATATAATCAAGTTTATGCCAATTTGAAATCATGAATTGACTTTGGGATAGTATTTGTGCACAAAATCCAATGCTTATAAAAAGAATTGCACAATATAAGAATTGCTCTTGATTGGCTAGATAGAATAAACGGTTTAAATGATTTTATTTAAATAATCTCACTTTTTAGTGTACCAATTTTCATGTTAATGGATGATGATTCAAAAACTCTAAGTAAAACCATCTTGGCTATAAAAAAAAACAATGGAGGCGCAAGTAAATGGTATGGGGGCCACAACGAACCAACACCCACCAATGCACCATCCATTGGACTCATGTTATTACTTAATTGTGGATGAACCTCAACTGAGTTAATATAGGCATCATATATAGGTAGATAGGTAAAAAAAAAGGTAACTACTAGGTAAGTAGATGGTTTATAGTTTATGCATAGGTAAATAATATGTTTACTACCTTCCAACTAACAACCTGCTATGTGGGTTGTTGCTAGATATGTAGTAAAAAAAAAACAACCGATTTAACCACCATGGTTAGCTAAGGAACTGGAACACAACAAAAAAATTGTTTCCTAACCACTTACCATCCATCCTTCATGGTGCATTGGTGGATGCTGGTTTACTGTGGCCGGGTATGGGGGGAGAAGCTTTTAAATTACACAATTTTGGAAGACACTAGAAACAAGTATATCAAAGTTAAATGCAAGCCCAATTTGCTATGAAAGATTGGGAATGCTTGCGATTGTACTTGTGTATTTTTTCTCCCTTTTGTTGAAACCTTTGATTCTTTTTCAATGTATGATAAAAAAGAACATACAATAATAAAATACATATTATAGAAGATTTGACACTTCATTCTTTGCTTGTGTCTTTATCATGTTTCAACTTTTTTGATTCCATCTTTCCCCCAATCCTCCATTCAACCCATTTGTTTTTCTTGTATTTTCTGTTTTCCCCAATCTTTGTTTCTACCATCATCCTTTTAGAATCTCACTTTTTTCAAAATTTTCATCTTTCATGGCTTTCTTTCATTTATTGTCTTTCTTGAATTTTTTCATTTATTTTTGCATACAATTCATCCATTATCTCTCTTTGACTACCAACACAAGCCAATCCTTTAGTCTCTTCAATATATAACTTTTTTTGATGGATCCTTGTCTTTTTGGCATTCCTTTCATCTTATCTTCTTTCCCAAATTCAACTTTACTAAACTTTTGATCTTTCGCAACTAACTCGATTAAGAATAATTGTTCAACACTTTCATAAAATTGAATGCATTCAGAAATTGAAGAACAACTTGCTAGACCACACTATGTGCTAGTTGCACGCGTTTGAAAGGTGCATGCGTTTGAAAGAGAGATTAACCCTAAAAAGCTCAACGTGAATGGTAAAATCTAAAATTATGGTAAGTTGAAAGAACTTTGTGGAAGATGATCAAATTGTGTATTATAATTAGGTGATTTTGAATGGAATATATGAATTTATTGAAAAAGAAATTTGAAAAAAAATAAAAATACATTGAAATCTCCAATTGTCTTGCCCAACCTATAATTTCCCAATCCCTTTGAAAACTTATATATCTTGTAATTTGTGAATAATCCTAATAACCATGCTTTTTCCTCATTATTGAAAGAAAGGGCTTGGTTTTGATTTTGCAAATTCACCCCC